>Ga0210057_1008512_pt1 | contig 12126 bp, 9 predicted proteins | sample CryGeyCG2114_010_2_FD_183968 | JGI IMG/M metagenome (GOLD analysis project Ga0210057, IMG submission 183968) | Groundwater microbial communities from aquifer - Crystal Geyser CG10_big_fil_rev_8/21/14_0.10 (SPAdes) (version 2) | ecosystem: Environmental > Aquatic > Deep subsurface > Groundwater ...
CAATAAATAAATTTAATTTAAAAACTAATTTAGTTTTTTTCTCTTCTGATTATATTTTTGACGGGGAAAAGGGAAATTATAAAGAAGAAGATACTCCTAATCCAAAGACTGTCTATGGAAAAAGCAAGCTTCAAGCGGAAGAGTATATTAAGAAACAATTAAAAGATTATATTATTTGTAGAACGGCGAATATCTATGGTCGGGGAGGTAATTTCTTTAATTTTCTTGTTGATTCTTTAAATGAAAACAAAAAAATAGAAATTTTTAATGATGTCTTCTATACGCCTACTTATATTGATTACCTGCTTGATTGTTTGAAGCTGTTGATAGAGAAGGATTTCAAAGGAGTAATTCATGTGTCAGGACCAGAAAGAGTTTCAAGATTCGAATTTGCAATGAAATTAATGACTATATTTAATCAGAAAAGAAACTTAATCATTCCAGTTAACCAACCGCAAGGCGGGTTGATTGCTAAAGATAATTCTCTTAATTCTGAATTAGTTAGGGGTTTATTAAATAATTACTGCCCAAGCATTGAAAAGTCACTTCATTTTTGCTTTGGGAATTTAATTCCATCCTATTTTCATTTTAAAGATGAAAGAGGATTGATCTCTGGTATTATAAATCGTAAAAGGTGGGGAGAGATAAATTATTTTGAGTCTCAAAAGGGCAGTGTTCGTGGCAATCATTACCACAAAAAAACAGAAGAAGGTTTTTATATAATTAATGGGAAAATAAAGGTAACCATTAAAAATTTAATAGATAATACAAGTAGAGTTTTTTTTGCAGAAAAGGGTGACATTTTTTTAGTTAAGTCCTTTTGTATACACACTTTTGAAGTTATGATTGATTCCTGTTGGATGAATTTTCTATCAAAAAGGATGTCAGACAGAGGGAAGGATTTTTTTCGGATTTAACCCACGTTTTTGAAAATATATTTTCCTATCATTCCGAGTTTTTTGAGTCTTCAGCGGTGAATCTTTATCGATTGGAGGAAATTAGGCATAAGAAAAAAATGATATAATCACTTACATAATGTTTGTTCTTAACGTTGTTGGCTATTCTACAATTACCTCTAAGGTCATGGATGGAGGGGCAAGGATTTTTGTTGAATGTGCCAAGCGTTGGGTTAAAAAAGGTGTCAAAATTAATGTTTTTACCTGTAAAGAAGTGTATCAGCTATACACTAATAATAGTTTAAAAAATGTAAATTATATTCTTTGGGCGTCGTTTAATTTTCATAGAGCAGGTATTTTTCTTATTTATCTCTTAAGAACTATAAACGGTGCTTTTAGAGCAATAAGTGTTTCATTAAAAAATAATTAAATAATTTATGATAAAAATTGCTCAGCCAATTATCAAAAAAGAAGAAATGCAAACCGTGGAGAAAGTTCTAAAATCAGGAATGATAACTCAAGGTCCGATGGTAGTTGAATTTGAAAAGAAATTTGCTAATTTTTGTGGGATAAAATATGCTGTAGCAGTTAATAGTGGCACGGCCGCTCTGCACTGTGCTTTATATGCTGCCGGAATAAATGAGGGAGATGAAGTAATTACTACTCCCTTTACTTTTGTAGCCACAGCTAATTCTATCATAATGCAGAGAGCAAAACCTGTTTTCGTTGATATTCTACCGGATACTTTTAATATTGATCCAGTTAAGATAGAAGAAAAAATTACCAAAAAAACCAAAGCAATATTACCGGTTGATTTGTACGGGCAGATTTATGATGTAGAAGCTGTAGATAAAATAGCGAAAAAATATAAATTAAAAATTATTGAAGATGCCTGTCAGGCCCATGGGGCGGAATTTAATCATAGAAAGGCAGGAACATTCGGGGAGATAGGCTGTTTTTCATTTTACGCGACTAAAAATATGACAACTGGCGAGGGCGGAATGGTCGTGACAAATAACGGAGGATATGCGGAATTAGCAAGGAGATTTAGACATCACGGTCAATCAGAAAAAACTCGCTACCAATATTTTAATTTAGGTTTCAATTATCGCATGACAGATATTGCCGCCGCTATAGGAATAGAGCAACTTAAGAGGATAGATGATTTTAATAAGAAAAGAATAAAAAATGCACAGATGTTAACCGAGGGATTAAAAAACATTAAAGGTTTAATAACTCCAGTAATAAAAAAGAATTATAAGCATGTTTTTCATCAATATACCGTTAAGGTAACTAACGAATTCAAAATAACTAGAGATAAATTATCTCAATATTTAAATGAAAAAAGTATTGGAAACTCGATTTTTTATCCTAAACCCCTCCATTTGCATCCTTATTTCCACAAATTGGGGTACAAAAGAGGAGACTTTCCCATATCAGAAAAAACAAGCAAGGAGGTCTTGTCTTTGCCCGTTCACCCCTTTGTTTCCGAGGAAAATATAAGGTTTATAATTAAAATAATCAAAGAAATTTAATTATGTCTAAATTAAATGTTGCAACTATCGGTATTGGTAATATGGGTCAACGCCATGTTAGAAATTATTTCGAGATGCCACAAGTAAATTTAGTTGCCGTTTGCGATGTTAATGAAGAAAAAGGCGGGAATTTAGCAAAAAAATATAATTGTTTATTTTACAAGGACTACAAAAAAATGTTGACGGAACAAAGAATAGATGCAGTATCAATAGCTGTGCCTACATCTTTACATTATCGGGTTGCTTGTGATGTATTAGACAGGGGAGTGAATGTCTTATTAGAAAAGCCAATAGCTGCGAATTTAACGGAAGCTCGGGATATAATAAATAAAGCGAAAGAGAAAAATCTTAAATTAATGATTGGCCATATTGAAAGATTTAATCCAGCCATACAACGAGTAAAAGAATTAATTACTGATAATCGCTTAGGCGATATTATTTCTGTAAATATTAAACGGGTTGGCGGACTCCCCCCACAGATTAAGGATGCCAATGTGGTAATAGATTTAGCTATTCATGACATTGATATTTCAAACTATCTTTTGGGGGAATATCCAAAAGAAGTTTATGGTTTTAAATCAAAAAATTTAATAAATGACAGAGAGGATAGCGCGGTAATATTATTAAAGTATCCAAGGGCTTCTTCTTTTATCGAAGTTAATTGGATTACTCCGACTAAAATAAGAACTATGGATGTTACAGGAACTAAAGCTTTTGCAAGATTAAATTATATTAATCAAACAATAACCTTATATGAAAATAATTATTTTAAAAAAGATAATCAATATACGAATTTTAATGAATTTATTTCCAAATTTAGCACAGATGAAATTAAAATTGGTATAAATAAAAAAGAGCCATTAAGATGCGAATTGGAAGATTTTATTGACGCTGTTTCTAACAACAAAGAGCCATTAGTTACTGGCAAAGAGGCTTATAAGGCATTAAAAATAGCTTTAAAAATATAAATATATGGAAAAAATCTTAGTTATATCTCCCCATACCGACGATGTCGAATTGGCTTGTGGGGGAACAATAGCAAAATTTATTAAACAAAGCAAAATAGTTTATTATGTTGCTTTTTCGGACTGTCAAGATACACTTCTGGGGAAATTCCCTAAAGAGACTTTGAGAAAAGAATGTAAAAAAGCCACAAGAACTCTTGGTATACAAAATAAAAATTGTTTCATTTTTAATTTTACTAATAAACATTTCTATAAAGAATCGAGACAAATTTTTGATAAATTAGAAGAGTTTAAAAATTTAATTAAACCAGATTTAGTTTTGATACCTTCTTTAAGTGATACCCACGGGGATCACGGGATTGTTAATAGACAAGCAATAACAGTCTTTCGGAGAACGACCTCAATTATTGCTTACGAACAACCTTGGAGCAATATAGGATTTTCACCGTTCTCTTTTGTTGAGCTCTCAGAGGAAGATATGAAGAAAAAATACCGGGCTTTAAAATGCTACCAGACTCAGCATTATTTTAAGCGCTCATATTTTGACAAAGATTTTATTTATGGATGGGCAAGGATGAGAGGGATGCAGATTAACGCAAAATACGCCGAAGGATTCGAAGTTATTAAATATATTATTCGATAAAGAATTAAATGATACCAAAAAAAAGAGTCATAAGAGTTCTTTTGACTGGGAGTGGAGCTCCCGGCTGGCTACCCATATATAAATGTTTAAAGAATAACAATGGAAGGACGATAGAGGTTTATGGTTGTGATATTTCTCGGCAAACCGCTGGAAGTTATTATGCGATAAAGCATTTTCAGGTTAAAAAAGGCGATGATCCCAATTTTATTCCATATCTATTAAAGATAGTTAGGAAAGAAAAAATTGACATTATTTTACCAATTACTGATCCTGAACTTTTGCCCTTGGCCAAGAATATTAAATTATTCGAGAAAAATAATGTTAAAGTGGCTGTATCAAGTTATCTCTCTTTAAAAAGAGCAATAGACAAAGCTGATCTATTTAAATTTCTTAAAGATAATGATTTGTCATTTCCCAAATATCGAAAAGTCAAAGGCTGGAGAGATTTTCTGATAGCTTTAGATTTCCTAAATTATCCAAAAGAACCTGTCTGTTTCAAACCGGTAAATTCTTACGGCAGCAGGGGATTTAGAATTTTAGACGAAAATCGCAATTCTTACGCCCTTCTTTTAAAAGGAAAACCACAAAGTTTATATATCTCTTTTAAAGAATTAGAAAATGTTTTAAAAGAACGCACTCCCTTTCCCGAGCTCTTAATTATGGAATATCTACCTGGAAAAGAATATACGGTTGATATTTTTATAGACAAAGGAAAAGTAAAATATGTTATCCCTCGTTTGCGATTAAAAATGAAACAAGGAATAACGGTGGAGGGTTTGGTCGAAAAAAATAAAGAGGTCATCTCTTTAAGTGAAAAAGTAATTTCTAAATTAAGAATGAATTACTGTGTAGGAGTTCAACTTCGTTATGATAAAGAAGGATTTCCTAAAATCTTAGAGATTAATCCTCGCCTACAAGGGACAACAGTAATTTCTTACGGAGCAGGGGTTAATCTTCCTTATTTTACTGTAAAGTCTTGTTTAGGCGAAAAGATCCCCAGGGTAGAAATAAATTTCGGAGTCCATATGTATAGACATTGGCAAGAAGTTTTTTTTAAAGGAAATGATAAACTAAATGCTACTTAGAAAAATTAATTGGAATTATCATATTCATACAAAATTTACAGATGGACAAAATTCGGTTGATGAAATTGCTCAATATTGTTATAGGGTTGGAATTAAAGAAATAGCGATCACAGAACATGTTAGATCTATTTTAACTTATGATTTTAATCAGCTTCTTGATCAGATAGGTCAATCTGAAAAAAAATATAAGATAAAGATTTGGAAAGGTATTGAAGCTAAAATTTTACCAAACGGTCAATTAGATTTGGATCCTAAATTTTTTAAAAAGATAAACCTTGATTTTATTGTTGGCGTTGTTCATTTCTGGCCCCAGAATATTCCCCTTGAAAAAGCTTACGACCTTTTAGTTTCTTCTAATTGTTCGGTTATTGGACATCCGCATTTTTTAAATAATGATTTTTTGGAAAAGATTGTCAGAAATAATAAAGTTCTTGAAATAAACAGCCGTTACCCTTTGTTAGAGGAAGAGCTCCAACTAATAAAGAACCATCCTGCTTTAAAAATTTCTGTTGGTACAGATGCCCACACACTTTCTGAAATTGATGCTGGGCTGAAATGGATTGGGCAAATCGTAGAAAAATTTATAACACCTAAACAAATTTGGAAAATTAATAAAAATTTATGAATTACTTTAAACATCCAACTGCAGAGGTTTCAGATAAGGCGAAAATAGGGGAAAATACCAAAATTTGGCATTACGTCCAAGTCAGAGAAGGAGCGCAGATAGGCGAAAATTGTATTTTAGGCAAAGGGGTTTATATAGACTTCGACGTCAAAATCGGCAATAATGTTAAAATTCAAAATGGCGTTGATATTTATCATGGCGTGACCATAGAAGATGGGGTTTTTATTGGTCCCCATGTTTGTTTCACTAATGATAAAAATCCGCGGGCAATTGATGAAAGAGGAAAATTAAAAGGAACTGATGATTGGATGATGGGAAAAACTTTAATTAAAAAAGGCGCCTCAATTGGCGCAGCCACGGTAATTCTTCCCAATGTAACAATTGGAGAATATGCTATGATCGGCGCTGGTTCAGTAGTCACAAAAGATGTTCCAGATTACGGATTAGTTTTTGGTAATCCAGCTATACTGCGCGGAAAAGTTGATAAAAAAGGCAATATAATTGAAAAAAAATTATAAATTATGAAAGAAATTTTATTATGCTAAAAAAATTTTTCGAAATATAAGGAAAATAATTTTTATTGTAAAAAATATTAAGTAGCCCCATTTAAAAGATGCGCGATAATAAAAAAAAAATTCTAATTATTTCTCCAAATTTTTACCCCAATATTGGTGGATCCGAGGTTTATTTTCTTAATATAACAAAATATTTTAAAAACTTAAAATTTTTAGTTTATTCTTTAGAATATTCAGATCAACCCAAAAATAAAAAATTAAATATAGATAATTTACAAATTAGAAGATTGAAATGGTTTAGTGGGAAATTAAAAATATTTTTTTATTTAAAAAGGAGCCCTTTTTTTATTTCTTTAAATTATGTTTTAGGATTGTTGCCTTTTTCTATTTATCATTTTATTAAGGACGGAAAAGATACAAAATTGATCCATTGTAATGGTATTGCAGCTTTATTTATTGCTTTTTCGTTGAGACTTTTGTTTTTTAAAAAAATTCCGATAATAGTAACGATATTGGGATTAGATATTAGTATTAAAAAAAATAGTTTATTTGAGTTTTTTGAAAAAGGTTTATTAAATCAATGCGAAGCTATTTATTACAATACAGATGCTATAAAAGATGAAATCATTTTAAGATTTCCTCAGTTAAAAGATAGAATGATAAAAGCGAAGAATATATATGATGATAATATTTTAAAAATATTACCTAAAAAAAATCTTTTTAAAAACATTAAAAATAAAGAATTAATTTTTTTTTACAACAATGATTTTAAGATTTTATTATTCGTTGGCAGATTTGCTCCAGACAAACAGATTAATTTTGTAGTTAAATTTATTACTGATTATGCTAAAAAATATAAAGAAGATTTAGGAAAAATTTGTTTTTTGTTTTGTGGTAGGGGTCCGTTGAAATCAGAAATCATTAAATTAAAAAAAATAAATAATCTAAATGTGATAATAGAGCATCCGATATATGATGAATTAGTGTATTATTATAATATTGCCGATGTTTTATTGTGGCCGTCTGTTGCTTCCAAGGAATTGAGTATGGTATGTATTGAAGGAATGAGCTGTGGTTTACCGGTATTTACTTCAAAATTTTCCTTTCAATTATCAGGCAATGGAATTGAAGAAAATTCTCCTGAAGTATTGCCAAAAAATTGTTTAATGGTTGACCCTAATAATGTTAGTAAATTAATTTTACAATTGAAGCTTTTTATAAATAAAGAAAATATCAAGGATAAGGAAGTTTCAGCTGAGTTTGCAAAAAAAAATTATGGTTTAAATAATTTAGATATTTATAATAAATTTTATGATATTTAAAAAATATTTTTTTAAGAAAATTATTCCCCTTGAGGTTTTTTTAAAAAACAAATACCCATTATTAATAATAGTTATTCTTGGGTTATTCCCTCTTTTTTGGTATAAATCTGGATACATAATAGCAAATGGAGACTTGTTTCCGGTATGGTTCAATGCTAAAAATACTATTTCAGGACATTTTTTTATTTGGGAAGAATCATTCGGTGGCCAAATTTCAATATGGCCAGTACATTTAGTTTATGAAAGTTTATGGTTTTTATTAAGCTCTTTAACAATTTCCACTGGATTCATCCAAATTTTATTTTTTGTTTTTGCTTCACTAGGCTCAGGGATAACGATGTTTTTTCTGGCATTGACTTTATATAAAAATAAAATACTAGCATTATTTGCCGCTATTTTTTATATGTTTAATTTTTTTGTAATGTTCTCAAAAAGAAATTCTTCCATCGACTGGATTTTAGTATTTTTGCCTTTACTTTTTACTCTTTATTATAAAATAATTATATGTTTGAGAGAAAAAAAATATTTAAAATATTTAAAAAAATATTCAGTCTTTTTTCTTATTGTCACAGTAGTTTTATTTTCTTTTATAAGTCATAGCCCTTCTGTTATGGCAATAGCTATTTTATCTTTTTTAATTTGGGCTTTTTTATTACTTATTTTAAGTAAAGGAATTAGATTTAAAATAGTTAAATTTTCTTCAATTTTATTTATTTTGTGTTTTTTGGTTAATTTGTGGTGGTTAGTACCCATAGCTTTAAAATATATGCCAGGTGGATCCACAGAATGGAATACCTGGGGGGTAGATACAGGCATAAATACAGCAGCCTGGGTTCATCAAAGAGCAAGCTTTTTGAATATATTTCGTTTGAATACAATTTGGAGCTGGACTGATGAATATTTCGAATATATATCTGTTTATAAGAATCCATTTTTGCTATTTACTGTTTTTGTTCCTTTCATTTTATTTTTTATTGGACTTTTTTCTAAAAATAATAAATATCGCAAGTTTAATCTTTTTTTAATAGTGATTGTTGTCTTTTTTTTATTTATGCAAAAAGGCTTGCATCCTCCTTTAGATAAAATTAATTTATTTTTTTATAAATATTTTCCCGGCGCAGGTATTTTTAGAGATCCTAGTAAATTTGGTTGGTTAATTCTTATTTATCTATCTTTGTCCATTGGTTTTTCGGTAGATTTTTTGTACAGTAAAATTAGAGAAAAAAAATCAAACTTAAGAAATTTTGTTTCCTTTGTTTTTTCTGGAATTTTAATTTTTATATTGGTTATTTCTGTCTGGCCATTAGTGAATGGAAGAATTTTTGATGAAGGTACTAAAAAATTACCTTTTCCAAGTCATGTTAAATTCCCGGAATATTGGTATGAGGCTAGTAATTGGGTAAATAATAAAAAATTAGACATGAGAATAATTACAACTCCTAATAATACTTTCTATGCGATGCCATTTAAATGGGGGATATATGGGGGAGATGGTTTCATAAAACTTTTGATTGCTAAAGATATTTTAAATACTGAATACGGATATAAAACAAGTATATTTTATAATAAAATAATAAATACTTTGTTTGATGGTATAAAAAATAATGATAAAAAAACTGTTTTTTTTCTTTCTGGAATCATGAATGCACGTTATTTTTTACAAAGAGATGAAATTGTAAGTAACCCTAAGATGCTTTCAATTGGCACTTTAAAAAATTTTTTTGATAGCAGTTCAGAAGTTAAGAAGATTTCATCCTTTACTAATCTTGATTTTTATCAAATATCTGATAAATATTTTTTACCTCATTTTTACATTCCCCAAAATATAATTTATGCCAACGGAGGAATAGAGATGTTGCCGGATATTGTTGGTTCTGAAAATTATAAGATTAGGTCGGGGATATACCTAGACGAAAATGGAGAATGGAAAATGGAGAATGGAAAATTGCTGAATAGGACGGATGAGGTTTTTGTCAAAGCGGAGTTGAAAAATGCTGTAACTGAAGAAGAATTGGAAATAGTGGTGAAACCAGAGGAATTACATTTTCCTTATGTTCGCTGGAAGCCAGGAAATCTTGTCTATTCTTTGGTTTTGAAAAAAGAACAATTCGATAAGTGGGAAGCAAGAAAAGACCCGGAAAAATTGATTGATAAAAAATTGTTTTATGCCAGTAAAAGAATCAGCGAAATTATGGCGTTTGGCGTTAACGAGCGAGTCTTGATAAATTATAAAAAAGAAATGATGGATGCTCTTGGAATTCTAGAAAAGCTGAAACAGGAAGGAAGTAAAGATTTTGTTAAACTTTTGGCTAAATATGAGGGGACTTTATGGGTGCAACGAGAAAAAATAAAGGGAATAGAGAATTTAACAGATTGGGATGATACTTTTCAAGAATTAGAGGGGCAGGTAGGAGGATTAAAGATTAAGCGAGATTTTTCGAAACTTGCTTATAACTTTGAGATCCCAAAAAGCGGCAATTATTCATTGTTTATTAAAGATATTAACGGATTAACGGATTATTCATTATTGGGGGAGAGAAATTTTGGAGAGGGAAAACAGGAATTAGTTTTACCACTAGGTGTGATTAGTGAAAATTTGGTCGATGAAAATTTAAGGATAAAAGATTACTCCCCAAATTTTATCTATCGGATTAGTTTTGATTATAAAGCTCCTAAGGGTGGTAGTTTTTTTGTTGCCGAAGGCAAAACCGGAGAAACGGCAGAAACACAACTGTCTCCCACGGAAGATGAATTTAGACATTTTGAAATGTTTTTTAAGTCTTCTCCTGATGTTCAAGAAGCAGCTGTTCATTTGTCTATCTCGGTTGCTGAAGAAAAGAATTTGCGGGTAGAAAGAATTTACCAGCCGGAGATAATATTAAAAAGTGATACGAGAGACGTGATACGGGATACGAAACAAATTCCAAGGATTACTTTTGTTAAAATTAATCCGACGAAATATCGGGTTAAAATCGAGGGGGCAGTTGATCCTTATACTTTGGTCTTTTCCGAGAGTTTTCATCAAGGATGGAAGGCATACGTTAATGGAGAATGGAGAATGGATAATGGAAAATATTATGGGAAAGAAATCGCCAGTTATTTTGATGGGGAGATAAAAGAAGGAGAACATCAGAATATCTTTTTGAATAAAGCGACTTTTGAAACTTGGGGAAAGAAAGCCATTCCTGAAGAAAGGCATTATCTGGTTAACGGCTATGCCAATTCTTGGTATCTTACCTCGGAAGATATTGGCAAGAGACAAGATTATGAGTTGATAATAGAATTTTATCCCCAGCGACTTTTCTACATTGGGTTGTTTATCAGTGGGATAACTTTAATAGTTTGTTTGATTTATCTTTTATACAGTAGTATAGTGAGGAAAAATCGCCAATGAAAAAGTCTATTATCCAAAAGATATTAATCTTGGTTTTGATAGCGGCCGCCTTTTCGGTTACTTTTTATCTTTACCAGGAGGGGGAAATTACCCTTTTCCCCAGTAAAAAAGAGAAAGTGGTTAATAGTAACCTCGCAGCTCAAATTCCTATCAGCGACAAGGAATACAAAATCTTCTATAAAGACAAAATAGATTCCATCTTTGACATTGCCAATTTTGAAAATAATGAGGATTGGTATGGAGATGGTGATTTTGATTATTCTACCTTTCTGGAAGGTGAAAGCTCATTGTTTTTAACTAGCTTGAATAATCGAAAAGCAACTATAACCTTGAAGAAGAATTTTGATATTGAAAATGTGCTTAATTTCAAGTTTCTTGTTTATCTGGCCGGTGACCCAACTGATATTGAGGAGTTGAATTTAGTTTTTACCGGCCAAAATTTTGGCTATAGATTTCCTATAAGAGATTTAGCTAAAGGATGGAATCTTTTGGTGTTGCCCAAAGATAAATTTTCTTTTTTTAGCCCTCAAACCGATGGAGGGAAACTATCTTCTATTGAAAAGATAACCGTAGAATTAACCAGTCGTCCCCAAGCCAGAACAATTATTAATCTTGATTCTTTATGGGCAGAAAAGGAGAAAGATTATTTAAAGGATTGGCATAGCAATTCTGAAAAATTTTTATCTTTGAAAAGAAATGGGAATTCTGTCGGCCTTTTGGCCATAGGTCTTTATGGCAATCGAGCTACTCTTAGTAAAGGAGCAGCCAAAGACTATACTTTTCAGACAAAATTTAATTCCCTGAAAGGAGGAGGATTTGGTCTTTTTCTCCGGGGCGATTATGAATCAGGTTATGGTTATTATTTGATGATGGACGGGGTAAATACTAACACTTGGCAGATATACAAATATGGTCTTTTTGATGAAAAGACTCAAACTTTGGTTTTAGAAAAAGGAAATATCAGTAATTTTAAAATGGAGAAAAATCGCCCTTATTGGTTGAAAGCGGAATTAAAAGGTCCACGGTTGATTTTTTATCTTTCTGTTGATGGTCAGAACTTTATTAAATTGGGAGAGGCAAACGATACCAGTTTCACCAGCGGCGGAGTGGGTTTTGCTACTTCAGGCAGTGATATGGTTTTAGTTG
>Ga0210057_1008513_pt1 | contig 12126 bp, 9 predicted proteins | sample CryGeyCG2114_010_2_FD_183968 | JGI IMG/M metagenome (GOLD analysis project Ga0210057, IMG submission 183968) | Groundwater microbial communities from aquifer - Crystal Geyser CG10_big_fil_rev_8/21/14_0.10 (SPAdes) (version 2) | ecosystem: Environmental > Aquatic > Deep subsurface > Groundwater ...
AAATTTAGTTAAACTTTTAACCAAAGCCCATCTGGAAGGTTTTTATTACAAACCCAGAGTTGATGAGGAATTGTTAGCTCAATATTCTGAAGGTTTAATTGCCCTTTCCTCTTGCCTGGCTGGAAAAATTCCCAAAATGATTTTGGCAAAAAAAATGGATGAGGCAGAAAAAACTGCGAAGACCTACCAGGAAATCTTTGGCAAAGATAATTTTTATTTAGAAATTCAACACCACCCCAATTCTCCTGACCAAAAAATTGCAAATCGAGGTTTAATTTTGCTTTCAAAAAAATTGGGCATTCCTTTGGTAGCAACCAATGACGTCCATTATTTAAAACCCGAAGATGCTCAGGCCCAAGATATTTTAATGCTCATTAACACCGGTGCTGACCCCAATGACCCAGAAAGATTTAGTTTAAGAGAAGATGATTTCTCAATGAGGAGTCCGGAAAAAATGCTGGAAGATTTTAAAGATTTACCTGAAGCAATTGAGAATACCCAAAAAATTGTTGAACTTTGTAATTTTCAATTTGAATTAGGGAAAATTAAACTTCCTCAATTTAAAGTTCCTTCGGGAAAGTCGCCTGATGAATATTTAGAAGAGCTTTGTTCTCTGGGATTAAAGAAAAGATATGGAGTAAAAGCAGACAAGGAAATTCTCGATAGACTAAACTACGAACTTTCGGTTATCAAACAAACTGGTTTTGCCTCTTATTTTTTAATTGTTCAGGATTTTGTCAACTGGGCTAAGGAAAACCGGATTGTTGTGGGCCCAGGCAGGGGAAGCGTCGGCGGGTCTTTAGTTGCTTATGTTTTAAATATCACTAATGTTGACCCTTTAAAATATAATCTCCTATTCGAAAGATTTTTGAGTAGCGAGAGAATTTCACTTCCTGATATTGACCTTGATTTTACTGACCGGAGAAGAGATGAAGTAATCAATTACGTTGCCCAAAAATATGGCCGGGATAAAGTGGCTCAAATTATTACTTTTGGAACGATGGCTTCTCGAGCGGTGGTCAGGGATGTTGGCAGAGCCTTGGGTTATAGCTACAGTTATTGTGACCAGCTGGCTAAAATGATTCCCTTTGGCTTGACTTTAGACCAAACCTTAGCTTCTGTTGATGAATTTCGCCAGACCTATCTTAATGACCCTCAGGCAAAAAAATTAATTGATTTTGCTAAAAAATTAGAGGGCTGTGCCAGGCACGCTTCAACCCACGCCTGCGGAGTTGTAATCTCGGCCGAGCCCCTGGATAGCATTGTCCCCTTACAACATCCAACCCAGGACGATAAAAATATCGTCACCCAATATGAAATGCATTCAATAGAAGATTTAGGACTTTTAAAAATGGATTTTCTGGGATTGAAAAATTTAACCATTATTGAAGATACCTTATCAAGAATTTACAAAGTTCAAGGTAAAAACGTTGATATTGAAAATATCCCACTCGATGATAAAACAACTTTTCGGCTTTTACAAAAAGGAGAAACAATTGGTGTATTTCAATTAGAATCAGAAAATATGCAAAGGTATCTCAAGCAATTAAAACCGACGGAAATTGAAGATATCATTGCCATGGTTTCTCTATATCGTCCGGGTCCAATGCAATTTATTCCAGATTATATTGCCGGAAAGCACAAAAAGAAAAAAATTGAATATCTCCACTCAAAACTAAAACCGATTTTGGAATCAACTTACGGAATAATTTTGTATCAAGAGCAGGTGATGAAAATTGCCCAGGAGTTAGCCGGTTTCACTCTCTCTGAAGCCGATGTTTTGAGAAAAGCAATCGGTAAAAAAATCAGAAAACTTTTGGTGTCCCAAAAAGAAAAATTCATTGAAGGCTGTAAAAAAAATGAAATAAGAGAGGATATTGCCCAAAAAATCTGGCATTGGATTGAACCTTTTGCCCGTTATTCCTTTAACCGGAGTCATAGTGCTGCTTACGCCACAATTGCCTATCAAACCGCCTATCTAAAAACCCATTTCCCGGTCGAATTTATGGCTTCCCTTTTAACCTCGGAAAAAGCTGATGTCGAAAGAATCGGTTTTCTCATCGGGGAATGTAAAAAAATAGGGATTGAAGTTTTGCCGCCCGATATTAATGAAAGTTTGGAAAACTTTACGGTAGTCGGCCCAAATAAAATTCGTTTTGGATTATTGGCTATTAAAAATGTTGGCTACAACATTGTCGAGGCAATTGTCAGGGAAAGGCAGGCTTCAGGTATCTATCGTTCCATTCTCGATTTTGTTGGTCGAATTAATTCCCGTGATTTAAATAAAAAATCTTTAGAGAGTTTAATTAAGGCTGGTGTTTTTGACAGATTAGCCGAAAGGAATCAACTTTTATCTAACTTAGAAAGATTATTAGAGTCAGCCCGAGAAACCCAAAGGGTCAAAGTCAATGGTCAAAGAGGACTTTTTGAGGGACTCGCTCAAAACATTGAGTTCCAGCTTTCTCCAACCAGTCCAGCCTCGCAGGCTGAAAAATTGAGTTGGGAAAAGGAATTATTGGGTCTCTTCGTCACCTCCCACCCCTTGGAAGATTTTAAAAAAGTTTTAGAAAAGAAGGTAATATCGATCTCAAAAGTTAAAACTAATTTAATTAATCATTCCGTAGTTAGAATTGGTGGTCTTATTTCTTCAATCAAAAAAATCATTACTAGATCGGGAAAACCAATGCTCTTTTTGAATTTAGAAGATTTAACTGACAAAATCGAGGTAATTGTTTTTCCAGGAGCGATTCAAAAAAATCCCTCAGCTTTCCAGGAGAATAAAATTGTCATGGTTCAAGGTCGAATTGATAACCGTGACGGTGTCCCAAAAGTAATTTGCGAAGATATCGAAGAAATCATTGAAACATCTTAACCCCTTGACAAAGGGCTTTAGATTGAATAAACTATGATAAGAAGTATGGATTACCGAATTTCTACCACTACTACTCAAACCACTACGACCTCTCTTCAGGAAGGGGCTAGTTTGAGCAGTTAGATTCTCCACCGAACAAATAACATAATTAAAACTCAAGCCAACCTCTTCTCCAGAAGAGGTATTTATTTTTTATTAAAGGTCTATCAATATTATTAAATTTATGTTAAACTAAAAAACATGAAAATAGAAAACATTCGCCATTCGCTTTCCCACTTAATGAGTATGGCGATAATGGAAAAATATCCTAAGGCCGGTTTAGGAGTGGGGCCAGCCATTGAGAACGGTTTTTATCAGGATTACGATTTACCTGAAGCGATTTCGGAAAAGGATTTTGGGTGGATAGAAAAAAGAATGCGCGAGCTGATCACCCAAAAAATTAAGTTTGTGAAAAGCGAGTCGGATTTTGCCAATGCTCTGAAATTTTATAAACACGACCCGTACAAAACCGAAATGATTAACGATTTAAAAGCGGCCGGTGAAAAGAAATTAAGTTTTTACGATTCCGATTGGTTCCATAACCTCTGCGCCGGACCGCACGTAAAAGACACGAGTGAAATCAACCCGGACGCGTTTAAATTAACCAAGCTGGCTGGCGCTTATTGGCGAGGTTCAGAAAAAAATCCAATGCTGACTAGAATTTATGGAGTGGCTTTCAAAACAAAAAAGGAATTGGATAATTATTTTAAATTCCAAGAAGAAGCGGAAAAAAGAGATCACCGAATTTTAGGACAAAAATTGGATTTATTTCATATCGATGAAAATATTGGACCGGGATTGATTTTATGGCATCCCAAAGGTGCAATCTTAAAAAGAATTATTGAAAATTATGCTTTGGACGAATACCTGAGAAATGGCTATCAATTAGTTTATACTCCCCATTTAGCTAAATTAAATCTTTGGAAAATTTCTGGCCATACTGAATTTTACAAAGAGAATATGTTTCCTGCTTTCCATCTAAGAGAATTGGGCGAAGAAGAAAAGGATGATTACCAAATAAAACCAATGAATTGTCCCTTTCATATTGCAATTTACAAAACCAAAATCCGCTCTTACAAAGATTTGCCCCTGCGCTACACAGAATTAGGAACTGTTTACCGTTATGAAAAGTCAGGAACTTTGCATGGCTTAATAAGGGTGAGGGGTTTTACTCAAGATGATGCCCATATTTTTTGCTCGCCAGAACAACTTCCCCAAGAACTATTTTCTATTCTTAAGCTAACTTTTAATATATTAAAAACTTTTGGCTTCAAAGGATTTAAGATTTATCTTTCCACCCGACCGGAAAAATTTGTCGGGACGAAAAAAATTTGGCAAAAAGCCGAAAACTCTCTGAGATATGCCTTAGAAAAACTGAATTTGAAATACGAAGTCGATCGCGGAGGCGGAGTGTTTTACGGACCGAAAATTGATATTAAAATTGAGGATGCCCTACACAGAGAATGGCAATGCACAACAATTCAAGTTGACTTTAATTTGCCAGAAAGATTTGATGTCAACTATATCAATAAAAAAGGAAAAAAACAAAGACCAATAATGATTCATCGGGCTTTGCTTGGTTCTTTAGAAAGATTCATTGGAATTCTCTTGGAATATTATGGTGGCAATTTACCTTTCTGGCTTTCTCCAGAACAAATCTGGCTCATACCAGTTGGCAGTCGTCATGAAAAATACGCCAAAGAAGTGGGTGTAAGATGTCAGGTATCAGGTATAAGGTGTCAGGTGAAAAACGCGAATGAAACGGTTTCGAAAAAAATTAGAGATGGTGAAATTCAGAAAATCCCTTATCTTTTGGTAGTCGGAGATAAAGAAATGAAAACAAAATCAGTCAGAGTACGTTCAAAAAATAAAGACCTAGGGATAATGAAACTGGACGAGTTTTTAGAAAAGGTTAAAATAGAAGTAGAGCGTAAAAAATAAAGGTCGGGCCATAATTCATAATTCAATAAATATGAACAGTTTGAAAATTTTTATCTTAAGTTTTGTGATGGTTTTTGCTCTGGGAATGATAGTATTTGCTCAAGAAACAACGCCAGCAGTAACCGAGGCGATTAATCTTGATGAGGATGTTCAGCCAGCGGATTTAGGAGTTTCTGAACCCAAGCTTTTGCCGGATAGCCCATTTTATTTCCTGAAAAATTTGGCGAGGGGAATTCAAGATGTCTTCACCTTTAATCCGGTGAGAAAAGCTGAATTGAGATTAAAGATTGCTAATGAGAAACTGATGGAGGTAAAGAAAATAGTTCAAAAAACCCAGGACCCAGAAACAATTAAAAAAGCAGCTGAAAATTATCAGCGGGAAGCTGAAAAAATAAAAAATCAGGCTGAAAAAATAAAAGAAAAAGCAAAAGGAAATCCTCAAGTTGAGAGTTTTTTGGATAAATTTATTCATCAGCAAATTTTGCATCAGAAACTCCTGGAGAGATTAGAAACTCAGGTTCCTCCTGAAGCTTTTGAGAAAATAAAGGAAGCACGAGAGGAACATTTAGAAAATTTTCAAGGCGTCATGCTGAAACTTGAGGACCGGCCAGAAAAAATCACTGAGAAATTAGATAAAATTTTAGAAGAACAAAAAGGAAACGAATTTAAGGAGTTCAAGAATTTGGAAGTTCTCAAGAATCTGGAAGAAAAGGTACCAGAAGAAGTAAAAGAGACGATTCAAAAAGCTGAAGAAAATGCGATAATCAGATTAGAAGGAGATTTAGAAAAGATGAGTCCGGAAGACCAAGAAAGATTTAAAGAATACCTCGAGAAAATTTCTGGTGAGAAAGAAAAGCATCTGGAAATTATGGAAAATTTGAAGGCGAAAATCAAAGAAGCCCCTGAAACGCCAAAAGTTCTTGAATTAAAAGAAAGGTTAGAAGAAGGAAAAATAAAGATTTTCGAGAAAATTGAGCAAAAATTAGAAAAACTTGATTGCCCAGTTTGGACATCACCTGGTCCTGGTTTTTGTAAGGAAGGAAGGGTTATTATTGAAAAAGATCCAGAAACAGGTTGTCCCCTACAGCCAAGATGTATAATCCCTGGTGAGATAGAAATTTCAGCAAAACCTCTGCCCGTTCAATCAGAAAAACCTGAAGCGATTGAGGCAGTTTGTATTACTTTATGGGATCCGGTTTGCGGCAAAGATGGTAAAACTTACTCAAATAGTTGTTTTGCTCAATTAGCCGGAGCCGAAGTTGATTATAAAGGAGAATGTAAAGAAAAAGAATGCGAAACTGATGCCGATTGCCCCCAACTAAGATGTGGTCCAACTGGAACGATTAGTGCTAAATGTATTGGAATGCAAGCTAAATGTATAGAGAGTCAATGTAAAATTATTTCAGTAACAGAAGTAGCTCCTTAGTCGAAGAAGATTACTTCTTCTTCACTTTCGCTTTCGCTACGCGAAAGCTCAGTAGTCGAATAGGAATTCTTGGAGAAAAACAGTCTTGAAAGGGCTGTTTTTCTGTTGTAAAATAGGTGATATGCAAAAGTATCATATTATTACTTATGGATGTCACCCCGATACTAATCCCTCGCTATCGCTCGGGATAGTACGGGGCAAGAATGAATAAATTATGAGTAAATATTGGATCATAACTTATGGTTGCCAAATGAACAAAAGCGACAGTGAAAGAATTGCTTCAGTTTTGGAAAGTATAGGTTACAAGCCAGCCTCAAAAGAAAACGAGGCGGATTTAATCGTAGTGAATATGTGCTCAGTCAGGCAATCAGCTGTTGATAGAGTATTTGGATTAATTCCAAAATTTGAGAAACTAAAAGTTAAAAACGAAAAGCTCAAAACTGTCTTAACTGGCTGTATTTTAAAAGAAGATAGAAGAAAATTTAAAAAAATTTTTGATTCAATTATAGATAAAAAAAATTATTTAGATGCCCAACCAAAATATCAAGATAAATATCAAGCTTTTATTCCTATTTCTAATGGCTGTAATAATTTTTGCTCTTATTGTGTTGTACCTTTTGTTCGAGGTCCTTTGATTTGTCGCGACCACAAAGAAATTTTGGAGGAAGCTAAAAATGTAATTAAAAAAGGTTTCCAGGAAATTTGGCTTTTGGGCCAGAATGTTAATGATTATCACTCTCCTACTGGCTTCTCGATCAATTTCGCTAAACTTTTAAAATTAATTAATGAAATTCCCAGAAATTTTAAAATTCTTTTTACTTCTCCTCATCCTAAACCCAGCACCAGAGCGAAGCTCGGTGCTGGACTAGTCCCGCACCGAAACGAAGTTTCTGGTGCGGGGAATTTTTCTTGGGATGAACTAATTGATATTTTAGCTAAGTGTGAGAAATTTGGAAAATACCTTAATTTGCCCGTCCAGTCAGGCGATGACAAAATTTTAAAGAGAATGAACCGAAATTATACTGTTAAAGAGTATAAAAATTTGGTGAAAAAAATTCGGAAAAAGATACCAGAGATTAGATTGTCAACCGATGTGATTGTTGGTTTTCCCGGAGAAACCAAAAAACAATTCCAGAATACGGTAAAATTGTTCAGGGAACTCAAATTTGATTATGCTTATATTGCGAAATATTCTCCAAGACCAGGAACAGCTGCCTTTCAAATGGAAGACGATGTTCCTTTGAAAGAAAAAAAGAGAAGAGAAAAAATTTTAAGAGAAATAATCAAAAAAACATGACTAAAAAACTCATTGCTATTTTGGGACCAACTGCTTCGGGGAAGTCGGAATTAGCAATTAAATTAGCTAAGAAATTTAAGGGTGAAATTGTTTCAGCTGATTCCAGGCAGGTCTATAAGGGAATGAATATTGGAACAGCTAAACCGACTAAAAAAGAAATGAAAGGTATCCCTCACTATCTTTTGGATGTAGCCAGCCCGAAAAGAAGATTTACTGTTGTTCAATATCGAAAATTATCCTTGAAAGCAATAAATAAAATTTTCAAGAAAGGGAAAGTCCCCATTCTCTGTGGTGGAACTGGATTTTATATTCAGGCAGTAGTTGATGGAATAATAATTCCCGAAGTCAAACCCGACTGGCGGTTAAGGTCTAACCTCAACAAGCTAAGTGCTGCTGAGCTTTACCAAAGATTAAAAAAACTGGATCCCAAAAGAGCCGGAACTATTGAGAAGAAAAACAAAAGAAGATTAATTAGGGCAATTGAAATTGTAATGAAAACAAAAAAGCCGGTGCCGGCTTTGAAAAAAAATCCACTACCCTACCCGGTTTTAATGATTGGAATAAAAAAGGAAAATTTAGAAACAGAAATAGAGAAGAGATTTTTTGAATGGCTTAAACAAGGCTTTTTGAGAGAAGTTCAAAAACTGAGAAAAATAGGTTTAACCTGGAAAAGGATTGAGGAATTTGGCATTCATTATCGGACCGCCGCTCTCTATCTTCAAGGAAAAATAAGTGATGCAGAATTCATTAAAAAATCCTTAATTGAATTGAGAAATTATGCTAAGCGCCAGATGACCTGGTTCACCCACCAAAATTTTGCAGAGCAAAACTTAGGCGGGTTCAAAAGACCTGCCCGCCAGCAGCCTGAGCCGCAGGCGATGGCAGGCGGGGATAAAAGAATTCACTGGGTGAAAACTGAAAGAGAAGCCGAAAAATTGATAACAGAATTTTTAAAAACTAATTAAATTTACTATTGACAAAAATTAAAAAATATTGTATAGTCAAATACATCCAGTTCATTTCGGCATTTGCAGGATTGCCCAAAAATAAAAAGGAGGAAAGATGGTAAAGTATAGTAAGGAAGAGAAAAGAAAAAAACAAGAGAGAGTTCGCTCAGCCGAGGAAGAATCTAAACGACTGATAGGCCTTAATTTCGGCATCGACACCGAGATGTTCGCCAGAAAAGAGACCGGCACCTCCTTGGGAGCAGATATGGCCCGCATTAACACTCCCCGCAGTTTTTCTCTGAATTCTCCTTATCAGGATTGGAAAATTTCCTTCTATCCTGATGAAAAAGAAGCCGGTTTCAGTTTAGGGTATTTTACCTTAAACTGTGCCACCGAGGAACTAACTCACTACATCGAGCTTAAGAACTTCTCCCAGGAGTTGGTTAAGGTTCTTCTTGAGCAGCCGGAAATCAGAAGGTTCGCCGACGCCATCAAAGAAGGAATGAGGGCTTTACTCAATAAGTTTAACGAAGATTTCGATAAATACCTCCAAACCCTCTCTCAGGAAAAGCGGGAACTGGCTCCCATCCTGGTCAGCAAGGAAACTAAGATAGTTAGATTAAGTCGAGCCTCTGCCGGTACCCTCAACATTCTTAATCGATTTCGCTGGATTCTTCCGTTTGAAGTTGTGGTGGGTAAATCGTCCATTGACGAAGCCAAAGAGATCCTGGAAATCGCTTTGGCCACAAAATAAATCAGTCCGGGCAATCCTGTTTTAATGCAAAGAGGGAGAAACACTAATTGCTTCTCCCTCTTTAAAATTGAACAAAAAACTCCCCTAAGGAGCTAAAAAAATAAGGGGAGAAGATTAATCGCTGCTTTAGCGATTTTATCTTCTCCCCTTCGCCTTAATTGAGGGAGAACTGACTAGGTTTGGCTTTGATGGAGCTCGGCGCAGGTTTTAAAATGGAAATATGCCGATCCCCATCTCCCTCCAAATTGATACCATGTCGATGAAGTTCAATCACATCACTAAGAACAGTAATCTCTTCAGAGGGAATCTCTTTTTCCCCTTTTTCCCTTACTTCATCGATGATTTCAGAAAGTTCCCTCAGGGAAAGTTTTTTCATTTTTCATCACCTCCTTTGTTAGATTTTTGAGGCCATTTTTTCGATGACCTCCAGTTTGCCTTCGAAGTCCCTTATCAGTTTCTTAATTCGTCTCACAAGAGACTGAATCTCTTTGGAATCTGCTTTCGGTTTTTTTGTCAGTTCCTCAACCTCTTGGAGAATTTTTGCTTTCTTTTTCTCCAGGATTTCGATCTCCTCAATAAGCTGGTTCAGAGCTTGATTTTCTTTCACTCTCACCTCCTTTCATTTTTCACCCCTCTATTTCTGTCGTAAAGAATACGGAATTACAACCCCTCCTTCTTGTTCAATCTCTTCCGGAAAGGCAGAACCACCGAGATAACGTTGTTGCCTTCGTAACTCTGCTCCCTGAAGACCAGTGAGTTTTTCCTGGACAATTCGGTTCCATTCTTCTTCACTGAAAAAAAGAAGCTCATTTCCTTTTTTGACTACAATTACTTTTTTCTCGCCCAAAGCTGCTTGATCCCCTTTTGAGAGAAAGAGTCTTCCCTTTGGATCGAGCTTAATCCCATCATATTTTTTTACAATCACTTCTCCTCCTTTAAGGCTTGTTCTAAACTGAAATTAATTGCCTCTTTGAATCCGACTCTTGGCTCCAGAACCTTAAATGAGAAAATAGTGAACCAAGAATCTTTTAATCTCCCTTCGGACCATAACGCTATCTTCTCTTCGTGCCATGATGACTGAAAGCCATCGTATCCATTGATAACCAAGTACATTTCTACATCTCTAAGAATCCTATCTGCTTTTTTCTTTTCCAAAAGCGGCGCAGTAGCAGAAAACTCTCCATCAGAAAACTCTAAAACCCAGACTTCAGAATTCATTTCCTTCCTTTCGCACCTCTATTTTTTTGTTAAGGTGCTATTTTAATGAGTTTATTATACTATTCTATTTGGTTTTTGTCAAGGCTTTACTTAAAATATCTCTGACAATCTTAGGGTTAGCTTTGCCTTTTGTTTTGGCCATTATTTGACCGATTAAGAATTGAAAAGCATTTTCTTTGCCTTTTTTAAAATCTTCAACTGCTTTTTTGTTTTTGGAAATCACTTCTTTGATGATTTTTTCAATTTCGGCTTCATCTGTTATTTGAGCTAGTCCTTTTTCTTCAATAATATGAGAAGGGTCGGCTCCGGTTGAAAACATTTCTGAAAGCACCATTTTGGCGATTTTACTTGAAATTTTTCCTTCTTCAATCAGAGTAATAAACTCCGCGAAATTTTCCGGAGTAATTAAAAAATCCTTACCTTGAACAGAAGCTCCTTTTAATAAACCTTGTAAATCAGTAATTATATAATTTGATGATAGTTTTATTAATTTTAGGAGTTTTTCTTTAGGGAGATTTGGCGGAAGTTCACTGATAACTTTCTCAAAATATTCCCCGAGCTCTTTATTTTGAACAAAAACTTCAATTGCCGAGTTCCACGAAGTGGAACGAGGCGGGAGATGAGGCAAAGCCTCAGCGACCTCTTTATCTAATAAATTGTATTCTTTTTTAAATCTTTCCCTCCTTTGCTGAGGCAATTCAGGGATTTCAGCTTTAATTTCATTAAGATAATCTGCTACCCCTAAATGTAAAATTGGTAAATCTGGCTCGGGAAAATAGCGATAGTCATGGGCTGCTTCTTTTTCTCTTTGGCCTATGGTTACCCCTTTGGCATCGAGCCAGCCCCGGGTTTCCTGAATAACTTTCTGACCAGATTTTAAAATTTTGGTTTGTCTTTTAATTTCGTAATCAATCCCCTTTTCTACTGCCCGAAATGAATTTAAATTTTTAATCTCCACCTTGGTTCCTAATTTTTTATTTTGGCCAAGGGATATGTTTGCTTCCACCCTAAGTTGTCCCTTTTCCATATCAGCATCAGAAACGTTAAGATATCTCAAAATTAATTGCAACTCCTCGGCAAACCTCCTTGCCTCTTTAGCTGACCTTAAATCTGGTTCAGTTACTAGCTCCATTAAGGGAATGCCAGCTCGATTAAAATCAACTAAAGAGTAATCTTTGCCTTCAGGATGAACTAATCTGCCTGTATCTTCTTCTAAGTGAACTCTAGTAATTCTAATTTTTTTACCTTCAATTTCCAAAAATCCTCCTTTACAAAGAGGCATATCATATTGAGAAATTTGATATCCTTTTGGCAAATCAGGATAAAAATAGTTTTTCCTATCAAATTTTGAATATTCAGGAATTTGAGAATTTAAAGCTAGCCCAGTTTTTATTGTTTTTCTGACTGCCTCTTTGTTAATCACTGGAAGACTTCCCGGTTGTGCAGTACAAACCGGACAAATATTAACATTAGGATGCCTTTCGTTCGGGTCATTGGGACAAGAGCAAAACATCTTACTTTTTGTATTTAACTCTACGTGTATTTCGAGGCCAACGATTGGTTGATATTTCATAATTTTTCTTTAATTTCTTTGAAAACTTCTTTAATTGGTTTTTCTCCGTCAAAGGAATG
>Ga0210057_1008514_pt1 | contig 12125 bp, 15 predicted proteins | sample CryGeyCG2114_010_2_FD_183968 | JGI IMG/M metagenome (GOLD analysis project Ga0210057, IMG submission 183968) | Groundwater microbial communities from aquifer - Crystal Geyser CG10_big_fil_rev_8/21/14_0.10 (SPAdes) (version 2) | ecosystem: Environmental > Aquatic > Deep subsurface > Groundwater ...
CATTTTTAACTCTTTTATCTATATTTATCGACGTCAAAGTATATATATTTTTCGGTTTCTCGTCGACAAATTGAAGTTATTTTTCTCTAATTTAAGTTAGAATTAAGCTATTTTTGCAAACTTCTCTATAGCAAAGTTGTAATCAGCACTATGCCTCCAGGGTTTTCCATCTAATGCCTCCCATGGAGCTGGAAGTGTTGCAAAACCTAACTGTGCAAGTTTTGCTCTTGCAAATTCCTATCTTACTATTTTCAGAGGTTCATCAGACTGCACACCTGTATGATCGCGGAATGAAGTATACAGTGAACTTCCATACATCGTTATGGCTCCTTCTGGTTTTGCTAATTCAATGAACTTTTCGATAGATGCTGGATTAAGCATTAAGACAGTTTTACCATAGTCTCTTCTACCCTGAACTATTCCAATGTCGTCTGTCCAGCTTTCATGAGAAATATCGATCATTGTACCTCCATCGTTAACTTTTGAAGAGATCTCAAACTTCTTGCTTTTTCTTTCATTCCTAGCTTTTCAGCTAGAGCGATAGCATAATGATACCGACCTTCTTTCTCATACCATCCTAGAGCATTTTGATAGAGTGCGTTTGTCCTCTGAATCATACCTGCTTTTTCAGCAGCGCGTATTGCACTATGGAAATCGTGGTTTTTTTCGTAAATTTCAACTGCTCTTTCAGCCATTCCTTTTTCTACGGCAACTTCTGCTGCATATCCATAATATCCAAATTCTTCACACACCTCAATTGCTCTTTGAGGCATACCTGCTTCTAAGGCAAGGTCTCTTAATGCTCTAATATGACTTGGCTGTCTGCCACAATCTGCAAGATCCCCATGTCCGCGAGGTCCAAGATTCTGAAGGCTTTGCCTTTCTGCATCAATTGCTTCAGAGTATAATCTCTCCGATTCTAGTATCATGCCGTGTTTTTTAGCAATTCTGGCAGCATGAGCAAGAGGGTCAACAGTATGACACGTATCTCGGGCTTCACTCACATATGTTCTGATTATTTGTTCAACCATTCCTGCTTTCTTTGCAATATCTCTAGCTATGTCCATCACTTCATGATATCTCTCGTTTACTTTACCCGATCCTTTGTAAATGTGTCTTCTGGATTCAGCTATCAGTTCATCGATCGCCTTGTATTGTAATTGAGTTGTTCTTTCATGCATACCTTCCCTAGAGGCAAGGTCTATTGCTTTTATTAAAAATCGACAATCTTGCGAAGATTCATAGAGACTTAGTGCCTCTTGAGTCATTCCTGCTCTTTGAGCGATTTCACCCGCATCGCCTCTTTGTCCATCATTCTTAAGTATCTCAATCGCCCTTTCTATCAAACCACATCCTTCTGCAATATTTGCTGCAGCATGCGGTAATTTTGCTTTCTGGAAAATATCGATTGCTTTCTCTAGAATTCCCGCTTTCTTTGCCACTTCTTTTGCCTTGTCATATTCATAGATTGGAATGTAATTTTCAATTGCTCTCTCTGGTAGACCTACTTTTTCAGCCAATTCTGCAGCGTAACTATGCAACTCAGCTTTTTCATAGCAATCTATTGCTTTTCCATATAACTGCTGTGCCCTTTCAACGAGACCTGTCTTTTCTGCAATCTCTGCAGCTTTTTGATAGTCCTCATTATGTTCATAGGTTTTTATTGCGTTTTCAAGCAAATATGTAAGGATCTTTCTTTTTCCAACTAGACTCGTGATTGCATTCGCTCTTGCTTCATCAGAGCCTAACTGCATGAGTATTGCTTCTACGCCTTTGAGGGTTTTTCGATGTTCCATAGAGAAAGATGAAAGAGAAGCCTATATCAATTATTGTAATAATGTTCTATTATTACACTAGAAAAGCTTAAATAACCTTACGACTTCATGTATTCATGAACATCACCGAACTCCTGCGAAGCCTCGGCCTCACAGAAAAAGAAGCAGAAACCTACTTAGCTCTGCTCAAACTTGGATCTGTACCTGCTGGACCCCTCATAAAATCTTTAGGCATGCATAGAGCTGCAGTTTACAATCTTTTAGATATTTTAATAAGCAAAGGATTAGTACACTATACGATACAGGCAAATAGAAAATACTTTGAAGCTCAAAAACCTGAAAGATTACTTGAATTTATAGAAAATAAAAAGAATGAATTATCTGATAAAGAAGAACAATTGAGGAAGATAATTCCAGAATTAGAATCGCAAAGAACAATTTCGGCTGAGTCCCAAGAAGGTACAGTTTACAAAGGTAAAAAGGGAATAAAATCAATTTTTGAAGACATTTTATCTTATCCACACACGGAATATTTAGTTATGGGTGCAAGTGGAAAGTTTAAAGAAGTATTTCCAGCATATTTTATACATTGGCATAAAAGAAGAGTAAAAAATAAAATAAGTTTGAGGATTATATATGGGGATAAAATCAAAGTTCAAAAAAGAGAAAAAGAATTAAAATTGATAGAAATAAAATATTCTAAAGACTATTCACAAGAACCTTCAACAACATTCGTTTATGGAGATAAGACTGCAATAATAGTTTGGTCTGATATCCCAATGGTTTTTCTTATAAGGTCTGAAAAAGTTGCTAAATCCCATAAGGCATTTTTCAATATGCTCTGGAAATCTGCTAAAAAATAAACTTTTTTAAGACTCAAAGAAAGTTCTATTTGATAGAACTTGTTGGGTTTTCCCAAGATGTTCGAATACTGCGATGGTTGGAGGAAGTTCTAAACGTCCAACTATCTTTACAGGAGAGTAAATTATATATGAAAATATTCTTTCTTCGCCTGAACGGAGGTGTTGTAAGTTCCAAATTAATCTTCTATTCGCATGATCTATTTTATCAGGTCTTATTCCAAATCGATCATACAATTTTGTAGCTCCAGGAATGTGTTCTATAATTTTTACATTTAATACTTTTGCTCTAGATTTGACACCTACTGATACTTTTACTGCAAATTGACCATCCTTAGTTTTTACATATGAAACTTTTTTACGAATTACTAATTTTGTTCTTGAATAAATAAAAATAAAAGTTACTATTGCGATTAATAAGATTATAAGAATAGATGGAAGAGTGTAATTTGTTCTAGAAACTACAGACCATGATTCTCCAGGTTCTAATAGATTGTCCCAGGAATATTTAATTGCAAAACCTTGCAGGTTTATATTTGAAGGTTCTATAGAATGAGAGGTGAATAGTCTAGTTATTACGTTGCCAGTCATTTCAATATGATCTTCTAATGGAACATTTCCATTATTTTGTTTAGTGATGGTTTTAGATTTGATTATTGTTCCGCCGATATCTTCAGCTTTAGAAATATCATTTTTTTCTGCATAAGATACATAGTTTTCTAGTTTTACTTTTGAACCTTGAAGTTTAAATTCTGCAGTAAGGAAGTAGCTTCCAGCTTCTAGAATTTTATTTTTTTCTATATCTATCGGAATAGACAAATTCTGGGTTTCATAAGGTTTGAGAGAAATCTTTTGTTTTGAATCGAATAATGCAGATTGTACATTTAATTCTAAATCCTCTAAGTAAGTCTTTTGTAGATTATGTACTGGAAAGCTAAGAGTAGTTTGATCATAATCAAGATAAACTTGATCTATTGAAAGAGTTTCTTCTAGAGAAACTATTGTTAATTTAATTTGATCTTTTGTTATTCCTGCTTTTTCACCTTTTATTTGATAATCGAAAATGAATGGTCCATTAATTCTTCTGATGTTTTTAGGAGGAAATACTCTTACTTCAAAAGTTTTAGAAGTTCCATTTTTAATTTCGAATTTTCCTCTTGGAGTGATAGGAACTCCTACTAAATCATATATTTCGAAAGTATCTGTCTCTCCATGATTATTGATTGTTAAATCGAAAACTCCAGGATTTTCTAATTCTGAAAGGATTACTGATCCTTTATATTTTTTTTCTATTGTGATATCTGCTGAAACTAAAGGAATTACAATTAAAAGAAATAATATCGTAAACAGAACCCCCTTACCCATATAGAATTTTACTGGAGCGAATATATAAACATTTCCGTACTTAATAGGGTTATTTTCTTCTACCTTGTAGCTCTAAAAATGCTTTTAATTCTTCTTTAAAGTCTCTGAGATAGTCTTTTAGCTTTGTTTCTTGTTCATCTATCCTTTTATTGATAACATATTTGTTGTATCTATCTCTCATAAACTGATAAATTGGAGATGAACTCCATTTACTTTCTGGATCTTGAATCATTACACCCTTAAGTTCTACTTTTATTGCTCCTTTATTCATCTTTTTCTTTTTATCATCTATTTCTACTTCTACATCAACTAAGCCCTGTATTTCCATTTTTATAGGCATTTCAAATTTAAAGTAATCTGAAATAGGTTTATCTGCTCTCCATTCCACTACTATATCTCTAGCATTACCATTTACCTTTTCTTTATACTTTTCTTCTATCACTCCAAAATCTTCCTCTTTTAGCCATCTAAAAGCAAATTCATAGAAATCTGAGAATTTGAATATTCCTGAATGTTCAACCCCTTCTTTTATTATTACCCTCTTATCTGCCATGTTTAAATGATAGGGGAAATGAGATATATAAAGATTGCTCCCTTTGTCGTATTAAGATTTAACTTCTAAATTAGCATGATTATTTTCTAAAGTTATTTCAGGTTCATTTTCAGGAGTAGTTATTTCAAATGAAATTGTTCTTACACTTCTTGGAAATAATATGTTAGTTACGCTTAAGATTTTCTTTTGACCCATATTTAGTTGATTTATAGGAAATACTTTTATGGTTTTTCCTTCTGAAGAAATGATTAGAGTTGAATTTTCTATGTCTTTTAGACCTATATTACTTACAGTAATATCAAAATTTAGATACAATTTGCTGGTGTTTCCAGAAAGCCTTTCTATAGATAGATCTGGCAATAAATTTACCGAATAGAGATTATTTATATCGTTAATTATTTCAGAAGTTATTTCTTGAGAGCAATCGGTAATTGGATACATTATACTTTTTTTATTACTTTCATGATCAAAACCTAGTGCGTGAAGTATTTCGTGAGTTGCTACAATTGGCTTATCGCATTTTTCAGATCGATATAATGATACTTTTCCGGCAATTATTAATGAATATCTAGAAGTATTAAGAACTTCTGTTGGACCTCCTTCTCCCGCGACAAAATGGGCTGATTTTTCTGGTTCAGGAGGTAATTCTGAACATGTAAATATTATTTGACCGTTTTTAGATTGAACAAAATTTAAAATTGTTTTTTCTTCTAAAATTGCCATTGCTTCTAAAATTGCCCTGATTTTTTCAGAATCACAATCAGGTTCTAAAGAATAAGTTATTTTTTTATCAGGATATCTCATATTTTGATAGAATTGGTTACTTGTTTCAGGCAGACCATATGAAACATTTGATTTGAATTCATTATATTGTAGATTTGTTGCTGGAACTACATACCAAATGCCTACTAAGATTAACCCTGTTGCTAGTATTATGAATACTATTAAAATTAGATTATAAACTACACCCATCGTTATTTTAAGATAGTGAGATTTATAAGTTGTTTGATAGTCTTAATTCGATAACTGAAAGATTTATAAATAAATTTTTAATTGTTTTTTCATTATTAATGGAAAAATAGCCTCTTCAGAAGAAAGGAAACTTGTTGCCAGTAAATTTGAAAAGTTGAAATCTACACCTCACCTCATTAGAAATGCCTTTTAGTGTTCTTGAACAGCTTTCTCCTAAAGACCCTGATAGTTACAAGCCTTTAAATATAAATGACCAATCATCTGTTAATGATACTATATCACTTAGTAATTTTACAGGAGAAGATTATCTTTTGTTTAGAACTGGAGAACTAAATGTTGAGACTTCTAATAGGTCTTAGGTTAAAGATTTAAACCATGGTAAAGCCAGGAGGGTTGATGGTCTTCCATGTCGAGTTTTAATTTATAGAAATGTTCATCGGAATGATGTTGCTCGGAAAATTGCTTCTTTAACAGAAAGTCTCGGAACTTATAATCGAGATTGTGAAAAAATATGTTCTTTGTAAAGAAAGATAATTTTTAGATAAACTTATAATCTTATTAATGCTATTTATATCATGCCTTCAAAGAAGTTTGAATTTCTAGAACACACTGCAGATATTAAGTTTAGGACATCTGGAAAGAATTTAAATGAAGTTTTTGAGAACGTAGTTTTAGCCGTGGCTTATTATTTAACTGGTGGTGTGAAAATTGGAAATAAGGAACAGAGGAAAATTTTTCTTGAAAAAGATAACCTTGAATCTTTAATGTATTCATTTATCGATGAGATTATTTATTTGTTAGACTCTTCAGCGTTTTTAGTTTCTAAAGCTGAAATTCAAATTTCTGGGAATAAACTTATTGGAATATTATATGGAGATTCAGCTCAAAAATATGAAATCAGCCAGATAAAAGCAGCTACATATGCAGAAATGCATATTAAAGAGAATTTGAAGGGCTGGGAAGCTCAAGTTGTGTTGGATGTTTGATTTTTCATCACTTCACTCATAAAAGAATACTTATGTTCTTTATATGCAAATAAAATTTCATAAGATCCTATTAATGATGGAAAATTAGTTTTTATATTCGATATAAATCCATGTATTTCTTCTTGATTATAATCTAAGATATAGATTAGATAATCCCAAGTTCCAAATAGTTCTGTTGCCCAAATTACATTTTTATTATTTTTTAAAAACAATTTGAACTTTTCTTTATCATCTTGATTATTAGATTTTATCAATATAGATTGTACTGAAAATGAAAGAATATCGTAATTGATTATTGGTCTAAATTCTTTTATGTATCCAGAACGAATTAATTTTTTAATTCTATAAGCTATTGAATCTCTTCCGAGATGCAATTGTCTTCCTAATTCTAATAATGAAAGTTGTGCATTTTGAGATAATAGATACATCAAAGATAAATCTTTTTCATCAGGAGTATATTTTTGTTCAATTAAAGAAAATTGTTTTGAAAAAGAGGGATCATTTTTTATATTTTTAATTTGAGGGATTTTTTCATCAATAAGATTAGGTAAAACTTCAGCCTTAATAGTTTCTAGAATTATACAAGGAAGATAATTGATAATTTTAAAATCTTTAATTAAATTTAGAAATTGATCTTGAGCTTCTTTAGGATTTCTAGCCATGATAGCTAATTCATAATTCCATTTACCACTATAACTAATGAGAGTATTAACATACATATTTTCAATAGATTTCTTAACTAATTCTTTTTCGTCTGAACTATTTCCCAAACTTAAAAAATAATGATATGACTGATATCCCAATTTACCTATATTAATAACAGTCCTAGAACCTTGAATCAATTGAGATTTTTCCATTACTTTTATCCTATATTCAATAGATTGTCTTGATAAATTCATAAGTTTGGCTATTTTTGCTAAAGGAAGCCTTACATTTTTACAGAGTAAAGATAAAATTTTTCGATCATATTTATGGAATATTACCTTATTTTTACTCGATTCCTCTAACTGTAGTACCTTCATTATTTTTTTATGTGTATTATACTTATAAATTTTACGCATTTTTACTAAATATCAGCTAAATGCCTTTAATTATGCTATTAACTTCAACATAGTATGAACACAAAAAAACAAACCTTAAGTGAAGATAAAGATGAATTAGAGGTTTCAAAATGAAATTGAAGTTTTATGGAGTTAGAGGTTCAATTCCAACTCCTGGAAAAGACACAAACGAGTTTGGTGGGAATACTACTTGTTTAGAAGTTAAGTCTGATAAAAATGATGAAATAATAATTGATGCAGGTTCTGGAATAAGGGAACTTGGAAATTCATTGATGGGAAGATTTAAGGGAAAAGTTGATGCTAAGTTGGTTATCACTCATGACCATTGGGATCATATACAAGGATTTCCATTTTTTGTTCCTGCTTATGTCCCAGGATGTAAACTAGATATTTATAGTGGAAGCAAAAGAGTAATAGGCAATTTGACTGATCAAAATAGAATTTCAGATACTGATTTTATCAGAAGAATACCAGTTTCTAATTTAGAGCAAGAAGTTGAATCTGGAATATTGAACACTAATGATGGAAGTAATCATACAAAAGATATCTTTGTTGGACAGCAAGATGTTGATAAGGGATATTTTCCAATAGGGATTGATAAAATGGGTGCAAGACTTGTTTTCAGAGATATAAATCAATATCATATGATAAATGCAGGCACAATAAATCTAAGTTACACTAGATTTAATGAGAAAGCACATCCTGGAGGAATGTTTTCATATCAATTAGCAGAATTCGGAAGAAGAATGGTATTTACAGGAGATTATGAATCAGAAAACTCTGGAAAATATCAATTTGGAAATAACGATAGAAAGCTAATTGATTGGGCTTGGAAAGCAAATGCATTAGTCATGGATTCACAATACACTCCAGAAGAATATCAAACTAAGAAAACATGGGGGCATTCAAACTATGAGCAAGCATGTCAATTAGCAGCTGAAGCAGCTGTTTCAAGATTGTATCTAACTCATCATGACCCTATTCATTCAGATAATTTCTTAAAAGAAATGGAAGGAAAGGCTCAACATTATATGAAAAATGAAGTAGGTTCAAACATTCCAGTTATATTTGCTAGAGAAGGACTCGAGGTTGAAATATAATAGCTTGGAAATCGGGTTCGTTAGCAGGTTATTCTGCTCCTTCGCCTAGAAATTATACTCCTGAACCGATAAGACATTCAACTACTAGAAAACAATCTGGGCAGATGATTGCTTCTGTTGGAACTTCTAAGGGCTTAAATGTAGAAAGAATTTATGAGATTAATAATGAGCTTTTAGGATACAATCTAGATAATAAAAAAGTTCTAATTAGAGTTCCTCAAAATGATTCTGAGTTTGAACAGTTCGTATATCTAAGCTTTACTAAAGGAGTTACAGAAAGAGAAACTGGCAGGACAATGTTAATTTTAGGTAGCAGTGCACACCATGTTGAAGTAATGTCCTATCAATTTAATGGTGTTCTCTGGACTGAAAAAGATGGAAAAGAAATCAAATTATTTGGAGATACAATTAGATAAATAAATGATGAAGATACTAAAAATCCTAGAGAGGTATCTTTTTTGGCACAAACTTTGTTAGAAGGTGGATATGGTGCTCAAAAAAGATTATTTTTGTCGCTACATCCATATATTAACGAAAGACCTGAAGGAAAAGCAATGAGACAAGCAGGTTTAGAAAAAATAGGAGAAATAGCTAAAGCCGATTCTAAAAATCTTGAAAAACTTATAAAAAATAAAGCTTACGATATCGAAATTGAATAATAAGGTTAATAAGCGCCAGTTATTATTCTAATAAATGGTAGAAATAAAAAAATCCTCTGAAAATATCTGGACCTCGAAAAAAGAAGGAAATATTTATAAACCTTATACCACTCGAAAAGTTATCAATCTTAGGATTGTGAGTATGATCCCCGGTGATCGTAAGGTTGCCGGATGCTTAACTTATTTTAATTCTCAAGGAGGAAATTGTGGAAAATGCATTAGTTTTTGTTGATGATGGGTTCTTTGGACTTGTTAAAAAACATTTTCAAAAAAATGATAATAAACCTAAAAAATATCTCCAAACATTTAGGAATATTTGCTCAAAAGAGGAAGTTAACTTAGAACATTTGTTCATTTATACTGCACCTCCTTTTCAAAGTCCTACTCCTACAATAAAAGAAGCCTCTTTAATGAGTAGATATCAAAATATGACTAAGATGTTAAGAAAGAAAAAATGGATTACATTGAGAGAAGGTAGGTGCCAAAGAGTTATTAATGAACATGGGACATTTGATTATTATCAAAAGGGAGTAGATGCATTAGTTATTATGAATATGTATGATGTTAAAAATAGTTATCCAGATTTGAAAAAAATAATCTTAATTGCTTCAGATAGTGACTTTGTTCCTCTTCTTGAAAAAATGAAGCAAAAAGGATTTGAAGTAATTATTTATACTTACTTTGATAGATTAAGAAAGTCTAGATTTTCTACTTCAAACCATCTTTTGAAAGTAGCCTCTCGCTGGGTAAAATTAACCAAGGAGTATTTTGAATAACATGACAAATCCTGAAAAGATATCTGAAAATACATGGACCTTGAAAAAAGAAGGAAATATGAATGTTCCTGGAAAGATATTTGCTTCTGATATTTTAATGGAAAATATAAAGAAAGACTCAAAGACTCTTGATCAAGTTAAAAATGTAGCAATGCTTAAAGGTATTGTTGGAGAATCTATCGCTATGTGTGATGCTCATCAAGGATATGGTTTTTGTATTGGAGGTGTGGCTGCATTTGACTTAAAAAAGGGAATTATTTCTCCAGGCGGTGTTGGATATGATATCGGATGTGGAGTTAGATTATTAACTTCTAATTTGAATAAATCAGATTTCTTAAAGAAAAGAAAAGAAGTTTTGGATCAACTAGCTAGAGATGTTCCATCAGGAGTTGGAAAAGAAAGTGATTTTATCTTAGATGATAAAGAATTGAAAAAGGTTTTAGAACAAGGAGTTAATTGGGCTGTTGAAAAAGGCTATGCTACTAAAGAAGATTTAGAACATATAGAAGATGATGGATGCATTAAAGGTGCAGATGCATCTAAAGTCTCTCAAAAAGCAATTGCTAGAGGAAGAAAGCAACTTGGAAGCCTAGGCTCAGGAAATCATTTTCTAGAAATACAGATTGTAGATGAAGTTTTAGATTTTAAAACTGCAAATATTTTAGGTTTAAAAAAAGATCAAGTAGTTGTAATGATACACTCAGGCTCTAGAGGATTAGGCCATCAAACAGGTTCTGATTACATAATGAAAATGGAAAAAGAATATGGTTTCTCAGAATTACCTGACAGAGAATTAATTTGTGCTCCAATTGATTCATCTCTAGGTAGAGATTACAGAGGTGCAATGAATGCATCTGCAAATTTCGCATTTGTGAATAGACAATTAATGACTCATCAAATTAGATCAGGGTTTAAAAAAATATTTCCTACATCTAAACTAGAACTAGTTTATGATATTGCCCATAATATTGCTAAATTTGAAAAGCATTCTATAAATGGAAAGAAACAGGAAGTTTGTGTTCATAGAAAAGGAGCCACTAGATCTTTTGGTCCTGGAAGAAAAGAAATCCCTAGTGTTTACAGAAAAATAGGTTGTCCAATATTTATTCCAGGAAGTATGGGAACTTACTCTTATGTTCTAATAGGCACTAAAAAAGCCGAAGAAATTTCCTTTGGTTCTACAGCACATGGTGCTGGAAGAATTATGTCTAGAAGTAAAGCAATTGCAAATATTCCTCCAGAAAAAGTTTTAAAAGATTTAGAAAACTATGGAGTTTTAATTAAAGCTGGAAGTAAAAAAGGCGTTGTTGAAGAAGCACCAGAAGCATACAAAGATGTTAGTGAAGTTGTTAAAGTTTCAGATGCTCTTGGAATTGGAAAAATAGTTGCAAGATTAAGACCTATTGCTGTTTTGAAGGGATAAGTTTAAAAGTAGCGATTTATTGCATAAACTATGCCTTATTATAATTTTAAATGTTTAGAATGCAATGATATAAGAGAATATAGGGTTCCAATTGGTAAACAGCCATTAAGATGTGGCAATGATGAATGTGAATCTGCAGAACGTTTTGTTAAAGTTTATGATGGTCAGATATTTTCTGTAAATAGCAATTCAGGAGAATCTGGCAGAAAAAAAATTATTGGAATTTTGGAGATGCCTTTAGTTACAGTTATTGGCTACACCAAATCTTAATTAGCCACTGCTTATTTATTTGTCGTAGCAAAAAAACCAATTTGGTTTATCTATCAAATGGCGCAAGTTTATGAACAAAATTGAAATAGCCTTTTCTTTTTATCAAAAGATATTTTGTAAAGCAGAGGTTTTCAGACCATTAGAGAAAATATATGGTAAATTTTTTAGAACCCCTTTTTCTTTTTATGATATTCTATAAGAGAAGTTTGCAAAAATAGCTTAATTCTAACTTAAATTAGAGAAAAATAACTTCAATTTGTCGACGAGAAACCGAAAAATATATATACTTTGACGTCGATAAATATAGATAAAAGAGTTAAAAATG
>Ga0210057_1008515_pt1 | contig 12119 bp, 12 predicted proteins | sample CryGeyCG2114_010_2_FD_183968 | JGI IMG/M metagenome (GOLD analysis project Ga0210057, IMG submission 183968) | Groundwater microbial communities from aquifer - Crystal Geyser CG10_big_fil_rev_8/21/14_0.10 (SPAdes) (version 2) | ecosystem: Environmental > Aquatic > Deep subsurface > Groundwater ...
CGATCATCTTTGACCGTAATTTTAAAATATGTCTTAATTTGGCCACTCTTCCGTTAAGGTCTAAATTGTGGTAGAGTTGGCGACGATGAGTTATCGCCAAACCAAGTTCGAAAACGGAGTCAAACTCACCACGGTGCCTCAAACTGAAGCCTTGTCCGCTTCGATCTTGTTTTTGGTGGATGCCGGCGCTAAGAACGAAGAGAAATCTTCTTCCGGACTTTCCCATTTTTTGGAACACATGGCCTTCAAGGGGACGAAGGCCTGCCCAAGTTCCTTTGCTTTGACTAGTCGTTTCGACGCTTTGGGCGCCAATTACAACGCTTTTACCGGTTATGATTTCACCGGTTATTATGTCACTGTCGTTCCCGACAAAGCGGAAGAGGCGGCCTCGCTTTTGGCCGATCTTTACCTCAACCCGCTTTATCCGACCGAAGAAATTGATAAAGAGAAGGGGGTGGTGTTGGAGGAAATTAAGATGTATGAAGATAAACCAGCCAGTTTGGTTTGGGATGTTTACGCCACGGCCGCTTACGGCGATCACCCCGCCGGCCGGCCGGTCTTGGGCGTGCCCGGGACGGTTAGCGCTTTTAGTCGGGACGATTTGGCCGGTTATCGAAAAAAACATTATCTGGCTTCGGCCACGACGATTGCAGTCGTGGGAAATTTCGATGAAGATAAATTGACGGAATTGTTGCGCGGAAAGTTTTTCGCCTTCAATGGCGGGTCGCCGCATCCTTGGCCGAAATTGATCGGTTCTCAAGTTGGACCGAATTTATCTTTGGTCTCGCGACCGATCAAACAAACGCACTTGGTGTTGGGGTTTCAATCCGCCACGCTCTTCGACGACGATGAACTTGACGGTCTCAATATTTTGGCCGCGGTTTTAGGTGGCGGAATGAGTTCGCGGCTCTTCCAACGGGTGCGGGAAGAATTGGGGGCCGCTTATTATGTCGGGGCCAATCAGAACTCCCACGTGGATCATGGCTTCTTGACTGTTTACGCCGGAGTTGATGCCGGGCGAACCCAAGAGGTTCTCTCGGTTCTGGTGGCTGAATTGCGTCGGCTCAAAAATGAGGCAATTCCGGCCGAAGAATTAAACAAGGTCAAGGATGGCTTTATTGGCAATCTCTTTCTTGGTTTGGAAACACCCTCCGATCAGTCTTTTTTTTACGGCGAACAAGTGATCTTGGGACGGCCGGTTCTTGATCCGCTCGCTTACGCCGAAAAAATCAGAGCCGTGGACGCGGCTTCAATCAAACGTTTGGCGGAAAAGATTTTTGTCGCCAATCGCGCCACTTTGGCGCTGGTTGGGCCGGAAGCTCTCTTCAAACTTGATTTACGAGCGAACCTAAGTTCGCTATAATGCGGGTATGGAAGAAGCCCGGCCGATCAAATTTTTTGTCGAAGTCGGCACGATCATCAAGATAGCCGCCATCGTCGCTTTGTTGATCGCGGTCTATTTTTTGCGCCATTTGCTGTTGGTTCTTTTGACGGCGGTGGTAATTGCTTCGGCGGTTGATCCGGCCGCCAATTGGTTTGGGCGATTCAAGATTCCGCGCCTGCTTTCGGTCTTGGCGGTTTATATTCTGGCCTTTGTCATTATCGGCGGAACCCTGGTCTTTTTCTTGCCGCCGCTTTTTTCCGATTTGTCGGAGATTGCCTTTGAGATTCCGGCACAGTTGAATTCTCTGATCAACAGCAACCCTTCTTGGCAAACCGTTATTTCAATCTCGGGCAACTTTTCGACCGAATTTTCGGTTCAGGAGGTCATCAATCGCGGTTTTTTGGGCCTGTCTTTACCCGACAACGTTTTCGATTTGTCGCGGTTGTTGCTAGCCGGCTTGTTTGATTTTATCTTGATTGTGGTCATTTCTTTCTATTTGGCTGTCCAGAAAAACGGCGTTGAGAATTTCTTAAGCATTGTCATTCCCAATCGGCACGAGGAATACATTCTTGATTTGTGGCGTCGCACCGAGATTAAGATTGGTCGTTGGATGCAAGGACAAATTTTGCTTTCTTTGATCATCGGTCCGCTGGTTTTTCTCGGATTGACCTTGTTTGAGGTCAAGTACGCGCTGACACTTTCGATCATTGCCTCCATCTTTGAGATTATTCCGATTTTCGGTCCGGTTTTGTCTTCGGTGCCGGCAGTGATTATGGGCCTCAACGACAGTTTGACGCTAGCGCTGATTATGATTGGTTTTTACTTAATTATCCACCAGTTCGAGAATCACTTGCTCTACCCGTTGGTGGTTAAGAAGATTATCGGCGTTAATCCGCTGGTTGTCATCATCTCCTTGATTATCGGTTACGAATTGGCCGGCTTCCTGGGGGTGGTTTTGTCGGTGCCTTTGGCCACCCTGTTGATGGAGTTTGTCAGCGACATCGAGAAGCGCAAACGTCAAAATGCCTAAGACTTTTTATCTCACCACCACCTTACCGTACGTCAACGCCGAACCCCATATCGGGTTTGCTTTGGAATTGGTTCAGGCCGACGCGATTGCGCGCTGGCGCCGTCTTCGGGGCGATGAAGTGTTTTTCAATACCGGCACCGACGAGCACGGACTTAAAATTTATCGACGAGCCCTTCAGGCCGGGCAAGAACCGCAGACTTACGTCGACGAATTGGTGAAGAGTTTCTTTCGTCTCAAACATGAACTGGGGATTAGTTGCGATAATTTCGTCCGGACCACCGACGTTCATCACCAGCAAGCGGCCCAAGCCTTTTGGCTTAAGTGTCAAGCGGCGGGCGATATCTACAAGAAAAATTACCAGCTCAAGTATTGCGTTGGTTGCGAGTTGGAGAAAACCGATTCGGAACTCTCGGCTGGAGAGTGCCCGCTTCATCCGGGTCAGCCGGTTGAAATTTTAGAGGAAGAGAATTACTTCTTCCGTTTTTCCCGTTACGCCGAACCCTTGCTCAAACTTTACCAAGAGCGTCCGGATTTTGTTTTGCCGAATCAGCGCTTTAACGAGGTTAAAAAATTTGTCGAGTCCGGTTTGCAGGACTTCAGCATCTCTCGCTTGGCCGATAAATTGCCTTGGGGGGTGCCGGTGCCCGGCGACCCTGATCACGTGATGTATGTTTGGTTTGATGCCCTGGTCAATTACGTGTCGGCGGTTGGTTGGCCCGACGAAGTTTCGCGTTTTGAACATTGGTGGCCGGTCGTGCAATTTGCCGGCAAAGACAATCTGCGCCAACAAGCGGCAATGTGGCAGGCAATGTTGCTCTCGGCCGGTCTGGCGCCGACCCGGCAAATTTTAATCCACGGATTCATCAATTCTGGCGGCCAGAAAATGAGCAAGAGCTTGGGCAATGTGGTCAACCCGTTCGATCTGATTGAGACTTACGGCGTCGACGCTCTCCGTTATTATCTTTTGCGTCAGGTTAATTCATTTGAAGACAGCGATTTTACCCCGGCCGGTTTCAAAGAAATTTATAATGCCAATTTGGCCAACGGTTTGGGTAATCTGGCCAGTCGGGTGATGAGAATGGCTGAAGCCAATCTGCCCGGTACCCCCGATCTTGCCACTCTCATCCCGGAGTCTTACGAGACAGCCTTGTCTGGTTATCAATTTAATCAAGCGTCTGATATTGTTTGGGCAAAAATCGGTGAGCTCGATCGCCTGATTCAATCAACCGAACCGTTCAAATTGATCAAGACTGATCGCGCGGCCGCGATTGAGATCATTGCCGAGTTGGTGCGCGGTCTTCATCTGGTTGCCTTGATGTTGGAGCCGTTGTTGCCGGCGACCGCGACCAGACTTCACGAAATTATCCGAGACAACCGAATGCCTGAACGGCCTTTGTTTCCGCGCCAAGATTGATTTATGGTTGAACAATTTTTCGACGCGCACACCCATCTCAATTTGCAATTTGCCGATGACTGGCGTGAGGTCGGTCGCCGGGCGCTTGAGGCCGGCGCGCGGTTTGTGAATGTTGGCACCGACCAGGCTAGCTCCAAGCGCGCGCTGGAGCAAGCCGAATTCCTTGGTGACGGGGTTTGGGCCACCGCCGGTCTCCATCCTCACGATTCTAATCAAACTTCAGTGATTGCCGACGATTTAGCCGAAGTTAAGGAGTTGGCTTCGAGTGATCGGGTAGTGGCGATCGGGGAGTGCGGTCTGGATTATTTCAAATTGCCCGAAAACTCTCTGCGAGCAAAACAACGACAGCGAGAATTGTTTGTCGCCCAAATCGAACTGGCGCTATCGCTGAATAAACCCTTGATGATTCATTGTCGGTCGAACGAAAGCGGCGATGCTCACGCGGATTTAGAAGGAATTTTAGCCGAACACAAACGCCGGGTGGGAGATCGGCTAAAATTCAACCTGCATTTTTTTACCGGTGATTGGGTCACCGCCAAGCGCTTCCTGGATCTGGACGGTTATTTTTCTTTTCCGGGAGTAATCACTTTTTCGACCGCCGCTGACGAGACGATAAAAAACCTGTCGCTCGACCGCATGATGTCGGAAACGGACGCGCCGTTTGCCTCCCCGGCGCCGTTCCGAGGTCGGCGCAACGAGCCGGCTTATGTGCGTCTGGTGGCCGAGCATCTGGCCAAATTGCGCTCCGAATCGCGCGAGACGGTCTTGACTGCCTTGGTGGCCAACGCCGAGAAATTCTTTGGTCTTCCCCAAGGTTAAACCTTGGAAACCTTTGACTTTTGGCGGTCGGGGTGGTAACATGACCGTTGATATGGCTAAGATCGAGGAAGCGAAAATTTACGAAATCGGGTACCTTTTGGTGCCTTATTTGCCGGACACGGAGGTGTCCGGAGTCGTGGCTAAGTTGATCAAAGATCGAATTGTCGCTCTGGGTGGGGAAGTGACCAGCGCCGTTGAACCGACGCTCGTCCGTTTGTCTTATTCCATCACCAAGATTATCGACAACAAGCACGTTAAATTTACCGACGGTTATTTCGGCGCGCTGCGGTTCAAGGTTTTGGCCGAAACCGCCGTGGCTTTAGACAGTCAATGGCTCAAAGACAACAACATTATTCGCCATCTGGTCATTGTTTTGCCGACAGGCTCCGAGAACATCTCGGCGCCGAAACGTTCGTTTACTCCTCGACGCGAGGAGCAGACCTTCGAGATCGAGCGCGTCGCGCCCGAAAAAGTCGAAAGCGTTAAACCGGTTCTGTCGGCCGAAGAATTAGATAAAGAGATTGATAAGCTCGCCGTTTAATTATGTATCTCAACCGCGTTTTCATTTTAGGTAATCTGACCCGCGATCCGGAGAAGCGGGCGCTGCCTTCGGGGGCGGCGGTAACCAGTTTTGCCTTGGCGACCACTCGGGTTTATAAGAATCGCGACGGAGTCAAGCAGGAGGATACTCAATACCATAATGTGGTGGCTTTCGGTCCGCAAGCGGAAACCATTTTCCAGTATATGAAAAAGGGCAGCTCGATCTTGGTGGAAGGTCGCCTGCAAACTCGCAGTTGGGACGCGCCGGACGGCACCAAGAAATATCGCACCGAGATTATCGTCGACAATTTCCAATTCGGACCCAAGCGTGTCGCGAGTGAGACTGGCGGGGAGGGGCCCGGTCCCGGCGCTTCGGCTCAAGCGACCGGTTCTCCCGTCAAGCCATCGCCCGAACTGGAGACAATTCAGTATCCGACCGAAGAAATTAACGTGGACGATATCCCGTTTTAAACCAATTCAATGATGATGATTAAAAAAACCAACCAGAGAGATACGCGCCAATGTCAGTTTTGCGTCAACAACGCCAAGACGATTGATTATAAAGATGTTGAGTTGCTGAAGCATTATCTCGATACTCACATGAGGATCAGTAAGCACCGTCGGACCGGCGTTTGCGCCAAACATCAACGCGCCTTGTCACAAGCGATTAAGCGCGCCCGTTTTATGGCCCTCTTGCCTTATTTGGCCGGCTAAAAAGTAAAATTCCCCCCCCCGAGAAGGACCGTCATCTGGGGACGAATTTATTAGACTCTCTCCACGTACTCACCCGTTTCGGTATTGATTCGGACAACATCACCTTCGTTGATAAACATCGGGGCATTGATTGAGAGTCCGGTTTCCAACTCGATTTGTTTCAGTCCGCCTTGGACGGTGTTGCCCTTCACGACGGGTGCCGTCTCGGTAACCTTAAGCTCCACTTTGATCGGCACCTCAATTCCGATCATTTGTTCGCCGAAAGATACCAGATCCACCAGGGAATTTTGTCTAACATACTTAATCTGGTCGGCGACCAATTCGGCCTCGAGTTGGAAGCGTTTGCTCGGGTCGGTTTCTTCGTAGAACCAGTATTCGGTGGTTTTGCCGATTTTTTGATATAAATATTTGATCTTTCTTTTGGTAACTTCCGCTTCCTCGACCTTTTCGCTTTGGTGGAAGGAGATCTCCATCACTTTGCCGGTCAGCAAGTTTTTCATCTTCACGGCGTTGACCGGTTTGCGCTGTTGTTTGCGAAAAACGTGGGAAGTCAAAATTTCGAAGGGGGTGCCTTCGTAGATAATCACTTTGCGTGGTTTGATTTCGTTGTATTTCAACATTGATTTTAATCTTCGGTTTCCGTTTCGTCGGCCTCGGCTCGCGGTTGGCCGGAGAGCAGGGGCTTGAGGCGATCGGTGAAGGCGATGGCCAAATCCGGATTTTCTTTCAAGTAAGCGCGAGCGGCGTCATAACCGCGACCCAGTTTAATTTCTTCTTTTTTATTTCCTTCAGGCAGGTAAGAGTAACTGGCGCCCGATTTATGGATCAGGCCGTATTTCTCTCCCAGGGCCAAGAGTTCACCTTCGGGCGAGATCCCTTCGTTGTAGAGCAAGTCGAATTCCGCTTGATGGAAGGGGGCGGCCACTTTATTTTTAACCACTTTAACCCGAATTCGGCCGCCAATCACTTCTTCGCCTTTCTTGATTTGGGCGATGCGACGGACATCCATCCGCACGGAAGAATAAAACTTGAGCGCTTTGCCGCCCGGGGTGGTTTCGGGATTGCCGAACATTACCCCGATTTGCATCCGAATTTGGTTGATGAAGATCACCACCGTTTTGCTTCGGTCCACGATCGAGGTCATTTTGCGCAATGCTTGCGACATCAGGCGCGCTTGTTTGCCCACATGGTAGTCGCCCACGTCACCCTCAATTTCGTCTTTGGGGGTGAGGGCGGCCACCGAGTCAATTACCACCACGTCAATTTTACCCGATCGAACCAGACTCTCCGAGATTTCCAACGCTTGTTCGCCATAGTCCGGTTGAGAGATCAAGAGTTCGTCGGTCTTAACGCCCAAGCGTTTGGAGTATTCGGGATCCATGGCGTGCTCGGCATCAATGAAGGCGCAAATTCCGCCTTTCTTTTGCGCTTCGGCCACGATGTGGAGCGCCAGCGTGGTTTTGCCGGACGATTCCGGACCGTAAATCTCGATAATTCGGCCGCGCGGCACGCCACCTACACCCAAGGCAGCGTCTAAAGCCATCGAGCCGGTGGGTACGGCGTTAATATCCACGCGGGGCTTGTCGCCCAACTTCATGATCGCCTCATCGCCGAACTTGCTTTGGATCGCCCTGATGGTGTCGGCGATGCCGGCGCCAACTTCTTTAGGAGTTTTTTGTTTTTTTGCCATATTTATTTAGCTTGTCTCGGGTTGATCGAGGGGGTTAGCTTTTTTCATTAAACACCAATTGCAGTTTTTTGACCACTTGACGGCCGAATTGGTCCAAGGCATAAATTTCGAGCAGGTTGTAGCCGTTGGCCAAGAGGTAACTCTCCTTGAAGTTGCCGGCCTCGTCGGTGAAGATTTTCCGGCCATTGATGAAAATTTCGCTGATTCGTTCGGCTTTGCCCTTGATCACCACTAGATCGCTCTGAGGACTGTCGCCATCGGCGGGCGAGTAGAGGGTGATATCGGGTCCGGCGACAAAATCTTTAACCTTCAAGGCCGAATAAGTCAGGGTCAAGAATATTGCCACGGCAATTACTAACGGCTTGATGAGAGATTTGTGGTCGTGACAACGTGGGTCAATCATAGTTCGTCTTGAGTTTCTTCCGTTGGTACCCCAACATTTTCTCGACCGTAAACTTCGCGCGCCTTGGCGCCGTCGCCGGGTCCAATCACGCCGCGTTCTTCCAACATGTCTAAGAGGCGAGCGGCTCGGGCGTAACCGACCTTCAGTTTGCGCTGAAGATAAGAGGCCGAAGCTTTGCCGGCTTCCATCACGGCCTCGCGAGCATCCTCATAGAGGTCGTCATCGGCGTCGGTCTCGGCGAAATCAATCGCTAGGCCGGAGCTTGATCGTCCGCCCCCGCTCAAGGCTTCTTCGGCGGCCAAGTTTAATTCGGCCGGTGGCAGGTCGGCGTATTGATCGGCCAGATAATTGGAGACCTTTTTCACTTCTTCTTCGGTGATGAAGGCGGATTGCAATCGGACCGGTTTCGACATTTCGCCCGAGATATAGAGCATGTCGCCGGCGCCCAAGAGTTTCTCGGCTCCCGCCATGTCCAAGATGGTGCGCGAGTCAATCTGGGAGGCCACTTGCATCGCCACCCTTGACGGGATGTTGGCTTTGATCAGACCGGTGATCACTTCCACGCTCGGGCGTTGGGTGGAGAGGATGAGGTGAATGCCCACGGCGCGCGACATCTGGGCCAGGCGCACGATCGCCGCTTCCAGTTCGCGCGGGAAGGCCGTCATAATATCGGCCAATTCGTCGATAATGACCACAATATAGGGCATGCGTTCTATCTCTTCGCCATTTTCCTCACCTTCTTTATCGGTCGGAGCGGCAGCGGATTTAGCGAGTGCCGGCTCAACGATATTTTTATGATAAGACTGAATGTCACGCACTGTTTCGGCTTCCAAGATATCGTAACGGCGATCCATTTCTTTGGCCAACCAACGCAGGGCGGCGATGGCTTTCTTCGGTTCGGTGATCACCGGAGTCAAGAGGTGAGGGATTTTGTTGTAGAGGGTCAATTCCACCCGCTTCGGGTCAATCAAAACGAAACGCATCTGTTCGGGAGCGTTGCGGTAGAGGAGGGAAGTGATAACCGAATGAATCGTTACCGACTTGCCCGAACCGGTGGCGCCGGCAATCAGCATGTGCGGTGCCTTGCTCAAATTGGCAAAACGGGCGGCGCCGGTGATGTCGCGACCGAGCGCGATGTAGAGCGGGTGATGCGATTCGTTGTAATCTTGGGTGGCCAAGAGCGAAGCCAAGCGAATAGTTGCCTTAACTTTGTTGGGGATCTCAATGCCCACCAACGATCGGCCCGGAATCGGCGCTTCGATGCGCAACGGGTGCGCCGCCAGGGAGAGGGAGAGGTCGTTTTGGAGGGCGACAATGCGCGAGAGCTTCACGCCTTCGGCCGGCTTCAAGGCGTAGCGAGTCACGGTGGGGCCGATTGAGACCTCATCCATCTCCACGGTGATGCCGAAGTTGGCCAAAGTACGCTTGATGATGTTGGCATTGCCTTTAATGTCGCCGGCGTTCGGTTTGCCACTGTCCGGCTCCAAGAGCGAGAGCGGGGGCGGGGTGAAGTTGCCCAACCGCGACTTCTTGCCTAAGAAGGGGAGAGTACCGAAGAGACCGGACTCACCATTTTTGTTTTTGGTTTCTCCCGGTTTCGTTTCCGGCTTGGCGGGGTCGGTTTTGTTGTTGGTTTGGTTTTTCGGATCGGTTTCGGACGTTGTTTGGTTTTCGTTTTCGCCGCTAACCTTTAGGATGGTTTCCTCTTCTGATTCTTCTTCATCGTCTTTCCGAGCGAAAAGTTTTCGCCAGAGGGCAACGCCCAAGATATTCTGAGTGTCGAAGATAACCAACAACGAGGCCAACACCACCGCCCCCAAGAAAACGAGACTGCCATAGTAGTCGAAAAATTGGAGCAAGGGTTTGGCGATGATCGTGCCGACCCAACCGCCGTTTGTCGGTTTGCCGACGATGCTGACGAGCCCCAAGAGCGCCAAGAGGAAGAGACAACCGCTGATCACTTTGGTTGTCACCAAGCTGGTTTTAATGGCGCGCAAGAGGGTGATCCCCAGACCCAAGAGCAAGAGAGGGACCAGATAGAAGCCCCAACCGAAAACTTGATTGAGCAATTGGTAGGCCAAGCGTCCGGCTAAACCGCCGTAACCGACCTTAGCCAAAACAAAGAAGGCTCCGGCCGCCAGCGCAAACACTGCCAAGATTGCCCGCTTGGTTTCGCTTTTGAGTTCGCTTTTTTTAATGACTCTTTCTTTGTTTTTGTTGTTGCCGAACCAACTGTTTTTTCGCTTGTCTTTTTTTCGTCTGGCCATTGTTCCAAATTATATCAAGTTTGGCGGCAATTAAGAAATCTAGAGTTTGATTCAAGTATTGGACAATTAAATGTCTTTGGTGTATAGTGGTTTAATAATAAAGGTCAGTAAAATAAAGGACAAATGACCAAAATTTCGTTATCGGACAATCCAATCCATTGGGCCAGATATGTGTCTCTTAAAGGCCAACGCTTAACGCAAGCAACTTATTTAGTTACTTCGGTTTTTAGCGATAGTGAACCGCTTAAGTGGCGCTTGAGAGATATCTCTCTGGATTTGTTATCGGACATCTCTGTCTTGCAACCCTTCGACTCGTCCACCCAGAGTTTTGCCGACGGCCGGCGAATGTCACCCATCTTCAAGGCGACTGTCCTTGAGTCGGTGGTCGCCAAAGTGGATCAACTGGTGGCTTGGCTGGAGGTGGCCGTTGCCGGTCTTTCGGTTTCCGAAGGTAACTTTTCCGGCGCCAACTTGGAGTTCTTGCGCGGCGAATATCTTGAATTTAACCGTCTTTTGCGTGAGAAAATCAGCGAGACCGGCTTGCCTAAATTGGTCGAGTTGACCGGCGAAGATCTCCAGTCGGCTTCGGGAGGACTCCCGGCCGGATTCGCCTCGCCCGGTCTGGGCGGGTCGGGTCGAAATTTGACTGACCTTAAGTCGCCGGAGATTAAAGACAGGTTATTAAAGGAAGATAAGCCCTCCTTTCAATCAGACAATCGTTCTTACCAGAAGCTCAATCGCTTGCCTCATAAGAATCGAGATGAGGCTAAGGATTCTCGGCGGAGTCTGATTTTGGACTTTCTTCGGGGCAAAGATTGGACCTCGATCAAGGACATTACTGAGGCGATTAAAGGTTGCAGCGCTAAGACGATTCAGCGGGAGTTGGCCGATTTGGTCCATCATGGTGTCCTAAAGAAGAAAGGGGATCGGCGCTGGAGTCGTTATCTGTTGGGTTAAGACGTAAAGTCGAATTGGTTTACCGTGAGCGCCGTCGAACGGTAAGTCATTTGCGTTTAATTCGTCTTTGATATATAGTGGTGCTTACTGGTCTGCCGTGGCGGATCGAAGAAATACAGTTATCCACAAGCGGTTTTTTGCTTCCGCTCGGACGTGGTTGTATAATGGGCAAGACCTTGGGAACTTTGACAAAATAATACTCGGATATGTCTTAAAAATCTTTCCGTACGCCTCTTCAAAAATCTTCAAAAAAAATCTTAAATCTTCCAGAGCTCTGCTCGGTCGAACAAGCAGTGCTCAAGCGGTTCGCGTTTCGTGACTAACGGTCAGAGCTTAAGTCCTTCTAAAAAATCTTGCCTTATGTTTTGACCGTTGGTTACGAGGTGTACGAACCAACAAAATTATTAGGGATTATAAGTTAGTCATTATTAAGTAAATTATAAATCATGAATAAGAAATTAATTGTTGCTTTGGCTCTCGTGGCCACCTTCGCTTTCACTGGTAGTGCGAGCGCGGTGACGATCGCGGAGTTGCAAGCGCAAATTGCTCAACTGACGGCTCAGTTGGCCGCTCTGTCTGGCACTACCATGACGAGCTCCGCCGTGCCGACTATCACGAGCAACTTGACGATCGGTAGCACTGGCGCTGAGGTTTCAGCTCTCCAGCAATACTTGATCGACGGTGGCTATATGAACTGGAGTGGCGCCTTGGGTTACTTTGGCCCCATCACCAAAGCCGCGGTCTCCGCTTGGCAAGCCGCCAACGGTGTCTCGCCGGCCTCCGGTTACTTCGGTCCGATCTCCCGCGCCGCTTTGGCCTCGATGACGACCACCACCACGACCACCACGACTACGACCACTACCGGTGGTACCCCGACTGTCGCTATGGACGGTACGGATGG
>Ga0210057_1008517_pt1 | contig 12117 bp, 10 predicted proteins | sample CryGeyCG2114_010_2_FD_183968 | JGI IMG/M metagenome (GOLD analysis project Ga0210057, IMG submission 183968) | Groundwater microbial communities from aquifer - Crystal Geyser CG10_big_fil_rev_8/21/14_0.10 (SPAdes) (version 2) | ecosystem: Environmental > Aquatic > Deep subsurface > Groundwater ...
AAGTGTAGTTCGAACCGACTTTTTGAGCCAAGAGTTTTAATTCTTGGCTATTGTTTTCGGCGGCCGCGGTTTTAGCCGCATCAGCGGCCACATTTATAAATTCTCTCATTGGTTCGAACCAATCGTTTCCGTTTTTTAATGTCTCTGCAATTTTTTCTTTCAATCCTACTTTTTCTTCCAACAATTGGCTTTTCTTTTGTTGGTAGGAAATAAGGTCAACTTCCTGATTTAGATAAACATCTAACAAGCGACTTAGTTTTTGGTCGACTGTTTGTACTTTTTGGTTAATTTCTGTTGTATTTTCCTCGACTCTGCCAATTTCCGTTTTTTGTTCTTGATCTAACTTTTCTAACCACTTTTCCGCCCAAGTTTTGGGAATGTTTACTTTTACCAAAAGCTCCCGGAGTTGTTTCTCGAATTCAACACTATTGAGGTAGCGCTGTGAACAAGGCTGGCGAATTTTCCGTTTTGTACAATGATAGTGGACATAACGGACTTTGCCCCTCGTTGACGGATAAAATTTGTAATGTTCTTCAGCCGTAACTGAAGCGCCACATTCACCGCAACGAACGAGGCCAACAAACGGAAAATTGTGGGCTTGTTTTCGTGGTTTTCCGCGCTGTTTTTGAACTTGTTGAACTTTGTCAAACAAATTTTTAGAAATAAGCGGTTTATGAATCCCTTTATAAAATTCGCCGGCATATTTCATCAAACCGTAGTAAAAAGTGTTAGATAAAAGTTTTTGGACTTGACTCATGGGTAACATTTTGTCATTTTTCTTTCTCCTAATTCCTTTTTTAAAGAAAAATCGCTGAACATCAGCCATGGAGTAATTTCCGGTTCCGTACATCTCAAAGGCTTTCTGAACGATCGGCGCAGTTTGCCGGTCAACTTCTATCGTCCGTAACCTCGGCTCATTGTAATACCCAATTGGTGCTTTTGAGGGATAAACTCCCCGACGAAGTTTTTGGCGATTACCTCTCTTAACATTCTCACTTAAATTGTCCACATAATATTTTGATTGAGAGAAAGCGATTGATAACATAAATTTTCCTTGCGGCGTACTGTCAAACCAGAAAGTGGGAAATTTCAGATCAAGAATTTTTCCGGTGTCGAGAAGATAAATAATTTGACCCCCGTCAATAGAATTCCTAGCCAGTCTATCTGGGTGCCAGGCAAGAATTCCCCGAGCTTCACCCTGTTGAAGTCTTTTGATTAGTTGGCCAAAAACTTCGCGGCCGGGAACTTTAGCAGTTTTAGCTTCCGTCAAATATTCAACAACTTCAAGGTTTTCTTTTAAGGCAAACTCTTTCAGTTCGGCAATTTGCGCTTCAATCGAAAAAGCCTGTTTTTCTTCCTGCTCGATTGATCTTCGGCAGTAGGCAATATATTTAATCATTGGCAGTTTTTTTATTTCTTTCTTAAATTTTTGCGTTTTTCGGCCACTTTATTATCCTTTTTCTCCGGCAGCTTTTTTGCCAATTCAAAAAGGGCTTCGCCGAGGTCTTTTCCTTCGGCGGCGCTTTCAGCGCCGCCCCCGCGACTTCCCAAAATCCTCAAATGTGGACTCTTTTTGAAAAAATCCGAACTTCTTTCCAGAAAAATTGTTAATTGTCAGCTCGCCCCTCGGCTTCCTTCGACTCCGCTCAGGACAAGTCGCTCGGGGCTCGCTTTATTGTTGCGCTCGCTTCGTTTACCCTGAAATTTCTGAAGGGCTCGCGCTTTCGCACCTTTTATCAAAAAGTCGGTTCGAATTTGTCCCGCTAGTCATCGGGACAGCCGAAAAGCACATCTTTACAAATTTACCATCGAGTGGTTACTCAATACAATGCTTTATATAATTTTTCGGTAGTTTGCGTACCAAGGTATCTTCCTACAACTTCTTTTATTCCACAACCGTCAAATATCTCGTCTAGCTGTTTTACATACTCACCGTCTTTAACAGGATCACTTCCCTTATACCAAATATTGCCGTATTTATTATTAATGTTAAATCCTTCATTTTTTCCTTTTGATCGGCAAAAACACAAGACAGAGGTCAAGGGATAACCAGACAAAAGTCCCCATCTGATCTCCCGCTGATCTTCCCTGTTCAAACTGTAATGACACCACTCGCTTTTTTTAACAACGAGCCAAGATCGAAGAGAGTAGACTATCCCTTCCGGAAAATATTCAGGATAGTTTCTAATAACTCGCTGTGCTGCTTCAATATTGATTAATATTTGTCCTCCATTGGCCATCTCCATTTCAGGAGCTTCTTGAGAAAGGATTTCGACTAATTCTGATACCTGCACTGTGCCAAGATTGTTTAAAGGAGTTTCTTCTTCCGAACCAACTTCGGGAGTCACACCGATAAAACAACCTTGAATTTGAATTGAATTTAAAAAAATCAATTTGAGCCTATCTGGAAGTCTTTGAACAACTTTCTCAAAATTTTCGACACCTTTTTGAGCCATCTCCATATTGGTTGGAAGTCTGGCAACAAATGATTCTGCTTTTTGTTCAGAAACAGCTATAGTTTCAAAGATATCAGGTGAATTTGGCATAGAGCTACAAGTTAAATATTTTCAAAAAACGCCTAATTTGCAAGGGAAGAAAAAATTTCAATCACCCTATCCTCGTAGATCGGTTCCTTTGTTTCAGGTTTCCTATAACTATGATCTGCCCCTTCAATTTGAAAAAAGGAAACTCTACCCGAAACAGCAGATTCCATATCGTTTTTAACGATTTCAATTCCACCAAATTTATCTTTCTCTCCCTGAATGATCGAGATTTTACCCTTAAAGCATTTTAGATCAATGCTTCTCACAACGTAACCCAGTACTACAATCGAATATTTTAATTGATTTTCTTTTGGCAACTCCCTAAGAAAAAAGCTTGCGACGATAGCTCCAAGAGACTTGGCCACAAATCTAACATTATTAAAACTATCTGCCTTACAAAAAACCATTACATCTTTGAGGGCAGAAAGTTCTTCTTTTAAATCGGGGCCGGATGAGTTTTTTTCCCCTCTATCAAGATAGGGAAAATTGAGTGCCAGTACGGAATTCCCTTTATCTCTACAAGCACTTATTAACTTTAAAATAAACGGTGAATCTATTCCTTGCGAACCTCCATGTAAGACCACGTCCAAAGTTTTAGCTTTATTGTTATAGAAATATTTAAAATTTGGCAAATTCATTTTGTATAAATATACTAAAATAAATTATAACTTAAATTTTAAAGTTATTCGGCATCAGTCTCCCTCTCTCAACAAAGACAGATACACTCCTGTAATTTCAGTCCCTGTAATGTGCGATAACTCTCTGGTTAATCTTTTAATATCGGTGCAATCAACCAAAGTGTCCTTCTTTTTCCAAAAAGCAATATCAAATCCCTCAATGGAAATCAGTATCAGCGTGTTATCGCCGTTTCTGAAAAATTTAACTTGGGGCGATTCAGTATTCTCCCAATCAACATCCAGGTATCCAAGAAGTCTTCCCAGTTTTACTGCACCTGTTAGTTCTCGAGTGAAAATATCTGGCGAATTTGAGAAATGTCGGGAAACCTCACCCTTAATATCGTCAGTAATAATAGGTGAGTCAATTAAACTCTTTATATCTCTTTGGATTCTCAACTGTAAAGGTATAAAAGACAACAAACTTTCAGGGTCGGTAAGTAAAAATCCAGAGCCAATTAGCTGTCCTCGGGTTAATCTTTCAGAAGGAGACAATATGGGTTTTCGACAACTAATGTCAAACGCATCAAGTCCGTCGAAGTCAATAATTTCGGCACTTATCTCTGTTTCACTTGGAATGCTAAAAATTCCTTCAAGTTGATGCACTTTCATAGACGGCCTGACACTCAATAACCCCCTTAATAAGTTACTAATGGCCTCACCGTCTCTCTTAAAAAGGATAGAAAGCACTTGGTTAACAACTACCCCTGCATTATTTGTAGAAATTAAGACTTTATCATTGCTACCTCCAGAATCTGGAAATATCAATTGACCGCTATCAACTTTTAGTGAAAACGAGGTTTCGTATCTTGGTACTAAACTATCTTCCTTACAAGATAGTGCAAGAACCCTTGACCCCATATCATTAAAAGAAAAATATCCGGATAAAGTCATGTATGGTTGACGATCAATAAAAGTAACATCGTCAACTTGCAGCCTGAAACCTCCGCCTAAGCGAACAGGGACAACACCATCATGATTAGTAAATCCTGATAGTTCCGAAGGCATGGATCGTCTTCTCGAGTACGTTTGAAGGTTGATTTTGTGGTCAATGAGAATTATAGCTCCGTTATGAGCACAAGCCCCAACCAGCCTTTCATGATCAAAAGTTAACTTGCCATTTAAATCATCCTTTGTCATTATGTAGGTTACCGGCGAACCTCCCATTGTCTCCCAATATCCATCTTTAAACAGCATTGAGACAAATCTTCCATTAGCTAATTGCCAAGTTAAGTATTCTTTAATTCCATCGGTATCAGTTCCTAATCTAGGCAAAACAAATTCTCTTCTAATGGCTACGTTTGTTCCCTTACTAAATCCCATACTTTCCAATATTCGTTCTTTGTTTTTCCTTGCTCCTTCTGATTCTTCAAATGGCACACCCACCAAATAATGAAGTGCTTTTAAATGTTGGTAATTTATTGGTTGTTCCTCTTTCATTTTTCAAATTTAAAATTTCTATTTATAACACCAACCACCATATCTGGCGTTAAGCTTGAAGTATCAACTATTACTGAGTGAAAAGCCATTCTTGAAGTATCTATTAGAGCTGCCTCCATTGCCATAAATTTGTCCGGTTTATTTATCACCATCATATCTTCCTCTGAAACTTCATGAGGAGCTTTTTCAATCCTTTGTTGCAGTCTTTTAACTCTTTCTTCAATACTGGCTGTAAAAATAAAGGAAGCGTCAAATTTTGGATGTTCCGGTAATAAATCAAGTAACACTTCCCTGATTCTTGGGGTTCCCCTAACGGTGTGAAAGGCGATAGATCTAAGAATTATTGTTGAGTCCTGAATGGTGTCCCTATCCGGCCATTTAAATGAACGTATATCAGCCATTAGAGCTGCAACGTAAAGATTACCAAGGACCTCAGCATCATAAGCCTCTGCTTTTCTTAAAGAATCAGCCAGTAAATGAATTGGGTTCTCTCTCGAAAGAGAATTTCTTCTTATGTCCCATTCGGAACCTGTTGATTTAATAAAGTTCTGGGTAACAGTTGTTTTTCCTGCTAAATCCATCCCTTCGAAATGTAAATAGTATGGTCTTTCTTTCATAGGTTACATTTGAACATATAATATTGATACTGAATTTAATAACATCATCTTCTTTAAAGCCCTTTTAAAATCTGATTTATCGGATTTTTTATAATCGATTTTGTACACATTAACCTGCTTAGGTTGGTAGTACAAATCACCGGGAATTATTTGTCCTCCGGTTCCCTGAGAACCACCGTTGCAAATCACGATTATTTTTACAGGCAAATCTCTCTTAATAGCTTCGATAATCGAATTCTTTCCAGAGTGTAAGTACGCCCCATCGCCTATTATTGAAAAGACATTTTTCTGTCCGGCCAGTAGGCAGCCAATTCCAACACTTATACTTGATCCGAAACAGAGAACGGCATCAACTGAATCAAGAGTATCTTTTGTATATTCTCCCAAATCACCAATTAACAACGGAATCTTAATTTCTTTAGTTGCCGAGAAGAGTCTTTCGTAATTAGCTGAAATTATATAGCCTCTGGATTTATCAGGTATAAAACCTGTATCGCTTTTGATTTGAGAATTGAGCAATTTCTTCTCAGAAATTTTCCGGAAGGCAAAGTCGTCACCCTGCTCAAGAATTATCGCCTCGGCCGAATTCTGGACCAATTCATTAACAAATTGGGGGATAGGATATGTAAAAAATTGAGTTTTTGTAAATCCATCATTTACATACTTTTCCTCTTCATTTGCACAACAACCAAAAAGTAATAATTGTTTCTTGCGATTGCACTCTGTTTTTATTTGGGAGTTTTTAAACATATTGTCAATGAATTTTTCAATTTTAATATTCTTTCTGATTAAATTTTGTCTTTGATATTTTGAATTGACAGGATGAACAACAAAACGCTTGTGATCACAAACTGGCAGTGCTGTCTTCTTTTGTTTTTTCTTCCTTAAACAACTGCCAGTTAAATTGATAAACTGGCTTGTAATTCTAATAACTACTGGAATTTGAAATTTCTCGGATAATGAAAAAGCTTTATAAGAAACATCATATGCATTTTGTATTGAATAAGGTTCAAACCATAACCCACCAAAAAAATCAAAATAATGTCTGGAATCTTGACGAGATTGGGAGCCCTCAATAAAAACGTCGTCAAAAACAATTACAACCAATCCTGCATTTATTCCAAGTAAAATCGAGTTTAAAAATGGATCAGCTGCGTCGTTTAAACCAACGTTCTTAAACATAACAGTACTCCTTTTCCCGGCAAAACTTGAACCCCATGTTATTTCATAAGCGGTTTTTTCATTTACAGACGTATCTTTTCCACCTAATGATGAAAATAACTTGTGAGACATGTATCCGGGGAAGTTTGTAAATATTTCCCCGCCTCCATCTAATAATCCAAATGTAAGTGCTTTTATGGCGTCTACTTCTTTCATAGTGATAATTTATATGAAACCAATGGATTTAAACCCCTAATGTAATTGTTATGTGATCTATAAATTCCACTCATTATTTGTACAGGCACCAAATGATCATCAATATTTGATCTAAGTTCAGATTTGCTTACAGCACCAATTAAATAGCTGAGAAATTCTTTAACTACTCTATGTTTGACCATTTCTATTGCTAGTTTATTGTCACTCATTTCTGGACAATATTGCTTTAAATCAGACATTCGAATAACTTTCAAAGAATCTTTATCCCCAGTCATTCCTTTATTTCTAAAAATATAAATGTCAAAGTGACTATTGCCACCAAGTAGATAATCATCTTTAGTATTTAAATCGTGCTTATCTTTGGATTGATAAGAATGAATTTGGATATTTTGAAATGGGCCTTGTTCTATGTTGTGGTATTCATGCTTAACACGACCATTTCCTTTATATAAATCCTCTCCTGGTTTCATCCACGTACGCATTCCAAATCCGTTATGCATTAAATTAAGTGCAATATTACCCACACAGTCGTCCTTTTTTTTGAGTCTAATAATTGTTGATAAATCTATTTCGCCATAACCATTAAATACTTCGGCAAGCTTCTTATCAGAATATTTTCTAACTGACAAATATTCCTTCCCAAAATATTTTTCATAATCCTTTTGATTTAATTGACACAAAAAACCCTTTGGTTGGAAAAACGAACTGTATATTTCCATCGAATCGGCAGTTTTACCTGTCAATTTAGATACTTTGTAAAATTGATAAACTGCATCAAAGAGGTGATATCCGCTGTGTGAGCTCTTACCGTAACCCGTGCAATAAGGGTGATACTGTTGGGTTACTATTTCATTTGGCAGTCTCCACTGTCCGTCACAATGTGTAGATTGAATCGCAGTGATCGGGCAATTGGTCTTCTTGGCTACTTCGGCTAATAGTTTTCTTACAAGGATAAATCCAGGATGAAACCTTCTCTGGGTATTTATGGTAAAAATGGTTTCTTTCTTTTCTTGAAGTTTGATGTAATCTTTAAGAAGATTGAGGTAATGTGACTCAATTCTTTTTGCCGCGTTTATATCAGTAACCACATTGTTTTCAGTAGTAATGGGCTTATCCATTAATATATTTAATCCCATTTTTAATGCCCATTTGGCATATATATAATGGGTAAGCGGTTCGGTCGAAATAATTACTGCCTTAATTTGATTTTTAATTACATAGTCAGTCAGATATGACTCAACCGACTTGGGTATTTTGCCTTGAAAAGGGTCAATAAACAAAAAGTCAGGTTTGTTAGTGTAACAATCGAAGTACGATCTAATTTCTGATTCTTTTTGTTTAAGATCTACTACTAGGGAGAGGTGGGAGTTGAATTCAGAACCCCATTCCAGTAGGGCGGGGGCATATATGCGTTTGGCGTGTGGCCCAAAACCTATCTCGATAATTCCAATTTTTAGCATATTTTAGATACATAAGGCAGAATGTACAGTGATTGTACATCTATCTTTTTTATATTGTTATATAATACCGGATATGAAAGTATTCTTTGGAGGAACTCTCCCGGGGTTTAAGGTTAACAAAGATGACTATTTGGAAATAAGAAAGTCAATAGTATCACTAGGACATAAATTAACCAGGGATTGGATAAATGAAGAAACAAAACAAAAGGTTTCCAGAACCCCAAGCGAGATGTACGAGTTGACTGAAAAGGCTATTAAAGAAGCCGATGCTGTAATTCTTGAATACTCCCACAATATCGGGGCAACAGGGCAACAATTGGTTCTGTCACTCCAAAGACAGATTCCAATATTACTTTTAGTTAAAGACGGCAATCATTCTGAAGATTCACCCTTAAGTGATTATTTTATTAGTTCAAGATATTACAAATATCTTAAGAAAGAAAAATATAAAACTGTAAATATCAAAAAAATTGTTGCAGATTTCCTTAAGTGGGTAGAAGAAAATAAGTCGATTGTTAGGTTCAATCTTGAAATTGAAAGAGAACTTGATGATTACCTAAAAAACAAAGCAAATAAGAACAAATCCAGTAAATCTGAGGAAATAAGAAAATTAATATTAGAAGATATGAAGAAGGAAACCGAATAACCCCTTCTATTTTCCCAAATATCCCTTAAGAAACATCATCCATAAATCGGGAATTTTTCTTGAATAACCTCCTCCGAAAAGAACTGCTAGTTTATCAAATCCTCTAAATCTATCTCCAATCTTACGAAAACTTTCCTCTTCCAAACTCAATCCTCCAAGTAAGTCGCCCTTGTAAGTATCAACTCCTAATACCAAAATCGAAATATCAGATCCGAATTCTTTCGTACGTTCAAGTACAGAGTCCAGAGCTTTAAGATATTCTGCTTCTCTTGTCCTGGGTGGTAATGTTACATTAATATTACTACCTAACCCTTTTCCTTCTCCTTTTTGTGATTCAAAACCGATTCCTGGGAAAATTGTAAATGGATCTTGATGAATAGAAACAGTCATAACGCTTGGATCTGAGTAAAATATCTCTTGAGTTCCTTGACCCGCATGAACATCAAGGTCGTATACTGTAGCTCTCCCGATTTTCCCTTCCTTTTGAAGCTTACGGATGGCTATTGCGTGATCGTTGTAAATGCAAAAACCCGATGCTTTATATGATCCTGCGTGATGCATTCCTCCGATAAGATTTACTACCTTTTTTTCTTGGAGAGCCAAATTTAGACACAAAATAGTTCCACCTACAATATATAAACCACCTTCTATCATCCCTTGATTTACGGGTGTATCTGAATCAGCTTCCAGATCATTAGCCGCTAATCGTTTTAATTCTTCAATATATTTTGGCGTGTGAACCAATAATAAATCGCCTTCATCTGCACTATCTGGTTCAATAACTTCGTAGCTAATCTTTCCCTCAGCCTTAAGTTTTTCAAGAAAGACCATCGTCTTATCTCTTGATATAGGATTATCGGATCCTAAATCATATTTAAGATAATTTTTGGAATAAACGATCTCTAGTTCATGATTCATTAAATTATCCCTGCTTTCTTTGCTTCTAAAAGCCTTATTGTAATCTCAAAAGGTAACTTTGTCTTCTCACAAATCCCAATAACTCAAACTCATGGCTAGATTATAACAGAAAAACCAATAAAATTTTTATTAAAAAAATAATGTATCGCCTACCCATAACGACTTGGGGTAAATCTAGAAAACTGTTATAATTTGATTCATGAAAGTCGGAGTAATTACCAGAAATAAAGGTAAAATAAAAATTGTTGACTTTATTTTTCCCAAATATGGCATAGAATAGTATGCGTCTATCCCTGTCGTTCCTGTAGTAGGAAAAACTCAATTGGCGGCTCCGCCGCCCCCGCCCCTCCAGGACCAGCCAGCTTAAAAGGAGGGTACGCGACAGAAAAAACTTCGAGTGGGTAGTGCCCTTCAAAGAGCGTTCCCGACTATCGCGAGCCCCGCTTGATAAACTTTAAAGGGAAAGAAAACGCGGGGCGAGCCCATCGAGAATCCTCGCGCAGGGCGCTAAAATAAGAAGCGCCGCAGGCGCTTACCTTAAGCGTAAGCGGGCGCGCAAGTCCTTAATAGCAGGATGGGGTACAAATAAAGAAGGCGGGGGCGAAAAGCGGATCACCCCGCCGCAGCGAGCTACGAAACGAAAAACAGAAAAGGATAAGCCGAGCGCGGCCGAAGGCTTTTCGTTTCGCGCGAAGGCGAGGAAGGGATTGTACAGAGATTTTAAAAATGATAGTCATTGGCGAGCCGCCCCCTAGGGTGGCCTGCGAGCGAGGAGGGGTCGCCGCCAACATTTTTCTTGGGTGGGTGGGTTGCTACAGAATTAGGATTTTGTTAGAATTAAGGAGGTTAAAAACGAAAAATGTTCTTTCGTTTTACGCGGCCGCCGAAAACAATTTATTTATAATCGAAAGCGCGAGCCCTTCAGAAATTTCAGGGTAAACGAAGCGAGCGCAACAATAAAGCGAGCCCCGAGCGACTTGTCCTGAGCGGAGTCGAAGGAAGCCGAGGGGCGAGCTGACAATTAACAATTTTTCTGGAAAGAAGTTCGGATTTTTTCAAAAAGAGTCCACAAACATTATAGTTCTTCGAGTTTGATATTGCCTTCTTTTTTCTCACCGATAAGCTTGAGATATTTTTCGGTGGTAGAAAGCCTTTTGTGACCAGCAAGTTTAGAAATGGTGACTAATGGTGTGCCGGCAGCCAGATGATGGAAAACCCAAGTGTGGCGAAGATCGTTAACTTTGGCATCTTTAATTCCCGCTATTTCAAAATAGCGTTCAATTGAGGAACGGATGTTTCTTATAAGGAACATCCGACCGGTTTTAGTAACAAAAATGGCCTTTTCTTTAACTTTAGGTCTTTCTTTTAGGTATTTGTCCAAAGCTTCTTTGGCTGCCTTGTTTAAAGGAATAGTTCTGCCGTCATGTGATTCGAAGGGCTTTATATAGATTTCGTTGCCCCTATTGTCGTCGAGATTTAAGTTGGCAACTTCACCAATTCTAACCCCTGTTTGTAACATAAGCTCGACAATCGCCGAGACCCTCGTGTCACCTCGGCAAGCATCTCTCAGGGCGCGATATTCCAGTTTGGAAAGAATTCTTGGTGGTTTGACTTCATATCGAGGATGGGTAACGGAAACTGCGGGGTCATTTTCGATAACATTTTCCGCTTTTAAAAAACGGAAAAAGGTCTTTAGGGAGTTAATTTTCCGAGAGATTGATTTGGCAGTATAACCTTTTCTTTCCAAGTCAGCTTTGAATTCTTCCAGCAAAGGGGAATTAACGGCGGAAGCAGCCCTTACCCCCTTTCCCGCCAAAAAAGAGATCATCTGATTTATGTCATTACCATATGCTAAAATAGTAGCTGAAGCCCGTTTTTGACTCTTTAGGAATTCATTAAATCTTTCCGAAGTGTCTTTGAGGGTAGCAATTTCGGTCATATTGAAGCCCATAATATCATTTTAGAAGCCTCGTGTCAATGAACAATTTAGGCCGCAAAATTTTTTCAATTTTGTTTTTAATTATATTTTTCAGCTTGCTCATCAATTTTTTTAGACAGGTTTTAGTTTATCGGCGAATAAACCGACATTTACTTGCTGAAAAAGAAGAACTGCAAGTTTTAGAGAAAAAAAATCAGGAATTAAAACTGAGGTTGGAGGAGGTCAAAAAGCAAGGGTTTTTGGACGGATTGTCTCCAACTCAATTTCCGGGAATAACCAACCCCGAGGAAGTTGAATTACCTAATTTCAAGAAATGGTGGAGGCTGTTTTTCTACTAATGGTTGTTAAAAGGGGATAGTTTTGATAAAATAAGGCCGTTGTGCGGGGTAGTGGCAGGATATCATTTGCTTTGCAAACCATCCTGCCGAGCTGACTAAAAAATTCACAACAAAGCTAAAGCCAACTTGTTTTAAAAGTAAGTGGTCTATATGCGGGGTAGTGTA
>Ga0210057_1008518_pt1 | contig 12116 bp, 13 predicted proteins | sample CryGeyCG2114_010_2_FD_183968 | JGI IMG/M metagenome (GOLD analysis project Ga0210057, IMG submission 183968) | Groundwater microbial communities from aquifer - Crystal Geyser CG10_big_fil_rev_8/21/14_0.10 (SPAdes) (version 2) | ecosystem: Environmental > Aquatic > Deep subsurface > Groundwater ...
GATTACTTGAAATGAGATTGAATTACGCTTTAAGTTTGCATTAAATCTAATTCCTGCTAATCATTATCGGCTTTGGCAGGCGCGGCAGCGGTTTTTCGCGGCGGCTGGCCGAACGGATTTTATGTTTCCAGAAAGTAAATCCGAGTGCTATTTACTCGAATACCGCCTTAACTTTTATATAGCCGCCTTTAACCTCGGGCGCGTTGTCTAAAATCTTTTTCCGGCTGGGAGCTTCACGCTTGATGCTTTCGTCCACACGCCAGGCGTTGCTCAAGCCAGTTACCTGCGCGGTCGGCTCAATTTTATCAACATCTACTTCCGACAATTTCCCGATAAAATCCAAAATCGCCGATAAATCCTTGGCAAATTTATCTTTTTCCTGCTCGGTCAAGCCCAGCCGAGCTAATTTAGCCACGTGTTCAACGTTAATTTTCATTTGATAAGTTTTAAAAATCCGTCTTCGTTAATAATTTTCACTCCCAGCTCTTTGGCTTTATCATATTTAGAACCAGGGCTGGCCCCAGCCACTACCAGATTGGTCTTTGGTGAAACAGACGAAGCCACTTCGCCGCCCCGCTCACGAATAGCTTGCTTGGCCTGGTCGCGGCTTAAACTGCCAAGCTCCCCCGTCAGCACTAGCGTCTGGCCTTTAAAAACCTGCTTTTTTCTGGACACGGCTGGTTTAATAATTTTAACGGCCTTAAGGAGCTTGGCCAGCAATTTTTTATTTTTATCGTTGGCCAACCACTGGCTGATGCTTTGCGCCACTATCGGTCCGATGTTGGCAATGGCGTTAATTTCTTCCGGCGACGCCTTGGCTAACTTTTCTATACTACCAAAATGATTAGCCAAATCAATGGCCGTCTCCTCGCCTACGTGCAGAATACCTAAAGCATTGATAAAACGCGCCAGCGGCACTTGCCGGCTTTTGTTAATTGAAGCAATAACATTGCTAGCCGACTTGACGGCAAAACGCTCCAGCGGCTCCAAATCCCCCGCCTGTAAATCATAAATATCAGCCGCGTCGCCAATTAGGCCTTCCTTCATCAAATGGTCAATAATTTTTGGCCCCAATCCCTCAATATCCATGGCCGACCTGGCCGCAAAATGATGCAGCTGGCGGCGGTTAACGGCAAAACAATTTTTATTGACGCAAAAATGTCCCGCGCCACGCTTCGCGTGGCCAGGCGCAGCCTGGCTCCCAATAATCCGTTTTTCTACCGGCCCGCCGCACACAGGACAAACCTTGGGCATATGAAAACTCTTTTCTTTACCAGTGCGCAGCTTCGGCAAGACCTTAATGATGTCGGGAATCACATCGCCGGCCCGCTGGACGATTACCGTATCGCCAATTTTAAGACCCAGCCGTTTAATTTCATCTTCGTTATGCAAAGTGGCTCGCGCCACCATCACGCCGCCCACTTTCACCGGCTTTAAATGCGCCACTGGTGTCAGAATACCGGTTCGGCCAACTTGCACCACAATATCGGCCACTTCAGTCGTGGCCTCCTCGCCCGAAAATTTGAAGGCCTGCATCCAGCGCGGCGCCTTGCCCACCACGCCTAATTTTTGGTAAAGCCCGGTTTTATCTACGGAAACCACCACGCCGTCACAGCCAAAAGGCAATTTATCGCGGCGCCCGGCCCAATGCTCGTGGAACTTTATAACCTCGTCCAAATTTTTACAAAAGCGGGCGTAATTTTTCTTATCTTCGTCAACAAAAGTCGGGAATCCTAAGGCCCGAGCAATCAAATGCTCTTGCTCGTGTCGCTCCTGACCAAGATTTGTCACGATGGTATAGGCAAAGAAATCCAAATGGCGCTGGGCCGTAATTTTAGAATCCAACTGCCGAATTGAACCGGCCGCGCCATTGCGGGGATTGACCAATAAGGCCTTGCCTTGTTGTTGATACTTTTTATTCAACGCGGCAAAAACTTTCTTGGTCATTATCGCCTCGCCCCGCACCTCTATCTGGCCGTTGGCGACGGCCGCCATAATTTTTTTTATCTGACCCGCGCCCAGCCTCGCTTTTTTCAGCTCCGCCTCGTCCGGCACTCTCAACTTCAAAGGAATGGCTTCAATGGTCTTTAGGTTTTGCGTCACGTCTTCGCCGACCCGACCATCGCCTCGGGTCGCACCTTGGACCATAACGCCGTTTTTATAAGTTAACGACACGGCCAAACCATCCAGTTTTAACTCACAAAAATAATCAGGCTTGGCGTGCGGCACGAGTTTCTGAATCCGCTCCTGCCAGGCGAAAATCTCTTCTTCGCCAAAAGCGTCGTTGAGCGATAACATCCGCTGCGCGTGCGTCACTTTAGTAAATTTAGCCAACGGCTGGCCGCCCACCCGCTGGGTTGGAGAATCAGCCGTCACTAAATCCGGATATTTTAATTCCAGTTCTTCCAGTTCGTTTTTAAGCGAATCAAAAGCCGCGTCGGACATCGCCAGCTTGTCCAACACGTGATACTGATACCGATGGTAATTAATTTCCTCCCTAAGCTTACCAATTCTTTTTTTGACCTCGGCTTTATTCACAAAATCATTTTAACATTGAAACATATTAACATTTTAACATTAATCTTTATTTGAGCGACCGCAAAATTCTTCCTTATGTTTCTATGTTAATATGTTCGGATGTTTGTATGTTTATATGCCCTACCAGCTCAATTCCACCTGGCGTTTAGCGCCGTTAAAATTACCCGCCGAAATAATTCTGCCGTCGGCGGCTCTCGTCGCTACCGCGCTGGCTCCATTATCCAAGGTAATTGAAGTTGAGGCGCCAATAACGCTGCACTCGCCTGTTTCCAGCCGCGCCTGATACAGACATTTCTCAGCTCCCGCGTCGGCCGCAAAAAAGGCCGGCCCGGAATTGGAAATTTCCAGCGACATTCTAATTTCGTAAATCATAACGCTGGCCGCGGTTAAAGCAATTAGCAACAAAACGCTCAGCACAAAAAAGCTCAACATAAGAATTGCCGCTCCCCGTTCATTATTAAATTGTCGATACCAAAGAAAAAGTTTATTGGTCATAACGGCGAGATGAAATAGTTGTTTGCAGATTCATAACGACCCGCTGAGCTGTTTGGCCCGTTTTATTAACGACTTTTAGCGCCGGCGTCACCCGCGGCGGAAGATTGCCGCTTTTTTGCACATAAAAAGTTCCGGTAATTTCAACGTTGCTGGAGTTTAAAACCGCGCCGCCTCGCGTGATTTGTTTGTTCACATTATCAAACACATAGTTTAAGGTCTGGCCTTTGGAATTGGTAATATTCAAAGTATTGCTCTGGCCGTCGGCTGTATTAATTTTGCTCATCCTGATTTCCTTACTCATGGACTCCAAAATAAAGCGGGCTGAATCCTGCGTGTTCTGCCGGCCAAAAATCCGCTGCGAGCCGCCCAAACCAACCGCAAAAATATCTATCACCGCTACAATAATAACCATAAAAACAGCCATCGCGACCAACAGCTCAATTAAAGTGAATCCTTGCTCGTTATTTTTTCGTTTAAGATTAATCATCTTTAATGCAAAGTGTAAATATCAAAAATCAAAATGACAGCTTAAAATGTAAAATTACTTAATTCATTTTTAACTTTACATTGTCATTTTCCATTTTGATTTTTAAATTTTGATTTTTTTACCGCCAATTCCATAATCGGTCCTCAACCGTCAAGATATGGGAACGATTTTGTTCAACCCAAGTAATCTCCGCTACTAATTTTATTTCGGCATCAGAAATCTTGGTTAAGGTAATCTTACGCTTAAAAACAAAAGAGGTGTCAACTCCGGAATCATAACCATAAAGTCCGGCGCTTGAATCATACTTTAGGGGCATATCGCTAAAAGCCCGCCAAGAAGCGTCGTTGTATTGCACTAAGTAGCTGGTTGTACCCTCAATCCCCGCGTACCAATCACTCCAGCCATTGGTGCCGAAATTTAAGTCGCGGATATTTCTTACCACCTCAATGCCCTCTTGGGCCAAATTGGCGGCAATGAGCCGAGAAGCGCTAGTGCCGCCGGCTATCGTGGAGTAATTAACCAAAGCCATCACCCCCATCAAACCAATCGAAATAATAAAAATGGAAACGATAACTTCCATCAAGCCAAAACCCTGCTCACTATTAGCGCCAGTTTTTAATTTTAATATAGAGAAAATCATCTGATAAAATTAGGGGCTTGAAATGTCAATTTTGCCGCTAGAATAAGTCGTGATGGTTTTTGACCGAACACCTCTCGTCAAAGTCAGAACCAGAGAGCCGGCGTTGGCGCCGTTAATATAGGTAGTCGGGTCGGGCGGAGTGAAATAAATACTTTGAGCGACGGGACTGACAACAACATTATTGGTTAAATTAATTGTTTCCAGCAACACGCTGGCGCCGGCCGCATAGACCAGGTCGGCAGAGGTATTATAGAAAAGATAATACCGGCTGGCCGAAACAAAATAAAGGCCGTACCCTCGCGGCATGACTGCTCCCTGGGTTTGTCCGGACAAGGCCATATTCTGTGTCCGACGCAAATCAGCCGCCAGTTTTTGGACGGACTGGGAAACATAATACTGGTCCTGTCCCTTCCAGGAACTATACAAAACGGAGCCCGAAATCAACGAGATAATAAAAATCACCACCAAAAGCTCAATGAGAGTAACCCCCCTTTGTTTATGATTTCGTGTCATTATTTTTAATTATAAGCGAAGCTTGAAATTGGTTCGCTCGGTTGAAAAGAAAATAGATTTTCTTTTCCCCCTCACTGCCAATTATAAGCAGAGCTTGAAATTGCGGCGCTCGCAAAGAATGAAAGTAAACTTTCATTCTTTCCTCGCTTGCAATTATAACACAATCTAATCACCAAGACATCAACACAGAGCCGTTAATGGCCATTGTTAAAATCAGCCCCAAAAATAGCCACCAAGCGAAATGAAGACCCTTACTTTTGCCAACTCTTTCATAAAAAGAGAAAAGCCAGAACAACAGGCCCAGGCCCGTCAAATACAAAATCGAACCCTTGGCTGTCAAAACAATGTCCAACAACAAACTCTTAGAATAAAAAATCTGCCTTAAAAGCAGATAAAACGCTATGGCGACAGCTACCGCAATCAAGGACTTCTTATTTTTAAAAGCTCGGCTAGCGGCGATTCCTAGAAAAACCATCAATCCCAATAGCCCTGCCTGTCCCCAAGCAAAACGGCTCATAAAACTTCCTCCCTCCAGCCGAACGAGCTGAAAAACAACAAAAGCTAAAAAAAATCTGGCCGCCGTCCCAAGGTATCTCCGATAATTCTTTTTTATCCGCTGAAAAAGATTACTTATCCCCTCTTTCGACCGCGCCTCCAGTCCGTTTTGCCTCAAAAATAAAAAAATGCCTCTGACGGCCCCGAAAACGCTCCGGCCAAAAATAAAAATTAGCAAAGGGACAAAAGTATTGATTAAAATTACCAACGACGGAAAAATCGGCAACCAACTGCGCCAGTAGAATTTTAAAGGCAGCAGCAAGGAAAAAATGAAAAATAACTTGGCATCGCCGGCCGACCAGCCGTTGAAACGCCAAATTAAATATCCCAAAAGCAGCGCGATGCCGGCGTTAAGATAAACTTTTAAAACGTAATCCACAGAGAAAATATTGTTCATCAAACCCAAGTGCGTTCCCATCCCAATAAAGAGCCCGACTAAAATCCATTTATTCCTTATCTTGCCAAATTTAATATCTTCGTAGACGGTTAATATCCCGATAAATAAAGCAGTTGAAACCAAAAAATAATTTACGAAAGACATAAAAAACGTCTATTTTACCCCGCACCACAGCCCGCCCCGCTTTGCGGAGCGAGGCCGGAGAGTGTCACAGACGTAAACCTGTGGTGCGGGGTTTACTCTACTTGTTTTATTCAGTTATTCAAAACTTTTTGGATAATTTTTTCTTTAGAAACAAAAACCGGATAAAGTTCTGTTGCGCTATAGTATTTATCCATTTGATAGAGACCGGCGCAAATGTCGTTTAAAAAACATACTTGGCAGCATTCGGCTTTTCCATAAACCCAGTTTTCTTGGATAAATTTTCCGCGTTTATCCAAAAAATAGACCAGCCGAGATTCGTTTTTAATAATCTTGCGCGTCTCGGTGCAGACATGTTCAAATTCGGTCAGATAGCAAAGTGGCGCCCTTTCCACGCGGAATGTCTTTTTGTTTTTCTCAAGCATTTTTAACGCCTGATGAAGTTCCAGCTCAAAATCATTCAGCCGGGGAATAACCTGATAATTGGCCGCGGCGCGGCCGATTAAAGGATCTAAATTGTTAAAAACAAAGTGCCCAATAAAGTGATAATCGTTAATCAGCCAGGACACGATTTTTGATAGATGATTAGCGTTATAACGATTAATGGTAATGTTGATATCGGTGGTGATGCCGCCAATTTTTTGCAAATTAGCCAGCGATTTTTTTATATTTACGAGCGAGGTTTTGTTTCGCGATATTCTTGCCTGGATTTTATCTTGGCAAGAATAAACCGATAAATGCAAATGCCGCAGGCCGGCTTTTTTTAAAGCCCGCAAATATCTAAAATTACTGGTGCGTTGGCCGTTAGTTATTACTCGCGGAAAAATCTTCTTTTTTAAACAATACTTAATCAACTGAGGCAGTTCATCATATAGGGTCGGCTCCCCGCCCGTTAAAATTACCTGTCCGTATTTTTGGGTCTTCAATTCATCTATTGCTTGTTTCGCTTTTTGCAGCCCTAAAGTCCGATTATTGGCCGGATTGGAACAAATAATACATTCCTGATTGCAGTTTCTTGTTACCTGAAGATACCCTATTTTAGCCATATTATTTTAGTTTTAGTCGCGTTTTGCTTTTTAACCGGTCGCAAAATTTTAAACCCTTTTTCACGAATATCTTGAATCCAGGCGCCATCGCACCTATTATCGTAGCGGCATTTTTTGCACCTTAAACTTTTGACAAAATAGCGGTTTTTAATATAGAAGTTCAAAAAATTATCCCAATTAAGTTTTTTCTGGAATTGCCAGATTTTTTTCTTTTGATTTAAGCCGTTATTTTTTGCCAGACAAAAAGGACCGCTCTTGGACTTCAATATTTTAAATTTTTTAAGCGCCGTCAAGTCCTGACAAAATCCCGCTATAAAACAATACCGGCAGCGCTTGCCAAAACAGGGCAAAGGAATATCGGCTGCCAAATAATTTTCAAATTCTCGCCTTCTTTCTTTTATTTCATCTTTTAATTTAATCGGCTGCTGAATTAAATTTTCGTAGCCCTCAAGATGAATAGCCGGCAATCTATTGGTCCAAATAAATAAGTCCTTGTTTTTTGACAGCTCAAAGGCCTCATTTAAGTATTTTTTTGCCTTAGACGCTGAATAAAAAACTTTTTCTTTATTTAACCAAGCGCCGCCAAAAGGAGTAACCTGCAGCAAATCAAATTCGGTTACGCCTAATTTTGTGAAAAAAATTAAAGTATTTTTTAAGGTTTTATAATTAATTTTATTTATAACAATATCAACGCTCACGATAAAATTATGCTTTAAGGCATTCACTAATCCCTGCATTGCCTGCAGGTAGCTGCCTTTAATTCCGGTAGTCGCTTCAAAATCTTTTTTCCGGTGGCTGTGCAACGAAAGAGTAATTTCATCCAATCCGGCTTCTTTTAACTTTTTAACAAATTTTTCGGAGGCCAGCAGGCGGCCATTACTGATTAGCTGAGTATGGCTATAGCCAAGTTTTTTGGCTTCTTTAATAATTTTTATAATTTGCGGATGTAAGGTCGGCTCTCCGCCGGAAAGAATTGCCCTACTTGCTTTCTCTCTGCGCCCTTGCTCCAGTTTTTTCATTACCTCGCCGACAGGAATAATCTTGCCGTTTTGATTTTCTTTATCCAAACAAAAAAGGCAGTTATTATTGCAAACTCGGGTTAACCTTATCCAGTGTCTTTTTTCTTGGGCGACCTTATCTTTTATCTGAAGATTGTTATTTGACATATTTTTTAATAGGCACGAACTCATCCCAGCCGAATTTCTGCGGGTATTCTTTCCAGGGCCCTTCGCAGGTCTTAAAATATTTACATTTTGGACAATCGGGCCCTTTCGCTTTTGCCTGACTAATTCGCACCTTTGTAAAATCGGGGATAATCCGGTCAAGCTCAAATATTTTCATTGCCGGCATAATATTTTCGGAAATACAATCCTCATAACCCTCCAAAAAGCAATAAGTCACCGCTTCGGTCATCACTTTCTTGTTAAAATACCTGCCAATATCTAAGGCCTTTTTAAGATACGGGGCGACTAAACTCATTCGCGGCACCAAGCTATCAAAATTTTTCGCCGCTGACCCAAGCGGATGGACCAAGGCAAACTGAAATTGGTCAACCCCCAAGCCCACTAAAAGCTTGGCTATGGCCGGCAAATGCCGATAATTGGGCTTGACCACTACCGAGTTCATCAAAACCGGCTGACCCAGTGATTTTAAATTTTTAATACCCAAGCAGGTCTGTTTAAAGCTTCCCGCCGAACCGGTCAAATAATCATGGAGCTGCGGACTATGACCATGCAGGGCCAAAGCAAATTCATTGGCGCCGGCCGCAATTATTTTTTGGCAAAAATCTGGCAAAGCAAACAGCCGGCCGTTTGACTGAATCTGGATAATCGAAAATTTGAGCTTTTTGGCAAAAGCCACCAATTCCATAATGTCGTTTCTGATGGTTGGCTCCCCACCGGTAAAAACCGCAATTTGGCAATCGCGGTTGGCCTGTCTTAAAATCTGCTTTATTTTAATTGCTGACTGGTTGCCGAATTTTTTCTTTTCATCTCCCTGAACGCAAAAAAGGCAATTGTTATTGCACAAAAATCCGATTTTGATATCGGCTTTTTTTAGACCGATTGCTTTACCCCGCACCTTTTTTGAAAGCCCCACAGCTTGCCGTGATTGAGTTAGCGCCTTAGGTGAACAGCGGTTAAGCCCAAAACTCCGCTGCGAGCAAAAGGCGCGGGGCTTATCTGACATTTGCCTTAATTTTTGCCGGCCGGCTTTTGAATTCCTCTTCTCCATAAACATTATAATAGGATTTCCAAGTTCCTTCGCAAGTGTTTTTTTGCAAACATTGGCGACAATATTTTGTTTTTCTTTTCCCCAAATTGGTACGCAAATAATTATAGTCGCTTATTCTTCCCCCTAAAATTACTTCGTTCTTTAGCCCTAATTCTATCGCCAGTTTTTGATATTCGCCTAAAAAACAAGGCGGTAGGCCGTAGGTTCCGATGTTTAGACCCAGTCCCGTCGCCAAGGTCAAGGCCTTATTGAGGGGCTTGACCACCTCCGAAAATTGAGGAACAATTTCTTTATCATTATGGTAGACAAAATTTAATTGCAGATTTTTGACACCCAACTTATGACAAAAACTGACAATTTTTACCAAATGCCGGAAATTAAATCTATTGATAACTACATAAATTACTAACCGGCTGGCGTTGCCCAAAGCAATGAAATTTTTGATTCCTTGAATCGTTTCTCTAAAGCTATTGCTCGTTCTGGTCAAAAAATCATGAGTTTTCGCCTGATGGCTCAAAAGAGTTATACCGATGCTATCCAATCCGGCTTTCATTAATTTTAGACAAAATTTTCTGTCTTTCAGCGTCCGGCCGTTAGTTCTTATTTCCGCTCCGTAACCATTTTTTTTCGCCAATAAAATCGCTTTCAGTAAATTAGGATTCAAGGTGGGCTCGTTGCCGCTGATTATCAGCCAATCACAACTTGCTCGGTGGCGACGCAGAGCCCGACTCAAATCAATCAACGAATCAATTACCGGAGCGCCAACTTTTTCCGCCAAAAGGTCTTTCTCGCGACAAAAGCAAAAGAGACAATTGTTGCTGCATTGGCTCCAAAAATTAATTGATAAACTTTTCATTTTATTAATTTCCCCTCACCTTAAGTTATATCCCCTGCCCAGGAAAAAATTAAGACCTCTGAGAAAGTTTTGGCATTTATTCAACAAAATTATCTGAACCTCGGGCGTATAAATTAAACCTTTATGGGTAAGAAATAATTTATTTTCTTTTAATTTTATAAAATTGTGCTCAACCAACAAATTTATTTCTTTTGATAAAACCCGCCCTAAGGGGACTCTAAATCTTTGGCTAAGTTGACTTAAATTAACCGAACCAAATCTTATCAAATAAGCAAAGTGACTAATAGCGTTGGCATTTTTGTTTAAACAAAAATGTTTAAAAATTGGCAACTCTGCCTGGTCAAGATATCTATAATATGATTTTAAATCGCTGATATTTTTATAAAATTTATTTTTGATTTTACTGATGGCAAAAGGACCAAACCCAATGACATAATCATTGGAAAGCCAATCAAAAGTATATTCGCAGGGCTGGCCGGTCTTGGTATAAAATTCGGTCATTAGTCGCTTAAAGCCGAGTTTTTTTAAATTGGTTTCAATAAAAGTATCGGCGGTCAAATAAGGAATTTCCTTAAAATCCATTTTTTTCATAAAATCTGTCGCTCTTTTCGTTTCATACCAATAAACTGAATCGGGTTTAACTTTTTTCACAAATTCCACATCAGCCGCCAGTGTTTTTGTGGTTTGGCCCGGCAGACAAAACATAAAGTCCAAATTAATCGTTTCAAACCCCAATTTCCGGGCATATTGAATCAATTGAACAGCTTTTCTTTTATCAAAACGGCGACCAATTAATTTTAGAATTTTAGGGTCGGTTGTCTGAATGCCAAAGGACAAACGATTGACACTCTGACTTTTCATAAATTCCAGTTTTTCTTTGTCACAAACCGCTGGATTTATTTCCGCCGTAAATTCAGTCCCATCTTTAACGCTAAAGTGTCTGTATAAAATAGCAAAAAGTTTTTTCAATAAAGGCAGCGATAAATAAGAAGGCGTGCCGCCTCCGATATAAATTGTTTTAATTTGGCGCGGAAATCTCCAGCGCCGCTTTTTGAGAATAATCTCTTTTTCCAAATAATCCAAATATAAACTAATTGCCGCGGGCTTTTGATTGGCTATTGAATAAAAATAACAATAGCGGCATTTTTTTAGGCAAAAAGGGATATGGAAATATAAATTAGCGCCAAATTTGTTAAAGCCACCGAACATTTGATTTAAGAATAATAAAAATTAATATTGCGCAAACAATTTTTATTAATTTCGTCTTCCATTAAAGAAACGGTACAGTAATAATCTTTGTTTTTTAAGCCCCACGCCGAATAAATCTCCTTGAATTTTTTATTATTTAATAAATTAATAAATGATTTGGGATTTTTAGGAAAAAAATACAGCGTTCTTTTAAAACCGCTACCCTTATAAGAAACGTAGATTTTATTAGATTTTGATAAAAAATAATTTATTTGGGGGGAGAAAATTTTATTTAATTTTTTCTGTATAATAAAATTATCCAGATGTGAACTATCCAAAGGCACATATATTTTACTCCTTGTTTTTCCATTAAAATAAAAATCGTAGCCAACCAGCAAGGCGCTACTATAAATTAAATCTATAACCTTACTATTGTAACCATGCATTTTCAAAATCTGATTGAACAACTCGGGATATCCATCCATAACAACATAAAATTTAATCCTTGATTCATAAAAATTATTTCTTAGGTCAATGCCGACTATTACTTCTTCAATTTTTTTGAAATTAATTTTGTTAATATTAACCCGCTTGATTAAATTATAGTTTAATTTAATATTTCTTTTTGATAATTGCTTGAAAAAATCAAAGATAGGATTTATATTTTGGAAAAAATCCTTGTTAAGACGCCAATCTATAATAAATCTTGAAGAAAAAACTTTTTCGTCTTTAATTTTAAAAGAGGGCTCCAACATAAAATTATCAGATTTATACAATAATTTTTCAAACAGAGCCAGCACATCATTATCGGCAATTTTAAATATCGCTTTATGATTATGGTACTTTTGAATTTCTAAATGTTTTAACCTTTTCTTTATCGGCTTATCCATAGAGGATTATCAAATTTTAATTGCCGGAAGCAAATTTGCTGTATACCCTTTCTATTCCTCTAAACAATTGCCATCCTTCTTGGGCGATGGCCCGATTAAATCGTCTTTTTTGAATATCAAAACCCAAGCAAATTTTAA
>Ga0210057_1008519_pt1 | contig 12115 bp, 8 predicted proteins | sample CryGeyCG2114_010_2_FD_183968 | JGI IMG/M metagenome (GOLD analysis project Ga0210057, IMG submission 183968) | Groundwater microbial communities from aquifer - Crystal Geyser CG10_big_fil_rev_8/21/14_0.10 (SPAdes) (version 2) | ecosystem: Environmental > Aquatic > Deep subsurface > Groundwater ...
CCTTCACCTTCTGGCGGAGGAGGGTCATCGTTGGGAGTTAGCCCTCCGGTAATACCGGCTGTTGCGCCAGTGACATCTGTAACAACAGAAACGACATCATTTTCTGTCGGTGACTCGACACCAATCACCGTGGGCGTGTCAAGTCACACGATTACCGTGTCGGTTGCTACAGAGAACGAAGTTACGGTAATTGTGGAGTCAGATCCAATAACACTAACACTGACAAAAGGCGAGGTAAAATCCATTGATACAGATAAAGATGGCATACTCGATTTGTCTGTTTCATACACAGGGTTTGACGCGGGTGGGTTGCCAACATTGTCGTTCACAAACCTTACAGATGAAGGAGAAGCGACCAATGCAGTCTCGATCAATTATGGCGCGTATACAACCAAGAGCAGAGATGTACTCCTATCATTCAATGTAGAGAAGGCGCAGACATTTGCTCTCTCCAATAACCCATCATTCCAAGACGCGTCATTTGAAATATTTATGTCCACTACGAGCTGGAAACTTTCCGAAGGTGATGGCATAAAAACGATCTACGTGAAATTTCGTTCTGCAGAAGGTGGCACCGTGTCTGTGTCAGATACGATAGAGTTAGTGGGACAAGGATTTATGCAAAAGGTAGAACAGCCATTGGTTGCATGTGAACTCACTCTTGCCACTCCCTACAAATCCCCAGCCAGCAATGCCGTCTACTACATCAGCGAAGCCCACAACCAGGACGGAACAATCAACGAAGATGTTGCTTGTACCAAACGCCCCTTTTCCTCAGCCGGGAAATACTTTACCTACTTCACGAGCTGGTCAGCGGTACAGGTCGTTTCAGAGACAGCTCTCAAGAGTATTCCAAACGATGTCCTCGGCTTCATGCCCCAAGGACCACACTATGATCCAAAGTATGGCGCTCTCGTAAAGGTTGTAACCGATCCAAAGGTCTACCTCCTTCTCGGAGGCAACAAACAATGGATCACCTCTGAAACCGTCTTCACTGCTCTCAACTACGCTTGGAATTGGATAGAAGATGTCTCACAGACACTCCTCGACAAATACACCTCACAAGGCGAAATCACAGATACAACCAAACATCCAAACTACACGTTGATTACGTACGAAGATAGTCCTAAGGTGTACCGCCTTGAGCCGGATCCGACAGACGAGACAAACCGAGTAAAACGTCATATCAAAGACGAAGCCACCTTCACCTCCCTCAACTTTCGTTGGGATAGGATTGTGACTGTTCCTGGTAGTGAAGTGTATGAGGATGGAAAAGAACTATCAGTAAACGTGGGTGCGTTTGGAGAATAAGGTAAGAGCAGGGCTAGCCAAACGAGTCTTTTTTTTGTTACACTGTATATGCCTGTGATGTGGACGAGCTAGATACACGAATTGAACGGATCAGACGAATATGAACGAATTTGTTTTGTTTTTTTCTCTGTTTTATTCGTGTATTTATCTAAACATATAATATATGAACATCGCAATAAACGGTTTTGGTCGTATTGGCCGTCATGCATTTAAAATTGCCTATGAAAAGGGGCTGAATATCGTCGCCATTAACGATCTCACAGACACCAAGACGCTGGCTCACTTGCTCAAGTACGATACAGCATATCCTGATTTTGCCCACGAGGTGACCTATACAGACACCTCGATTGTTGTAGATGGGCAGGACATCCCCGCATATGCTGAAAAAGATCCGTCCAATCTTCCATGGAAAAAATGTGGTGTGGATATTGTTCTGGAATGTACCGGATTGTTTCGTGATAAAGAAAAAGCATTTCTGCATCTCACAGCTGGCGCCAAGAAAGTGATTATTTCAGCACCAAGCAAAGGAGACGGCGTGAAAGGATTTGTCCGTGGCGTAAATTGTGAGAGCTATGCAGGCGAGGATATTATTGACAATGCATCGTGTACCACAAACTGCGCGGCACCGGTCATGCGTGTCCTCGAAACGGAATGTGGCGTGGAGAAAGCTATGCTCACTACCGTGCACTCCTACACTGCATCACAAAATTTGCAAGACGGACCGAATAAAGATTTGCGAGAAGCACGCGCTGCCGCACAGAACATGGTGCCAACCAGTACCGGCGCGGCGATTGCAGTCACAAAGGCAATTCCGTCTCTTAAAAACAAATTTGATGGTCTTGCTGTGCGTGTTCCGACGATTACGGTTTCGCTTGTCGATATTACCGCAGTCTTGAAGAAGGATGTGACAAAAGAAGAACTCAACGATACATTTGTTCGTGCATCACAAACATACTTGAAAGGTATTCTAGATGTGTCATTTGAACCATTGGTATCAAGTGATTATATTGGCAATGAATATTCCTCGACAGTAGATGCTGCCCTCACAAATGTGGTCGGTGGAAATATGGTAAAGGTGGTTGCGTGGTATGACAATGAGTGGGGATATGCGATGAGGTTGGTGGAGATGGTGGAGAGGGTGGGGAAATCAGCGTAACAGTGGATATGGACTGTATGAAACAAGAATCTGGTAGAGGGGGAGATAAAAATTTTTTGACTGAGTCAGACAAAAAAGGATTTAGTGAACAAGAAATACAGAATACGTTGAAAGATGTGGAAGAGAGGATTCGTGAAATACACAAAAAAATAAAATCTCTACGAGAACGTTTGTCTGATGCAAAAAAAAGCAGAGATGCTCATGAAGAGAATCCCGATGCGCAGAGGTCATACAGGGATCTGATTGGAGAAATTACAAAAGAAATGGATTCTTTTAGAAAACCCTATATAGACTTGGATGAACACAGACGAAAACTTAAAAAAGAATTAGAGGAATTGTAGATGTTGTAACCATATCATTGGATGTATATATGACTTCAATTACGCGTGCCCGCAATCTAAAAGACAAAGTCGCCCTCGTTCGGGTAGACTTTAACGTCCCCATAAAAAAGAAAAAAGTACAAGATGATACCCGTCTTGTCGAGTCGCTTCCCACTATTGAGTATCTGATGGCAAAAGGGGCGAAAGTGATACTGATGACGCATCTTGGGCGACCGGAAGGCAAAATTGTAGCATCGTTGAAAGTTGATCCGGTGATTGATCAATTGTCAGTGCTTCTTGGAAAAAAAGTGCAGAAATTGGACACAAAAAATTGGAAATTGTCAGACAATGCTAAGGCGGATATTGTACAAGCGATTGAAAAAATGAAACCGGGACAAATCGCCATGATGGAAAATATGCGGTTTTCTCCGGACGAGGCAAAAGATACCGGAACGCTCAGTCAGGAACTTGCCATGCTTGGGGACTTATTTGTTCTCGACGGATTTGCCGTAGCGCATAGACCAGCCGCATCAGTATCTGGCATCCCAAAGTATGTGAAGGGGTATGCTGGGTTGCTGTTAGCAAAAGAAATAAAGGGATTAACAACCGTTCTGAATAATCCAAAAGCGCCCTTTGTTGCTGTTCTTGGTGGCGCAAAAGTAGAGACAAAAATTCCTGTGATGAAAAATTTGTTACAAAAAGCAGATTCGATTTTGATAGGCGGGGGATTGGTGAACACCTATCTCTACGCGCGTGGATACAAGATTGGTGCGTCACTCATAGACAAAGAATTTCAATTGGATGCCATCACGTATTGCAAACAAAAAAAGGTCATCAAGCCTGTGGATGTGGTTGTTGGTACATTTGATGGGAAAAAAGTACGCGTCGTATCACTCAAAAAAACACCACATGACGTATGCAAGAAAAATGAAGGGATTTATGATATCGGTCCGAAAACGATTCAGCTGTTTGCCGAATATATAAAAGAAGCACAAACCCTCGTGTGGAATGGTGCGATGGGCGTCTTTGAGCAGTCACCATACGATGTGGGCACTATGTCTATCGCGCGACTGATCGCCAGTCGCTCAAAAGGAAAAGCATTTGGGGTGATTGGTGGTGGAGAAACATTGCAAGCAATGGATATGGTCGGCATGACAGACGATATTGATCTCGTTTCTACTGGCGGTGGCGCCATGCTGGAGTTTCTTGCCGGTGATGCGTTGCCGGGAATTTATGCACTGAAGAAGTAAGTTGTGTTTCAAAGTCATATCTTGTATACTTTATTTGAAGTTTGAGATTGAAAATTATTTTGAAATTAGTAATTAAAAATTTGTAATTTTTTAAATATGCCTGTCAGCAAAAAACCACAACCAAACGACATGAGATCTTTTTTCCATGGTGGAGAATTTGTCCACCGAATATTTATTACTCTGTTTGGTATTCTTTTGGTGTATGCTATCTTCTGGATGGGGACACTTATCCGCAACAATATAGAGAGTTACGCCCATATCGGTCAGGCAGATAGACAGGAGCGTATGATCACTATTGATGCTGAGGCAAAAGTAACCGCAACCCCGGATATTGCGATGACAACGATCGGCATGGTCGCAACAGGCACAAGTGTTAATGAAGCACAACAAGCAAACACCACCGTCATGAATACTCTTATTTCTCGACTCGGAGAGCTGGATATTGCAGAAGATGATATCCAAACAGCACAGTACAACATTTATCCGCAATACAATTACACATCAGAAGAAGGACGCATCCTCGAAGGGTATGAAGTGAGTCAAAGTGTTACCATAAAGATTCGTGATTTGACCAATGCAAATAATGTCATCGCGCTCGCTGGTGAAGTAGGCGCAAATAGTGTTGGCGGATTGCAGTTTACGATTGACGACAGAGATGTCTATAGACAGGAGGCGACTACAAAGGCATTGGAAAAAGTCTATACAAAAGCACGATCATTATCAAGCTCGCTTGGGGTAAAACTAATCAGTGTTGTTTCATACAACGAGTACGAAGTTGGTGGAGGAGGATATGATATGTATAAATCGTACGATGCCGTAGGCATGGGTGGTACTCCAGCACCAGATATACAGGCAGGAAGTACAGATGTAGTAATGCACACAAGTGTAACATTCGAGATTCGATAATTTTCAATCCAAAACAGACCTCTATTCAGAGGTCTGTTTTTTTTGTATACTACCATCGATTCCATCTCGCCTTCGGACGGGATTCCGTTCAGCAAAACTGGCGGGATAGATTTATGTGGATTATATAGAAAAATATGAAAAAGACAGCAATTCAATCAATCACAGCTAGGGAAATTTTGGACTCTCGCGGAAATCCTACGATAGAAGCAACTGTCACCCTTGCAGATAGGTCTGTTGGTGTTGCCACAGTGCCGAGTGGGGCGTCGACTGGGACACACGAGGCGCTCGAACTTCGTGATGGGGCAAAACGGTATGGTGGAAAAGGTGTCCTCAAAGCGGTAAAACATGTGAACACTATTCTGGCAAGAGAATTGCACGGCTTTGATGCCACTCGCCAGCGGATACTTGATGAAACTATGATTGCGCTTGATGGGACAGTAAAAAAGAAAACACTTGGTGCAAATGCCATCCTCTCTGTTTCTCTGGCAACATGTCGGGCAGTAGCAGTATCAAAAAAAATGCCACTCTACAAATATATCCGCACTGCTTTCAGGCTTCCAGAAAAAAAATGGATCATGCCACTTGCTACCATGAACGTGATTAATGGTGGACGTCATGCGAGTAATGGGCTGTCAATTCAAGAGTTCATGATTGTTCCGAAACATAAGCAGTTTAAAGAGCGAGTCCGCATTGGGTCACAAATTTTTCATACGCTCGGCCAGCTTCTTGCAGAAAAGAAATTTAGCACAGGCGTCGGTGATGAGGGAGGGTATGCGCCAGAGTTTACAGATAATGAACAGGCACTAAAGTTTCTCATGAAGGCAATTCAAAAAGCAGGATTTGAGCCGGGTCGTCAGGTGATGCTAGCCATGGATGTGGCTGCGTCAGAATTTTACAAAAGTGGAAAATATTATTTTCTTGGACAACATGTGGGTTGGACAGCAGACAAGATGATTCGTACCCTGGATGGGTGGCTCAGAAAATATCCGTTTGTATCCATAGAGGATCCACTTTCAGAAGATGATTGGGACAATTGGAAACTATTGACAAAAAGACTTGGGAAAAAGACTGATATTGTTGGAGATGATATTTTTGTTACCAATAACGATCGGATCAAGAAAGGAATTGATATGCGTGTAGGCAATGCCGTACTCATAAAGCTCAACCAAATCGGCACATTGTCTGAGACCATAGATGCTGTCTATCTTGCACGAAAACATGGATATGCTGTGTCTGTGTCACATCGTTCAGGAGAAACCGCAGATACATTCATCGCAGACCTCGCTGTTGCGGTGAATAGTGAATATATCAAGACCGGTTCCATGTCACGCAGTGAACGAGTGGAGAAGTATAATCGGTTGATGCAGATAGAGGAGGAGCTGGGGTTGGTGTAATGCTTGACATGCAATTTTTACGTGTAAGACTTGCCAGCGTTGTGTACACATATAAAAACCAATCACGCACGTCATCCAGACCGAAGGCCTTATTGTTTTCTGTCTGAACCCATCGTGCCGGACAGGTAGGTCTCGACTCCGCATCTTCCTTCGTAGAGGCTGCGCTCAAGATGACGCAGTGTCTTAGAGACTGTTTAAAATCTTTTTATCTCTACAAATGGAAAAACCACTCAAGTCATTCTATCCGGCTTTAGCCGGAGTATTGCGGACTTTAGTCCGCGTACGTACATTTCGCGGACTAAAGTTCGTTCAACCTCGACTAAAGTCGAGTAGAATGAATCGTGTTTTTTTGTTTTTTCTTTTGCAGGCGTGCTTTTGAAAGATGTGCAGATATGGTTTCAGTAATGTGTGGCAGTCTTCTCGTCCCGATCAAATAGGAGGAATTGCACCCTCGCTCGCATCGCTTTGCCCGTTTTGGGGAGGGGTGGATTGGAATGGGAGAGTATTGACCGGCGACGTTTTACACTTGCAAGTAGAGAAATGGTATGTTATTTTTTGTGTGCTAACAACTAACAATACGCTACACTTCTGAATATACACTGACAATGAAATTGTCACCAAACACCAAAACACTATGTCAGAAATATGCAAAGGCGGAACACTCATTGATCAGCAGCCTTCCTCCTCTCCAGTCGACACAGAAACCAGACCGCCATACGAAGCAAAACTCAGCAGAGATAATTTCGCAAGTCTAATGCGACTCTTAAAACAGGCTGCTGGTTTTAAAATCAACCTATTGACAGAAGGTGATCTCACACCTCCAACATTGGCGATTGAGAAGGGTGGATTGAGGGGAGGAAAGCAAAAAATTGTATATGAGATTGCGTCAGTGGATGTCACTCAGATGACCCTACTCCCTATGCATGAGAGCAAGGCAAGTACCATAATAGTCGAAGACGTGGGTGAGATAGGCCCAGATGACTCACATGGCCGACCAGTGTACGTGACAGATAAAGCAGAATTCAAAGCGTACCTTACACGCTTGGAAGCTGCGATTGACAGCGCGCTGGAAGCCGATCGTGTTGCCAGGCGGCATGCTGGCAGAGCCTTATCCGGCATACCTGAGACTGTCCCGGTTGAAACCGGCAGACGATTTGACTACAACCTTGAAGTAGCCGAAAGATACGGCATGGAGGCAGTAGAACTACCGGCACGCCCAAAAGCACAAGAGCTGTTTGACAAGATTATAGCTAATGACCTCGCATTCTTGGGCACAGATGGTACGCTCAATAGAGAAGAAGTACAACGGTACTGGGACGCCAACTGCACCAACCTCCCAAACATACCGAAAGAATCCTTTTGGTATTTTAAACAATTAGCTAGAGGACTCATCAGTGACACGATTGACGAAGATGATAAAGATACAGTCACCAAAAGACACATCCCGTCTTTTGGCGAAAAGGACTTCGTCCTTGTCATGAATTTCCCTGAAAAAGATGCACGCGGTGATTCAAGGATCGAGATAATAGAGAAACTCTTCAATACATCCCACCCTACCGGAATCCTTCGTGAAAAAATAAATGTCGCGCTCTGGGAAGATCATGATGCGCGTGAACAATCACTCGTAGCAAAAGTTATCATCGCCGAACTGCTTGATTTGGAAGTAGGTGCTTCAGAGATAGCCAAATACGAACTCCGTCTCATCAGACCAGACGAATACGCGCGCCTGGCACAATCACAGAACTACGGAAATCATGATATATGGACACACATGGATGGATACAACATCCGTGGGGACGGGAGGCGTGATGGCCTCATTGGTGGCGACCGTGGGTACGGTGGAGCCGCGTGCGTTGACGCCGACTGGCGGGACGATCGTCGTGGCAGTATCGCTGTGCGTCTCGTCCTCCAGCGCAAACGATAGACTTGGAATAGGTTTTGGTATAGGATTTAGGTTTGATTTTGATTTTGATTCTGTACGCCTTTTTTTACTGAATTGAGCTATGCTATCGCATCTTACCGATGCAGTGGCGATATGGTGGAGCTTGTACGAGCCGGGTGGCTGTCTTTTTTTCTCTGTGCGTTTCTGTTACACTAAGTATATATGAACCACACTCCAGCAAAACACCCACCAACCGTCCTCATCATCCTCGACGGCTTTGGTCTTGCGGGCGAGCGTGAGCCGGGGAATGCCATTACGCAAAAGACGGCGCCGAATATCTTTGGATATATGAAGGAATATCCTTCATCAACGCTTATTGCGCACGGAGAAGATGTCGGGTTGTTCAAGGGGCAAGAGGGAAATTCCGAAGCGGGACACTTTACCATAGGTGCGGGTCGCACGGTAGAACAAGACCTCGTCCGCGTCACGGATGCGATCGAAGATGGAACATTTTTCAAAAATCAAGCGTTCAAAGACGCACTCCACCATGCAAAGAAATACCATACAGCAGTACATATCATGGGGTTGTTGACTGATGACCAGAGTGCTCATGCAAAACCCACGCATCTGTACGCACTATTACAATTTCTTCGAGAAGAAGGACAAAAAGAAGTGTATCTCCACCTGTTTACCGATGGCAGGGATTCACCACCACATTCTGCCGTGACATTTTTGAAAGATGTGCGTGCGAATTTGAAAAATGGAGAAGAAATTGCGACGATTATGGGACGATTTTATGCTATGGATAGAGCAAAACTGTGGGAACGAACAGAGGCAGCGTATGACACCATGGTTCTGGGTAAAGGGCATTGCACAGCCGTGAGTGCAGAAGAGGCGATTGCCGAGAGTTACAACCGAGGGGAAACGGATGAATACATCTGCCCGACCGTGATTGTGAAAAAAGGAAAACCGGTTGCAACGATTCAGGACAATGATGTCATTTATTTTTTCAATGCGAGAAGTGACAGGGCACGACAAATAACAAAAGCATTTGTACAGAGTGATTTCGAATCAATGAATGGTGGGACGTTTACGCGCAAGCGTGTACCAAAAAATATTCGGTTTGTCGCCATGACAGATTTTGGGCCTGATCTTGAATCAATCTTTACTGCATTTCCCAGTCCGGATATTTCACACTGCTTGGCAAAAGCGATTGGTGAGAAACGAGAGCAATTGTATATTTCTGAAACAGAAAAGTACGCGCATGTGACGTATTTTATTAACGGCGGATTTCCCGAGCCGATCAATGGGGAAAAGCGCGAGCTTGTTCCTTCTCCAAAAAAATATTCGTACGCGGAAAAACCGGAAATGCATGCGAGGCAAGTGACTGATCGCGTTGTTTCATACATCAATGATGGGCTGTACGACTTTATTGCAATCAATTATCCAAATGCCGATATGCTTGGGCATACCGGAGATTTTAACGCAGCAAGAAAGGGAGTAAAAGCGATGGATGCACAAGTCAAACAAGTCATCGATACTGTCCTCGCACATGATGGACAAGTGCTCATCACAGCAGACCATGGCAATGCAGAGCAGATGATCAATCCCAAGACAGGTGGCGTGCTCACGCAACATACGACCAATCCTGTTCCATGTATCTTGATAAAAAACCAAACACACGTTACACTGCGCCATGGGAGGCTTGCTGATGTAGCGCCAACGCTGTTGAAAATGATGAATATTCGCGCACCGGGAGAAATGACAGGACGATCATTGATAGAAGACTGAAGATTGCACTCCGTTAAGATTACATTCTGCCTTCGGCAGAATAAGAATAAAAGATTAGATTCACCTATCAAGTTCAATCTTTTAATCTTATTTCACCGCAGGTGAAATATAATCTTAACGGAGCGCAGCGGAGTGCAATCTTGCGTGGATAACAGAGACCATCGACCTTAATGTTCAAAATCATACATGTTATGAAACGTCCCAAACCAACCGTCCTCGCAATTTTAGATGGATGGGGCATTGCCCAGGACAATGATGGCAATGCGATCACCAGAGCGAAGACGCCAAACATCAACAAGTTCACCAAAGAATATCCGGTGATGTCTTTGTATGCATCGGGGAATGAAGTGGGGTTGAATTTTGGCGAGATGGGGAATTCGGAAGTGGGGCATCTCAATATTGGCGCCGGGCGTGTGTATTATCAGACATTACCCCGAATAGATAAGAGTATTACTGACAAAAGTTTTTTTCAAAATGAAGCATTTTTAAGAGCTATTGAACACATAAAAAAACACAAATCGTCTCTTCATTTGATAGGGCTCGTGAGTCATGGCAATGTGCATGCGAGTCAGGATCATCTCTACGCGTTGCTCGAATTGGCAAAAAAACAAAAAGTGAAACATGTCTACATCCACGCACTGCTGGATGGTCGAGATACAACACAGGACAGTGGGAAAGATTTTATCTACGAACTGGAAGAAAAAATAACAGAGATTGGCATCGGGACAATATCAACACTTGCGGGACGATATTGGGGAATGGATAGAGATAATCGATGGGATCGTATTAAAAAAGCATATCATGCCATTGCGCTTGGGATAGCAGACGCATACGCTTCTTCTGCAACAGAAGCAATAGAATCGTCATACAAGAAAAAAATATATGACGAAGAATTTGAGCCAGTTGTCATAGGAACAGAAGGTCACCCAATGACAACAATACGATCCGGTGACGCAGTTATTTTTTTCAATTTTCGTCCGGATCGTGCGCGACAGCTTACCGAAGCGTTTGTTCTTCCTAGTTTTGAAAAGTTTGATCGTGCGTATATAAAGAATGTGGAATTCATCACAATGACAGAATATGAAAAAGAAATCCCTGTCACTGTCGCGTTTCCGCCGATTGTAGTTCACAATTGTTTGGCGGAAGTGCTCAGCACTGCCGGACTTTCTCAATATCATATTGCGGAGACAGAGAAATATGCGCACATTACATTTTTTTTGAATGGAACGGTCGAAGATTCGTTTTCCGGGGAAGAAAGAAAAATAATTCCATCACCAAAAGTATCATCGTATGAGAAAGAGCCGGAGATGTCAGCCCCGGACATCACAAAGGAAGTGGTCCGGACGATAGAAAAATACGAATATGATATTATTTTGCTCAATTTTGCGAATGCCGACATGGTTGCACATACGGGGAATATGAAGGCAAGTATCGAAGCTGTCGAAGCGGTTGACAAATCACTTGGCGTAATTGCCGATCATGTTCTTGCAAAAGATGGGCTTCTTCTCATTACATCGGATCATGGAAATGCCGAAGAAGTAAAAAATATCGAGACAGGAGAAAAGGATAAAGAACACAGCACGAATCCTGTGCCATTTTACATTATTGCCAATGAATATCGTGGAAAAGCAGGCCCTGCAGGTGATCCGCCGGAGGGGGACCTCTCGCTCATGCATCCGGTCGGCATGCTTGCCGATGTCGCCCCGACCATGCTGAAGTTGCTCGGCATCGATCAGCCGGAGGAGATGACGGGACGGTCACTCATGTAGCGTGAGCTCGTGGTAAGGCTGTATATGTTTTGTGTACCACGAAAGATTGCACCCCACTTTGTGTGGGCTAAGACTATATGTACCTACGGTACATAAGATTAAAAGATTGGTCGGTACAACAATAATACATCTTGAGAAAGATGTATTATGGGTTTATGATAGTCTTCAATCTTTTTTCACTGTAGGTGAAAAGTAATCTTAGCGAAACGGACTTAATAGACAAAACGGGAGGCTAAAAAGTGGAATTTATGGCATAGTGTAGAGAAAAAATAAGTATAAACTATGATCAATCGTAAAAAAATGCAGTTATTGCAAGAACAAGACTGTAAAAAGGAA
>Ga0210057_1008521_pt1 | contig 12113 bp, 11 predicted proteins | sample CryGeyCG2114_010_2_FD_183968 | JGI IMG/M metagenome (GOLD analysis project Ga0210057, IMG submission 183968) | Groundwater microbial communities from aquifer - Crystal Geyser CG10_big_fil_rev_8/21/14_0.10 (SPAdes) (version 2) | ecosystem: Environmental > Aquatic > Deep subsurface > Groundwater ...
CGAGTGGATCAATGGAACGACCGAAAAACTAGATGAGGACTGCCCAGAGTGCGGGCAAAAACTGGTTTTGTATACGACAGCGAGTGGGAAAAAGATGAAGAAGTGTTCAACGGCTGGATGGGATAGGGATAAAAAAGAGGCCACGGGGTGCACTTATGTTGAGTGGCTCAAAGCGGAGCAGTACGCACCAAAAGACGGCGGCGATGAGTTTCTCCCACCTGAGCCGATGCCGAGCGATTTAGAGAGTTGATGAAACAAGCGAAGTGTGGTTGGATAGAGCGAAGGGGGAAGGGTACTTGACGTAAGAACCTATTGCTCTATGACAAAACATGTTTGATGACCGTAAAGGACACCAAAATCCCAACTAGACCAAGATTTAACATGCTTGACTTTCCATCCATTATTTTCACACAGTTTTTTCCACTCTTGAAATGATCTATATGTATGTTTGTAAAATTCCCAGTTTTCTATGCTATCTCTAATAGAGATTGATAAGTGTTCGAGTGAACTGCGATAGGTATCTTCGATAACAACTGCTCTTTTTGAGACCCTCATAATCTCTTTAAGTACTCCTTCTTGATTCTTACAGTGGTGAAGTACGCACACTACTGTAGCATTGTCGAATTTGTTATTCCTAAATGGAATTTTCTTACCATCATATAGTACGGGTTGAATCTCTTTCCAAAGTGACGTGTTGTCAACGTCTAATCCTGTTACTGAATATCCATCAATCACCATGCATTTTGCAAAACTTCCCATTCCAAGTCCGAAATCTAATACATTTCTACCAACTAGATTGCTTTTAACGATTTTCCATCTGGGAGTAGAGAATTTTAAAGACGCTTTGAGGATATACTTCGATGATTTGAATAGATTTAAGATAGGACGTGCTGGCATAACAAGATTTTATCAGGTTCTGGCGAATTTAAATATGATCTATTTTGATCTAGTGGGGTTGCGGGACTAGGACTCGAACCTAGGAGACGACATTCAGAGTGTCGCATGATACCACTTCATCATCCCGCAGATGATACAAGTATTTTACCCCACTTCGCTCTCCAGAGCTACGCTTGGGGCACGGCACCTATACCAACTCTTTATATTCTTTGGGCTTGAGCTTGCGGGCCTCGATTTTTTTGAGAGTCCCAATGATCTTTTCGTGAAGGTCGATATCTTTGATTCGGACGATGCGCAAGATGGTGACCACTAGGTCTCCGAGCTCCTGCTCATATGACTCATCGTGCTGGGCGGCAATATTCAATGGTTTCCTGCCGTGCTCAGCTAGGTAGGCGCGGGCGATCTCCCCGACCTCTTCGGTGAGCGAAAGCAAGAGGATTGAGCCATATTCTTTGGAGTATCTTTTGCCCCGATCAATGCGCGAGAGATAGTTGAAGTACTCGGCAAATGGTGACTTGTAGTGAGGGTGTTTGGTAGCCATAGCTATATGTTAGCATATACTCATGCAGATCAAGCAACTTTATGAAAAGTACCAAATCATGCCGCAACTGGCGCAACACCAGCTGAGAGTGGGTGGCATCGTCTCGCTGATCACTAAAGATAAAGCTGCTATCTTGACGGCACTAGTGCACGATATGGGAAACATCGTCAAGTTTAGCAATCTGGACTTGGGGTGGACGTCGGTACAAGAGATTTTCCAAAAAAAATATGGCAGAGATGCTAACCTGGCGACTCTCAAAATACTAGATGACGCTGGGCTGACCAAATTGCGCGACCTAGTGGAGCAAGAAGCAGAATTTTACCAAAATGTCATCAATATTGAAGACTTCTCAAAAGTGAGTCTGCCTGCCGCACTAACTTTGTATGCTGATTCGCGAGTGGCAATAGACGGAGTTGTCTCGCTGGAAGAAAGAATTGTTGATTTGGAAACAAGATATAAACAACATAGATCTGATCGAGAGTGGGCTTATAAACTTGAAGACTATATACAGAGTTTAAGTAGGTGCGACGTGAAGTCAATCACAGAAGAGATGGTGACTCCCCTCTTTGACGAGTTATTGACATATAGGGTAGAATAATCTTAATTGAATAAGGCGATGAAGGGGTTTCCCGCCCTAGAGCTAAGTATGATGAATACTACGTAGTCTGCACGAGACGCAGAAAAATGAGTTAAAGTACAGGGTGGTACCGTCTGAGAAGACCCTTGTGTGTCCCCAATGTTTTGGGTGCATGCAAGGGTTTTTTGTTATTAAAAGCCCTCCGTCGCATCAGATGTTGTGCAGACTGCTATTTAGCCGTTTCACAATTCTGATTGCTCTGGCGGGTTGCACATTATTTATATAATTAAGGAGTGCAAGAAATATGGCAACATATGATGATTTTGTAAAACTGGATATCCGGGTGGGACGCATTGTGGCCGTCGAGGATTTTCCTGAAGCTCGCAAACCTGCTTATAAACTAAAGATCGATTTTGGGGCTGAGATTGGGACTAAAGTGTCGAGTGCGCAGCTAGTCAAGTACTACACCAAGGATCAACTACTAAATAAGCTGATAATGGGAGTAGTCAACTTCCCACCCCGCCAAATTGGGCCATTCCAATCTGAGGTACTCACGCTTGGAGTCCCAGACTCAGAGCACGAGTGTATACTGATGGTACCAGACAAAGATAACGCAGTAGTTGGTGGGAAATTATTTTAAAAAGGAGATCTATGAAAACGGCAGACTTATCAGAAAAATATTTAGACTATGTGCTACGAGCAGAGCTCGCTGATTATGGGCCAGCAAAAGGCACGATGATCATACGCCCTTATGGGTACGCGTTGTGGGAAAAGACGCAAGAAATTCTTAATAAAATGATGAAGCAAGGAGAGATTGAGAATGCTTACTTTCCCATGCTCTTCCCTATGTCCCTCCTCGAAAAGGAGAAGCAACATGTTGAAGGATTCTCACCCGAACTTGCGATCGTCACGATAGGTGGCGGAGAAAAACTGACCGAACCTCTAGTGGTCAGGCCTACGTCTGAAACTATTATGTACAGTATGTATGCTAAGTGGGTTGAGAGCTGGCGGGATCTACCTATCCTCATAAATCAGTGGAACAATGTTGTTCGCTGGGAAAAGCGCACTCTTCCATTTATTCGTACTTCGGAGTTTTTGTGGCAGGAGGGGCATACTGCGCATGCAACCGAAGTTGAGGCTGTTGCCATGCAGGAACAGGCACTTGAGTGGTATAGACAGGTATATGAAGACTACTTTGGTACTGCTGTCGTATTAGGTAAAAAGAGTGAGACCGAAAAGTTTGCTGGAGCGAAGACTAGCTATACCGTTGAAGTACTTATGCCTGACGGGAAAGCTCTACAAGGAGCAACTTCTCATAACCTTGGGCAAAACTTCTCAAAAGCGTTCGATATAAACTTCCAAAGCAAGGAAGGGAAGAACGAATTTGTATGGCAGACAAGTTGGGGATTTTCTACTCGTGCTCTAGGGGGACTTATTATGTCTCATCTTGATGATAAGGGACTCTTTTTCCCTCCCAAGATCGCACCAATTCAAATCGCGATAGTTCCTGTCACTGCTAAAGAGCCAGAAAAAGTTATGACAGAAGCTAAGAAAGTAGCGGAACTTCTGAGCGAATATCGCGTTAAGCTAGATAATCGTGATACCTATACTCCTGGATGGAAGTTTAATAACTGGGAGCTTCGTGGGGTACCAATTCGCATTGAAATTGGACCTCGTGATATAGATGTAAAACAGGTTGTTGTTGCACGTCGTGATACCGGCGAGAAAACTAATGTTCCACTCGCAGAGCTTGTCTCTTGGATCAGGTCAACTCTCGCAGACCAGCAGAAACAGGCATTTACTAAGTCAAAGAATTACCTTAATACCCATACCCGCGAGGTATCAGAATTTGCCCAATTTAAAGAGATTATGGAGAAAGAACGTGGTTTTATTCACGCATTTTGGTGTGGCAATAAAGACTGTGAAGCAAAGATAAAAGCAGAAACTAAAGCTACTACTCGTTGCCTACCACTTAATGCAAAGGAAGAAAAAGGCAAGTGCATATACTGCTCAAAACCAGCGAATTACCGTTGGTATTTTGCGCAAGCTTATTAAGTAATCTAATCACAACTTTAAGGTCTGTCCTTTCGTCTGCCGACGAGCCCTTCTCGGCTTGCAGCCGGGAATTCCTTTTAAGGACAGACCTTTGGCTACAAGCTTGCAACCTACAAAGTCAGACCTTTAGGGACAAGCGCAAAAGAGTTTTTTCACGGCCGAGGACTTGCATGGTTTCAAAGAGTGGTGGGGTGGCAGTTTTGCCGGTCACGGCGATGCGCAACATCATAAAGTATTGGCCTGGTTTCCAACCATTTTGCTCAGCTAATGATCTAATTTTTTGTTCGATGTTTTCATGCGACCAAGTTTTGTCATCTATAGTACTTAGTACTTGGTGAGTAGTACTTAGCTGGGTCGCAACTTCTGCTGAAGTAGATTTTTTTGTTAACATTGTTTGATCGACTGAGATGTCGCGATAGAAGAAATCGGTGAGAGATTCAAAGTCGTGGAGAGTCACCAAACGCTCTTTGATGAGAGGTAAAATCTGGGCAACTTGCTCCGCTGAGCAATCAGCGGGCAAAAATGGCTGTAAACGCTTGGTCAACTCCTCATCTGCCATAGCGCGGATATACTGGCCGTTGAGCCAGTTGAGTTTTTCGATGTCATAGACGGGAGCGGTCAGACTGACGCGCTCGAGGGTAAATAACTTGAGGAATTCGTCCAAACTAAAAATATCTTTTTTATCTGGGTGTGACCAACCCATGAGAGCCAAAAAATTGTTGATGGCTTCGGGGAGGTAACCTTTGTCGCGGTGTGAAAGGATTGAGACGTCGTTTTTGCGTTTACTCATCTTGGAGTGATCTTGGTTGCGGATCACCGGGAGATGAGCAAAGATGGGTAGCTCCCAACCAAAGGCTTGATAGATCAGGACATGCTTGGGAGAGCTAGAGAGCCACTCCTCGCCGCGGATGATATGAGTGATCGCCATTAGATGATCATCTACCACAACGCCTAGGTGATAGGTGGGGTAGCCATCGGATTTGAGCAAAACCTGGTCATCAATACCTGAGTTTTGGAACTCGACTGGGCCACGGATTGCGTCCTGGCAGATAGTGACTCCACTTTCTGGCACTTTGAGGCGGATGACATATTTCTCACCAGCGGCCACTCTTTGTTTGGCATCAGCTAGGGGGATGTTACGGCAAAATTTGTCGTAGTGCGGGAGTTGTTTTTGAGCTTGTTGATCCGACCTCACTTGATCGAGTCGTTCTTTGGTACAAAAGCAGTAGTAGGCATGACCGTTTTCGATAAGTTTTTTAACTTGCTCCTGATAAATAGGTAAGCGCTCTGACTGGGTATAGGGTCCTTCGTCATATGTCAGACCGAGCCACTTCATGGCTTCAAAAATTATATCTACAGCACCTTCGACATAACGCTCACGATCAGTATCTTCGATACGAACGATAAATTGGCCGTGGTTTTGTTTGGATATCGCCAGATTACGCATGGCGATATAGGCGGTACCCAAGTGGGCGATACCGGTGGGACTAGGTGCGATGCGGGTACGGACTGTCATGAAAGTATTATATACTAGGTATATGACAAGTCTTGGTGAGACAGCGATTGTGGCGCGCAAAGCGATCAAGTATGGAGGTGTAGCCCTAGTTGTGCTGATGATCGGACGCATAATCCTAACTGCCTCAGTCAATTACTGGAAAAAAATCCACCCTGCCCCACCCCCTCCACCTGACGTACTGTTTGGCAAACTACCCAAGATCATCTATCCACAAGCAGAACCTGCTACCTATAACTACACTCTAGAGACTCCAACCGGAGGATTGCCGAGTAAGCTCCCCACGCAGTTTAAGGTATTTTTTATGCCGATCAAAAAGGCTAGTTTGCTGGCATATGACAGCGCCCAAGCTGTAGCCACCAGGCTTGACTTTATCCAACCCTCCAAAAAATTGTCGGAGACTGAGTATAGGTGGGACGCAACTCACCCCATCTCATCGTCTCTGACTATCAACATCATTACTGGAGCCTTTGTCTTGGACAAGAAATGGCAAGAGGATCCAACATATATAACCCCAACGATTTATTATACGGATGATCAAGCTAAAGATAGACTTTATAACTTGCTCTCGAGAGTAGAACTGCTACCTGAAGATATCAAGACGGGTGAGGCAACTGTCTCGTACCTAAAAGCCGATAAGGACCAGTTGGTTTCGGCTGTCTCATTGTCACAAGCACATTTTATCCAAGTAAACTTGTATCGAGCGCCAGTAGATAGTGTCGAGGTGGTAAGCCCGAGCACAGAGCGCGGACTGATCACGGGAGTTTTGGCACTACAGAGAGAGGACGTACGACAGTTTGTAAACTTGAATTACAATTATTTCCCGGTAGATCTGACGAGATCAGCTGTTTATCCACTGATTGGAGTGGCAGAAGCTTACCAGAGATTGCAAAAAGGAGAGGCATTTATTGCCGGAGTGAAGTCGAATACTACCAATGTAGCTATACGGGATATTTCGCTCAAGTATTATGACCCAGATACACCTCAACAGTTTATGCAGCCGGTATATGAATTTGTGGGAGAGAGCGACTTTACGGCTTATGTCTCGGCGGTGTCTGATGCGTGGACTGAATGATAATCTCAAATCGTAAATTCTCAAATTCTCAAATTTAGACAGATCTGACCTTAAGGGCGGAGACGTTTGACGTCGCGGGGTAAGAAGGTCGCTTCTTTGACACTATCTAAGTCAAGCATTTTCATGATAAGCCTACCTGGTCCCATGCCGATACCACCGTGGGGAGGACAGCCATAGCGGAAAAAATTGAGGTAATCGGCAATACTCTCGAGGGTTACTCCCTTTTGACGGGCTTGTTTCTCTAAGATCTCGATCCTATGTTCACGCTGGGCACCGGTTGTGACTTCGATTCCCTTGTAGAGCAGATCAAAACCTTTGGTGAGCTTGGGATTGTCGGCGTGGCGCATGTGGTAAAAGGCTCGACCTTCGATCGGATAGTCAATGACAAAGAGGAAATCGTGACCTGTTTCTGTTTTGATCATTTGGGAAATTTCACGCTCCTCAACGGGTGAGAGATCGTACGACTTTTCGCTCTTGATCTTGGCCTTGGATAGCTTATCTTTGATCTGCGCTAAAGTCATGCGGGGGAAAGGAGAGGTCGGGATAACGAGATCTGGTAAGATTTTTTTGGCTTCTGTAAAGGCTGAAATTAGGAGAGCTTCTTCCATATCCATAACATCGTGGTGAGAATCGATGTAGGAGATCTCAGCGTCCCAACCAGTAAACTCGGTCATGTGGCGAGTGGTAAAGGATGCTTCGGCACGAAAGACTGGCCCTACCATGAAGACCTTTTCCATCCCAGCAGCCATGGCCATCTGTTTATAAAATTGCGGGGACTGGGCCAAGTATGCTTTGCGATCAAAATACTTAACTTCAAATACTTCTGCCCCACCTTCGCTGGCAGCATTCATGAGAGCTGGAGAGTAAAGCTGGGTGAAACCATTGTCAGCCCAGTAAGCACGTGCCCCGATCTCCATAGCTGTCCAGACTTTAAAAATGAGTTGTTTATCGGCGAGTCTTAGATCTAGGTAGCGCCAGTCAAAGCGATTGGAAACATCTACATCCTCTGCTCCTTTGTCGGGCGAGACTGGGATGGGCAAGATAGGACCAGCGAGCGACAAAACGCTGAGATGCTGGCACTCAATCTCGATACCTTCTGGCACTTGCTTGGCTTCTTTGCAGAGACCTTCAACGGTAATGACTGATTCTGTGGTAAGAGACTTGACTATGGAGAATGCTGCTTCGTTGCTACCCAAAATGACTATTTGGATAGAACCAGAGTTGTCGCGCAAGCGCAAAAAAGCAATCTTGCCTTGATTACGGATGGCTTGGGCAAAGCCAGAGACAACAACAGTCTCGCCTAGTTTATTTTTTAGATCGATGATTTTGGTTCTATTCATAGTGGGTTGATTATAGCTTAGAGCTCTGGGGTTATCCAGCGGTGATGTGAGAAGGCCCAGTTAATCAACTTGGTCGTATCGCCAAAGCGATCAAGAGAGTTGAGGACCACGACGATGATTTTGTGTCCATCCCGATTGATATAACTGACGAGGCACTCTCCAGCGTTTTGTGTCCAGCCGGTTTTGAGACCCTTGAGTCCTTCAACAGCCCCTAAGAGCTCGTTGGTGGTTGTGAGATCATGTACGATCTCGCCCGTGACATCGGTAACTACGATATGTTTGGTCTCTACCATTTGCGCAATCACTGGATTTTGAAGAGCCGAGGCAGCGAGTACTGCCAAGTCGCGGGAGGTTGTGACATGACCGTATTGTTCGACACCTGAGGGGTTTTTGAAGGTCGTATGGTCAAGGTGGAGGGCGCGCGCTTTGGCGTTCATAGCAGAGACAAAGGCAGAGTAGCCACCTACATAATTGTCGGCAATGGCGAGAGCTGCATCGTTGCCTGAGTGGACGAGGAGTCCAGCAAGAATATTTTTGAGCGTGATGCGTTCTCCTTTGACCAGACTAATAGTTTGACCGATGGCGCGATCTTCGTTTTTGACTTCGATTACGGTATCTAGATCACTCCAGTAGTCGAGCGCAACAAGTGCCGTCATGACTTTGGTGATTGAGGCTGGCATAAGGGGTGCATCTGGATTTCTGCTGTACATGATGGACTTGCCTACGGCATCTTGGACAACGACTGAGTAGGCGGTGATGCCAGCTACTTTGGTACCATCGGACTCTGGGTAGAGTGCGGGAGCGAGTGAGGGGATAGAGAAAGTACGAAGATCACCGGGACGTACAACAATAGTTTGGAGTGAGTTGTGGCCGGGATAGAGGAATACCAACAGAAAACAGCTAACGGCCAGCAAACGACGAGGCAAATCAATTTTCAACATAGCTACCTATCAGTTGAACTCGCTCTTTATTATTCCAGACATTAATATCGATGGAGCCTACTAGATTGGTGATGGTTTTGAGAGGATAAGGTTCTTTAGTATTGAAAAGTAATACTTCGAGTGATTTGTCGCCACTCTCTATTGTTAATTTTCGGTGTTTGCCGGTTGTACCCAACTGGCGATCTTCGAGAACAACTACATTGCGAAGGAGAAACTTGGGTTTGGGATTGCCAATACCAAAGGGAGATAGTTGTTCGATCAATTTGGCGAGAGCGAGGGTAATTTGACTAGGCGTCAACTCAAAATCGACAGTAAGATTGTTCTCTAAGAGTGCATCTGGAATGGTAGTATCTGCGAGGTCATATATTGTTTGCAAAAAAATGGATTCTTGATCCTTGGCTATGGCAAAACCAGCAGCTTGAGAATGGCCACCAAGACTAAGATACGAAAGTGAGAGTGAACGCAAAAGTTCAGTAATGTTGACTCCTGGGACTGAGCGAGCGGAGGCTTTGAGCGAGTTGCCATGATTGCTCATGACAATTGATGGCTTGTGAGTGAGCTCGGTAAGCTTGCCGGCAATGAGGCCGATGATACCCTCGTGATAATCACCTATGACGACGATGATTTTGTGGGTAAAAGTCTCTTTTGAGAGTGAAGAGAGTGCTAGATCGGTCAACTCCTGACGATCTTGGTTGTGAGCGTTGATTTTACTAGCTAGCTGAGTAGCCAAGCTAAGCTTGGTCGCGCAGAGGAGTCGCAGAGCATCGTAGGGATCATAAAGCCTGCCGGCTGCATTGATCCTGGGGGCGAGACCAAAACTAATAGTGTAAGTCGAGATACTAGGTGGATCTACCTTGGCTGCTTGGTAGAGTGCAAGGAGTCCGGGACGTTTGGAAGTTGCGAGTTTGGCGAGGCCGTAAACTACAAGGGAGCGGTTGAGACCAAAAAGCGGCATCATGTCGGCCACGACGCCGATAGTGGCGAGGTCGAGAAGATCACGAGAAAATTGGTTTTCCTCAAGCAGATAGAGTGAGAAAATCCAAGCTATTCCAGCGCCCGATGTGGCGGTCGTGTGCAAAATAACTTTTGCTTCAGGGAGGGTGTCTGATACTTGGTGGTGATCGGTAATAACTAGGTCTATCCCCTTTTTAGCCAGAACTGAGGCTGCCTCGTGGGCGACAATGCCGTTGTCGACAGTGAGGATGAGACGCGGAGAGAAGTCAGGAAAGCTCGTAGTCTTGAAGCCATCCCCTTCTATGATATCACCCACAGCTTTGATTGAGAGACCATAACCATGGCGAGTGCGATCTGGGATAAAGGGAAGGATCCGCGACTTCCCCCCTTTGGCGTAAGCCATGAGAGCTTGCCAGAGGATGGCGGTGGCGGTGATACCATCGGCGTCGTAGTCCCCAAAGATACAGATGTCGTGCCCCAAGGCAAGATGTTGGTCGAGGAGATTTTTGATGTTTTTCAGAGTGGACAACTTGAGACCAGTTTCTTTGATGAGAATCTTAAGAGTGGGCTTGGGCGGAGAGAGAAAGTCGTCTTGATCTTTTTTAGAGAGATGACCCCTAGACTTTAAAATAGCCTCAAATATTTCTTGGGCGCTTAGGTTGTCGCCACCATGAGTTGTGACATTGATTTGCATATTATTTTTCTCCTATTTTTATATTCCGATCTATCGATTCAACGGAATGTGTATCTTACCTCAAACTTTCTCTTAGTTGACGTGATTTGAGATTAATAACTTTTTCTTGGCCCGCGAGTTTCCAGTTGCGATATTTACCTGGTGGCAATTTATCCAATACTGATTCTATTTGATCAAAAAACTTTTGCCAGTCTTTTTTTATATCAAGTAAATTAAGTGCTTTCTTGGTGGCAGGACTTGCATTTTTCAACCAACTACTAACACTCATAACAGCAGAATTGCTGACAAACAACGTATCCTTGATATGTTCTACTGTCTGCCCGCGCATAAGGAGAACCATGATCATAAATCTCTTACTAAACATTATTTTTTCAGTAGGAGTCAAAAAATCATTAAAAAAAGCCTGAAAGGAACTGCGAGCCGGAATTAACGTAATAAACTGACAAAATTCACCGTAAATTAGCTCTGACATTTCTGGCTGTAATTTATGTCTAGATACCTGTGTCATATATCATTCCGATCTATCGATTCAACGGAATATATTTGTTGATCATACCTACATGATACACTGTCGACTCCTCGTGGTAGACTAGCTTTATGAAGTTTAAACTAGATGAGGGCGCAGTCCAGATGGTTGGTGAGCTTGAGAAGGCAGGATACGAAGCCTGGATAGTGGGTGGGGCGGTACGAGACCTTCTTTTGGGACTTCCTTCTTCTGATTGGGACGTGACAACCAATGCAACACCAGATCAAATTGTCCCCTTGTTTAGTGAGAGTTTTTACGACAATGAATATGGCACTGTGAAGGTGGCGGGTAAACATATCAGAGAACAGTTTAAACTGGGCGAAGACGCGATAAATGATGACTCCCTTTATGACATCACGACTTATCGATCTGAATCTGGCTATAGTGACAAGCGCAGGCCAGATAAAGTCGAGTGGGGCAAGACTATCGAGGAAGATCTCAAGCGGCGTGACTTTACAATCAACGCCATTGCCCTTCGGCAAGCTCAGGGTAAACCCGCAGAACTGATAGATCCATTTGGTGGGCAAGAAGATATTAAACTTAAATTAGTTAAGGCTGTGGGGGAGCCAAGCGAGCGATTTGAAGAAGACGCGCTGCGGATCATGCGGGCTATCCGGATTGGAGCACAACTAGGATTTGCGATAGAGGAAAAGACACTGCGTGCTCTGAAAGATAAAGTAGCCAATCTCAAAGAGATCTCACTGGAGCGGATTGGTGCTGAGATCATGAAGCTGTTGGCGACAGTGCACGCTGCTGACGGGATCCAACTGATGGCAAACTGTGGGATCATGGAGATCATAATCCCAGAACTGATTGAGGCAAAATCTGTCAAACAAGGAGGCCATCATATTTACGATGTCTACACTCACCTAATCGAGGCGCTAAGAGCCTGCCCGTCGAGCGATCCAGTCGTTCGCCTAGCTACACTACTGCATGATATCGATAAGCCAGTGGTAGCCAAGCAAGGTGGAGAGCGCGGGGTGACTTTTTATAACCACGA
>Ga0210057_1008522_pt1 | contig 12112 bp, 13 predicted proteins | sample CryGeyCG2114_010_2_FD_183968 | JGI IMG/M metagenome (GOLD analysis project Ga0210057, IMG submission 183968) | Groundwater microbial communities from aquifer - Crystal Geyser CG10_big_fil_rev_8/21/14_0.10 (SPAdes) (version 2) | ecosystem: Environmental > Aquatic > Deep subsurface > Groundwater ...
CCATCCAGGCAACTTCATTAATAACCACATCGAGAGGATTAGCCGCCTGAGACGGGAAGGCTAAGAAAATAAGGAATAAAACTAAGACTATTACTCTTGACAAATTCTCCATAATCTGTTATTATTTAAAGGTTAACAGCCCTAGGGTTGGGGGCCCGGAGTTTTTCTTAGCCGGATGGTTTGGCTAGCGCGAAACCACTCCTCGGAAAAATTCTAAACTTAGTTCCTAAAGCTTAAGTTGGCCCCCAACCATAGGGCTGTTTTTTTTATTCTCCTGTTACCCTTTCCACTTCTTCAATTGTCGTAATTCCTTCCAATACCTTTATTAACCCATCTTTTTTCATCGTAATCATTCCCTTTTTTATTACTTTTTCCCTTAGAGCAGCAATGGAGGGATTTCCCACTATAAGCTTTTCCATTTCATCGTCAACCAGAAAAGCCTCAAAAATACCAATTCTTCCTCGATAACCGGTGAAATTACAATTTTGGCACCCCTTAATTTTGGGGATCTTTAATCCCGGGCTTAATTTCGGAATTTTAACCCTTAAGGACTCCAACCCCCCCGCCACCCTCCCGCCTTTGGCGGGCCCCTCGCTAAGCTCCTTTTTGATTTTTTTTAACTCTTCGAGAGAAATCTTTTTAAATTCGGCGCATTTTTTACAAATCTTTCTGACTAATCTTTGAGCAATGGCCACATTGATTGCTGGTCCAATATTAGATGGTTTTGCTCCAAGGCTAGTTAATCTGGCTATGGTACCGGCGGCATCATTGGTATGTAAAGTAGTAAAAACCAAATGACCAGTGAGGGCGGCCTGTAAAGCAATTTCAGCTGTTTCCAAATCCCTAATTTCTCCCACCAAAATTACATCCGGATCTTGACGCATGATTGATTTTAAACCATTAGCAAAATCATATCCGGCCTTGGGGTCAACTTGGGTTTGGGAAATCCCTTCCAGATGATATTCTATAGGATCTTCAATGGTGATAATTTTAATTTCTGGATTCTGGATTTTTTTTAAAATTGCATATAAAGTTGTTGTTTTTCCGCAACCAGTGGGACCGGTAACAATAATCATCCCATTGGGTTTCTTAATTTCTTTTTTAAAAGTATTTAACAAGTCTTCTCTTGGGCCCAATTCTTCCATATCAATTAAGGCTTTCGGGTTCAATATTCTAAGGACAATTGATTCCCCATATTCAGCTGGCAAGGTCGAAACTCTGATTTCAATTGTAACTTCTTCCCCCGCACTAGAAACTTCGTTTCGGTGCGGGACTGGTCCAGCACCGAGCTTTGCTCTGGTGCTGGGCATTAAAACAGAAAAACGGCCACCTTGGGGCCGATCAGTAATATTTAATTTTAATCCAGAGAGAAGTTTTAACCGAGAAAGAATGTTTTCATATATTTTTAAATTTAAAATCATTACATTTTGTAAAATTCCATCTAACCTGATTCGGATTTTGGCCTGTTCTTCTTCTGGTTCAATGTGAATATCAGAGGCCTCCAAATGAATTCCTCCCCCTAAAATAACTTCCGCAAGTTCGGTAACGCTTTTTTCTAAAAATTCCCCAATTCTTTCTTTGAAATCAGAAACATTTTTTATCTTTTGTGTTATATTAAGAGTAGCGGGGGAAATCTTTACCTCGCCAGTAATTTTTCCTTGCATGGTTATTTAAACCCAGTATGACAACTTCGAATTCCATCAGCAAAATAACATTTTACTGATGGGTTAACTCGATTTAATTATAACTTAATTTAAAGTCATTTACCAGGCAATAACTCCGAACTACACTTTAACCTTTTCAGAGTTTTTCGGAGAAAAACTCTGTTCGAAGTTGCTCTACTGGGTAAACTTATCTCACTTTTCCTAAAAAGTCAATGGACTCCAACCCACCCACCACCCTCCCGTCCACGGGACGGGCCCCATATTTAACTGTCAATCCATCTCAAACCAAAAAGTTGGGGGAAATTTTAGCTAAAGAAGTTTTAAAGACCAAACCTCCCCGAAGGAAAGCTTTCAGCTTCCTACGGGGCAAGAAAAAAAGAGCCCCGAAGGAATATCTTCGATATCTTACGGGGCGGGCTTTAATATTTGGTTTAGAAGGAGATTTGGGAGGAGGAAAAACTACTTTCTTGCAGGGCTTTGCCAAAGGATTAGGAATTAAAGAAAGAATTTTGAGTCCAACCTTTGTTTTAATGAAAAGATTTAAGATTAAAGTTTCAAGATTTAAGTACTTTTATCACATCGATTGTTATAGGATAAAAAAACCAAAAGAAATTTTAGATTTGGGTTTTAAAGAAATTATTTCTAATCCCAAAAATATTGTTGCCATCGAGTGGGTAGATCGAGTTCGAAAAATTCTACCTAGAGGAACTTTAATTTTAAAATTCCAATTCGCCGATGAAAATAAAAGAAAAATTACGATAAAACAAAAAAATGGTAAGTGAAAAAAAGCGTTTAATAATTATCGATAGCAACTCAGTCATTCACCGAGCTTATCATGCTTTACCTCCTTTGACTACAAAAAAAGGAGAATTGGTCAATGCGGTCTATGGATTCTTGCTGGTTTTCTTTAGGGCAATAAAAGAGTTCCAACCAGATTATATCGCTGCCGCTTTTGATTTTCCGGCTCCTACTTTTCGCCATAAAAAATATAAAGAATATAAAGCCAAAAGACCGCCGGCTCCAGAAGAATTATATCAACAAATCCCAAAAGTTAAAGAAATTCTAGATAGTTTTAATGTTCCAATTTTCGAAAAAGAAGGTTTTGAAGCAGATGATTTAATTGGCACCATTGCTCGTTTAGCGCCCAAAAAGCAAGTTTTACCAGAAGTAGAAACTATTATTTTAAGCGGAGATTTGGATATCCTCCAATTAATTGATCCAAAAACAAAAGTTTATTCTTTAAAGAAAGGAGTAAAAGACATCATTCTTTATGACCAAGATTTAGTTAAAGAAAAATATGGGGGGCTGACGCCCGGCCAACTTCTCGACTTTAAAGCTCTCAAAGGCGATCCCTCTGATAATATCCCAGGAGTTCCAGGAATTGGAGAAAAAACAGCAATTGAGTTAATTAAAAAATTTGGGAGTATTGAGAAGCTTTATCAAAATTTAAAGAGGAACTCAGAAAAAGCCAAAAAAATAAGACTAAGATTAAAAGAATCTTTAAATCAATCCAAAGATCAGGTTTTTCTTAATAAAGTCTTACTTAAGATTAACACCAGCGTAGCAATCGATTTTAGTCTTAACAAAATTAAATGGAAAGGATATAATAGAATAAAGGCGAAGGAAATTTTAAAAGAATTAGAATTTTATAGTCTCTTGGAAAGATTGTCAGAAAAAAGAGAATTGAGATTGTTTTAAATCATGGAAATTTTAGTTACTTATCTAATTAACTTTTTTATCCTCTTGGGGATAATTATAATTATTATCCTTTTTCGGGGTTATAAAAAGACACTTAAATATCTAGAATCGGCAAAGAAGGAGGCAGAGGAAAAAGTAAAAGAGAGAACGAGGGAATTGGAAGAGCTTTCAAAACGGCAAGACGATATAATAAAAGAGAGAACAAGGGAGATTCAAGAAAAAGTTCAGGATTTAGAAAAGTTTAATAGATTGGCAGTTGATCGGGAGCTAAAAATGATTGAGCTAAAAGAGAAAATAGAGAGATTAAAAGAGGAATTGGAAAAATATCAAAAGCAAAAATAATGGCGGAGGATTATTTAAAAGAGTTAGCTGAGACAAGAAAGGCCCTCCTGAATATTTTAGAAGATGTTGAGGAGGCAAGGGAAAGGGCTGAGGAAGAAGAGGATAAGACCAAAGCGATTGTTTCTAATCTTGCCGATGGCTTGATAGTTTTGGATTGGGGGAACCGGATTGTTTTGATTAATTCCCAGGGAGAAAAATTTTTAGATGTTAAAACGAAAGAGATAGAAGGGAAAAGCTTGGAAGAACTCGAAAAAGACCCGATTGAAAAGCTGGTAAAATTGATTTTAAAAAAGAAAAAATTATATAGAGAGGAACTCCCCTTAGAAAAACCGAGGGAATTTGTTTTGGAAGTGACAACTGTCCTTCTCTCTCCCAGAAAGGAAAAGGTAATAATCTTGCATGATATTAGTAGAGAGAAAACGATTGATCGGATGAAAACCGAATTCGTTTCCTTTTCTGCTCATCAATTGAAATCGCCCTTGACTTCGATTAAATGGGCTTTGAAAATGTTTTTGGATGGAGATTTGGGGAAAATAACTGAAGAGCAAAGAGAAGTTCTTTCGAAAACTTATCAGACAAATGAAAGCATGATTTTCTTGGTTGACGATCTTCTAAGTCTAGCCAGAATTGAGGAAGGGAGGTATCTTTATAAACTAATTCCTGTCAAAATTGATAAAATAATCCAATCGGCGATTGATTCCTGTCAGAAAAAAATCAAAAAGAAAAAGCTCAAAGTAGAATTTAGAAAGGCCAAGGGGAAAATACCGGAGATAAAAGTCGATGTTGAGAAAATAAAATTGGCAGTCGAAAATTTTATTGATAATGCTATTAAATACACTCCTGAGGAGGGAGAAGTGATTGCTTCTTTGAGTTTCAATAAAAAAGAAATCGAGTTTTCGGTCAAGGATAGCGGAATTGGAGTTCCAAAAGCCCAGCAGGAAAAAATATTTCAAAAATTTTTTAGGGCGAGCAACGCTATCAAAATTAAAAGCCAGGGAACGGGCCTCGGTCTTTTTATCACCAAAAACATTGTCGAGGCTCATGGTGGGAGAATTTGGTTCGAATCAGAGGAAGGGAAAGGAACGACATTCCATTTTACTTTACCATTTACTTAATTTCTTAATTGTTTTAAGATTAATTTATGGCAAAGACAATTTTAGTCATCGAAGACGATAAATTCCTCCGCGAATTGATTACCCAAAAACTCCTTAAAGAAGGTTACGATACCTCTGAGGCGGTTGACGGAGAGGAAGGGATTAAAAAGATTAAGGAAGAAAAGCCAGACTTAGTTTTGCTTGATTTAATTTTACCTGGAATTGATGGTTTCGAAGTTTTATCGAGGATGAGAGAAGAGCCAAACCTATCTTCGATCCCAGTAATTATTTTATCTAACCTCGGCCGAAAAGAGGATGTCGAAAAAGGATTAAAACTTGGTGCGGTTGATTATTTAATTAAAGCCCACTTCACTCCCGGAGAAATTATTGACAAAATCAAAGCCGTCCTGAAGTGAAATGCCGGAGTTACCAGAAGTAGAAACAATAGTCAGAGATTTAAAAAAAGAGGTCCTGGGAAGGACCTTTGTTGATGTTTGGACCGATTTTCCAAAAATGGTAAAACTTCCTAAAAGCTTCGAGCAATTCAAAAAAGAAATTAAAGGCAAAAAAATTCAAAAAATTTGGCGGCGAGGAAAAAATATTTTAATTAACCTTCCTGGAAACAAGACCCTCTTAATTCATCAAAAACTGACTGGCCACTTGCTCGTTGGAAATTGGAAATTAGACGCCACCCACCTACCTCCTTCTGGGAACTGGAAACCTTTGTCAAAAGGGCCGCTAGAAGAACCGGTTAATCGATTTATCCATCTCATGTTTTGGTTAAGCGGGGGATTAATGTTGGCATTATCGGATTTGCGGAAATTTGCCAAAGTGGGGCTACTGAGCAAAGAAGACCTCGAAAAGGAGCTAAGCTTCTTAGGGCCTGAACCATTAGAGAAAAGTTTTACTTTAGAGAAATTTAAAGAAGCTTTGGAAAATAAAAAAGGCAAAATCAAGCAGGTTTTAATGGATCAAACAGTCATTGTTGGAATCGGGAATATTTATTCTGATGAAATATTATGGGAGGCGAAAATTCATCCCCTTAAAGAGGTTTCGAAATTAACAAAGGATGAATTGAAAAAAATTTATCAGGCGATGAGAAAAATTTTAGAAAAATCAATTAAACTTGGAGGAGAAAGTATTTCTGATTTTCGAAGAATTTCGGGAGAAATAGGTTATTTCGATAAAGAGAGAAAAGTTTACCGCCGCGAAGGTGAAAAATGCATCCGCTGTGGTACAATTATAAAACGAATAAAATTAGCAGGCAGGTCAGCCCATTTTTGCCCAAATTGCCAACAGGCGAAGAGGATTTAATCCTCTTCTTCACCTTCGCTTCCATAAATGGAAGCTCGGTCTATGACTATCTTTCTCTATGGCCAAGATACATACAGGTCGCGTCAGAAATTAAACGAAATAATCGACCGTTACAAAAAAATCCATAAAAGCGGATTAAATTTAAAGTATTTTGATTGTCAAGAGATAGATTTTCGAGCTTTTAGAGATGCAATTTCGCAAACATCGATGTTTAGAGAGAAAAAGTTAGTGGTTTTAACTAGTGCCTTTTTAAATACTGAATTTAAAGAAAAATTTTTAAAAGATTCAAAAAAGTTTATAAATTCCAAAGATATAATTTTGTTTTTCGAGATTGACGAAGTTCCAAAAAATGACAACCTTTTTAAATTACTAAAAAAATATGGAAAATCTCAGGAATTCAAATCGCTGGATGAAAAAAGACTAAAAAACTGGATTATGAGAGAATTCGAAAGTTATAAAACAAAAATTGAAAATAAGGCTTTAGATAAATTAATTGAATTTGTTGGCAGCAATCTCTGGCAAATGACAAATGAAATAAAAAAGTTAGTTAGTTACCGAGCCCCGCTGCAGCGGGGCGAAGGTGGAAAAGAGAACGAAGTTCTCTTTGACCACAAAAAAGGAGAAACAATTGAATTAAGAGATGTCGAACTCTTAGTGAAACCAAAAATTGAGACTGATATTTTTAAAACGATTAATGCCCTAGCTTTGAAAGATAAAAAACAGGCCTTGGAACTGATTCACAAACATTTAGAAAAAGGAGACTCGCCTTTATATCTTCTTTCAATGATTAATTTCCAATTTCGCAATCTGCTGATAATTCGAGACCTTATTGAAAAATATAAATCCCCCTACATCCTTTCAAAAGTTACTAATCTTCATCCTTACATTATTAAAAAAAGCTGCGCTTTGGCTCAAAAATTCACCATTCAAGAACTAAAAAAAATCTACCAGAAAATTTTTCAGGTAGATTTAAATATTAAAACTGGCAAGATTGATCCAGAAACTGCCCTAGATCTTTTAATCACTGGAATTTAACTCACCGGTTTATTAATTGACTTGGTAATTCTTGATTTTTTTCGAGACGCTGTATTTTTTTTAATTAATCCAGTTTTGGCTGCCTTATCTAATAATTTATAAACCTGGGGCAAAAGTTTCTTTGCCTCTTCCGATTTTTTTTCTGAAATCAAATTCTTTACCTCTTTTAAGAGGTTTTTTAATTTTTTCATTTTTTGGAGATTGCGAGCCCTTCTCTTTAAACTCTGGCGGAGAGCTTTTTTAGCGCTTTTAGTAATTGGCATAGTGGTTATATATTAATTTATTTTATCTTTTTAATCAAGTCGCGGATTTCAGCTGCTCTTTCAAAATCTAAATTGCGGGCGGCTTCCCTCATTTCTTTTTCTAATAGTTTCTCATCTCTAATCATCCAGAATTCAGAAGCTATCTCTTTTTCTCTCTGAATAAATGGCCATTCTCTAATTGGTTTGATAATTGGTTCTGGAGTAATTTTATGTTTTTTGTTATATTCTAATTGAATTTTTCTTCTTCTCTTTACTTCTTCTATCGCTGCTGCCATTGACCCTGTGATTTTATCAGCATATAAAATGACATGACCCTCAAGGTGTCTAGCTGCTCGGCCCATGGTTTGAATTAAAGTCGTTTCTGACCTCAAAAATCCTTCCTTATCGGCATCCAAAATTGCGACTAGGGCAACTTCTGGTAAATCCAGCCCCTCTCTTAAAAGATTAATTCCAACCAAAACATCGTATTTTCCTTCTCTTAAATCTTTTAAAATTTGAGGTCTTTCCAAAGTTTTGACTTCTGAGTGTAACCACTGACAGGAGATTCCCTCTTCAGTTAAATAATCGGCTAAGGCCTCGGCTAACCTTTTTGTTAAAGTTAAAACTAAAATCCTTTGTTTTTTAGCAACTCGCTTTTTAATTTCTCCAATTAAATCTTTAACCTGATTCTTGGTTGGCCTAATTTCAATCGAAGGTTCCAATAATCCTGTTGGCCTTATTAATTGCTCGACGATGTATTTTTTACCTGCTTTACCCTGAGCCTGTCGAAAGGATTTTCTTCTTTCTTCTTCTGCCGGAGTGGCTGAAACATAAACCACTTGATTAACTCTCCCATCAAATTCTTCAAAAGTTAAAGGCCGATTATCTATGGCCGAGGGGAGTCGAAAACCATATTCAATCAGGGTTTCTTTTCTAGCTCTATCCTGGTTTGCCATAGCGTGGAGCTGGGGTAAGGTCATATGTGATTCGTCAATGAAGATTAAAAAATCATCGGGATAGTAATCAACCAAAGCGTAGGGAGCTTCGCCTGGTTTTCGAAATTCTAAGTGTCTTGAATAATTCTCAATCCCGTGGCAATAGCCAGTTTCCTTTAACATCTCCAAATCATAGTTTGTTCTTTGTTCTAATCTCTGAGCTTCTAATAACCCCGCACCAGAAACTTCGTTTCGGTGCGGGACTAGTCCAGCACCGAGCTCTGCTCTGGTGCTGGGTTTTTTTTGTCCTCTTAACTCTTTTAGCCTTTCTTGTAATTCAAGTTTTATATTTTCAATGGCGATATTTAGTTTTTCTTGGGGAGTAACCCAGAAGTGAGCAGGAAACAATTTTAATTCTCTACGAATTACGAATTTATTACGAGTATACGAATAACTATTTTGGATCGTGGTGGCAGATATTTGGTTTATTTCACCACCAGAAAGCTCAACCTTAATTATTTCTCTTCCTGTAATCGAAAAAATTTCGACAATCTCGCCACGGACTCTGAAAGTACCGGGCCTAAAATCAATATCATTTCTTTGATATTGCAGAGAAGTTAAATGAGATATTAAATCTCTTCTTTTTATTTTCTGACCAGGCTTAATTTCTAAAGAAACCTGTTGATAGGCTTCGGGCGAGCCAATGTTATAAATACAAGAGACCGAAGCAACAATAATGACATCATCTCTGGTTAATAAGTCCTGGGTAGCAGCATGCCTCAATCTGTCAATTTCCTCATTAATTTTGGCGTCCTTTTCAATATAAGTATCAGTTTGAGGAATATAGGCTTCGGGTTGATAATAGTCGTAGTAGCTTACGAAGTAGTGGATGGCGTTCTTCGGGAAGAATTCTTTAAATTCCTGATAAAGCTGAGCGGCGAGAAGTTTATTAAAAGTTATAACAAGAGTAGGTTTCTGAATTTCTTGAATAACATTACAAAGATCGAAAGTTTTGCCGCAGCCAGTCACTCCTAATAAAACCTGATTTTTAACCCCGGCTTTTAAGTTTTTTACCAATTTTTCAATCGCCTGAGGTTGATCCCCGGTTGGTTTAAATGAGGATTTTAATTTGAACATACATTATTTTTAGGTAAAATAGATAGATATGAAGGAATTATTAAAAAAATTTATTCCTCCTTTTTTGCTGAGCTGGTACCATTACATTTTAGCTCTTTTTGGAGCAATTTTCTACTGTTTTCCTTCAAGAAAAATCAAAGTAATCGGCGTTACCGGAACTAATGGAAAAACCACGGTGGTTAATTTAGCAACTAAAATCTTGGAGGAGGCAGGTCATAAAGTTGCCTCTTTATCTTCAATTAAATTTAAAATTGGCAAAAAAGAGTGGCCAAATACTTTAAAAATGACGATGCCCGGTCGTTTGAAATTGCAAAGATTTTTGAGGGAAGCAGTGAACGCTGGTTGTCAATATGCAGTTTTGGAAGTAACTTCTGAAGGAATTAAACAACACCGCCACCGATTTATCGATTTTGATACAGCTGTTTTTACTAATTTATCTCCAGAGCATATTGAAGCCCATGGTGGATTTGAAAATTACAGAGCCGCCAAAGGAAAATTATTTCAGACAACAAAGAACATTCACATCATCAATATCGACGATGAAAACGCAAATTATTTTTTACAATTTCCAGCGAGGAAAAAATATACCTACGGATTGAATAAAGGAGACATTAACGCTAAAAATTTTCAATTCAAGCTCCAATTGATAGGCGACTTCAATGTTTACAATGCCTTAGCGGCAGCTTGCGTTGGAGTGTCCCAGGGAGTTAATTTAGAGATTTGCAAAAAAGTATTAGAGGCGGTTGGCAGCATTCCAGGCAGAATGGAAGAAGTAATTTCTCAACCATTCAAGGTTTTTGTTGACTATGCCTTTACTCCTAACGCTTTGGAAAAAGTTTATCAAACAATCAGGTCAAAAGTCAAAAGTCAAAAGTCAAAAGTCATTTGTGTTTTGGGAGCTTGTGGCGGAGGAAGAGATAAGTGGAAAAGACCGGTTTTGGGTGAAATTGCGGCCAAATATTGTGACGAAGTGATTGTGACCAATGAAGACCCCTATGATGAAAATCCAATGGAGATAATTGAACAAATAGCTAAAGGCACAGAGGATAAAGCTAAAAAAATCTTAGATAGAAGAGAGGCAATTATAAAATCGCTCGAATTAGCCAAACCAAATGATGTAGTGGTGATTACTGGCAAAGGTTGCGAGCCCTGGATATGTGTCGCTGGTGGCAAAAAAATCCCCTGGGACGACAGGGAAGTAGTTAAAGAAGAATTTAAAAAATTATTTCTATGAAAAAATTTGAAATTTTGGAACATAAAGCGGATTTAAAAATTAGGGTTTTTGGGAAAGACAAAAAAGAGCTTTTTGGGAATGCAATGATTGGAATGCAGCAGGCCTTAGGGCCTGAAATCAAAAACCGAAAATCAAAAATCAAAAAGAAAATTAAAATTAAATCGAATGATTTAACTTCCCTTTTAGTCGATTTTTTATCAGAAATTAATTATTTGAACGAGGTTAATAAAGAGGTTTATAGCGATATAAAATTTACTAAATTCTCCAGCACTGAATTAGAAGGTGAAATTTCTGGTAATAAGGTAGAGAGTTTTGGATTAATAATAAAAGGAGTAACCTATCACGATTTAGATATTCATCAAAAGCCCGAGCGAAGCGAGGGCGGGAGAAGAAAGAATATTCTTCGACCAAAAGACAAAACCTGGGAAGCCACAGTTTTATTTGATATATAGTCTTAAATTTTAGTTCATTAAATTTTTAATAAGGAGGATAAATGAGGAATCGAAGTAGAGAAAAACAAAGGTTACCAGAGTTGCTTCTTATTTCCTTTTTAGAAGAGTTGGAGAGAAAGAAAGTTGATGTTAAAATTCGAGAGGGAAATGAAGTAGAAATTAAATGGCAACTCTGGAAATATAAAGAAATCCTCTCTCAGGCTCTAATTAGAGCTTCTTCCCAATTCAAATTTGAAAGATTCCGCTTGGTTTTTGAAAAAGAAGGAAAGGTTTGCTGGTATGCCGGAGATTTAGATAGAGTTGCTGTTAATCTCTATTACCAACCAGATAGTCCTAAGTTTAAGGAAGCTCTTCAAATCGCTGCTAGATTAGCTCAACAGTTGTCACCTGGCATACAAGAATTTCGGAAATCAAAAAATAAAGGGGAGTAGTCCAAAATAAAATTCTCCCCTTTTATTTTGGAGAAATTTAAGCTAAGATAAAGTATATGATTTCAAAAAGGGATTTCAAGAAAATCTCTGATTGGCTTTGGGAAATCCCCAAAACTTTTCGGCCCGATATGAGAGTTCTAGCTCGGGCCTATGTTTCAGAGAGGATGTTGGAAGAAAGTTTTAAAGATAGATCTCTGGAACAGCTAGTCAATATTGCTACTTTGCCTGGCATTCAGAAATATGCGCTGGCTATGCCCGATATGCACGAGGGCTACGCGAGTCCAATCGGCGGAGTGGCAGCAATTAGAATTTCTGATGGAATTATATCGCCCGGAATGGCGGGCTACGATTTGAACTGCGGGATGAAATTACTGAAATCAGAATATACAGAAAAAGAAATTAAACCTCATTTAGATAAATTAGCTACTGAAATTCAAAAAGAAGTTCCCTCTGGCCTTGGCAGGGGAAGACAGATTAAACTTTCAATTAGTGAAATAGATAAAATTTTAGAGGGTGGGGTTCCTTATTTGGTTA
>Ga0210057_1008523_pt1 | contig 12111 bp, 9 predicted proteins | sample CryGeyCG2114_010_2_FD_183968 | JGI IMG/M metagenome (GOLD analysis project Ga0210057, IMG submission 183968) | Groundwater microbial communities from aquifer - Crystal Geyser CG10_big_fil_rev_8/21/14_0.10 (SPAdes) (version 2) | ecosystem: Environmental > Aquatic > Deep subsurface > Groundwater ...
TTCGACGGGGACCCGGGGATACAGTGGCGTTGGCCGTGACTCTGTGGATGAAAAAACTCTGGCGGAATTTGCACCGCCACCCTTGGAGCCAGAGACTTCGCGAAACATCCAAAGCCTGTTGGATATTCGTTCTCCGGGGTTGGGAATGCTTTCTGCTAAGAAAAACAATCTCTATTTTTCTTGGCGTGTGACGGGGACGTCGCAGGTTTGGAAGCTGCAAAACCCGAAAGGTTTTCCCCAACAAATGACGGGGGGAGAAGACTCAACTTCCTTGGAAGGGCTCACCGCAGACGATCAATGGCTGATTTTGTCCAGGGACCGTAACGGCGAAGAAAACCCAGGACTGTATTTGCAAAAGACCTCGGGTGGACCGCTGAAAGTGATTCAACACAAAACCAAGGTGCAAACCTTTTTTGAATTTGTCAGCGATGATTCAAAATGGATTTATTATCGCTCCAATGATGTCAAGCCGGACTCTTTTGCCCTTTATCGTTACGGCATTGAAACGGGAAAATCAGAACTTCTTTTTTCTCAGGACGGCTATTGGGTGGTTGCGGACTATCGAGACGATGGGCGCTTGTTGATGGCGAAGGTTTTGTCGAACTTTGCCTCTGAATATTATGAATTCAATCCTGCATCTAAAGAGTTAAAGCCCGTTATTGGCCAAGGGGAGAAGGAAGATTACACGGTTCAATACGGAGCCGCGGATGGAACCTACCTGGTTTTGACGCCGAAGTTGGGCGAATTTAAGCGGCTCTACTCTTGGGATGGAAAAAAGCTGTCGCCGGTGACGCCCAATTTGAAGTGGAATGTCGCAGGCTTTTCCATCGATCATCATCGCACCAAATTGACCTATGAGGTGAATGAAGGTGGTTATTCCAAAGTGCATGCCTTGGATGCAAGGACCTTGAAGCCAATATCCTTCCCCCGATTTCCGAACGCGGACAATGTTTATGTCGGATCTTTCTCCAAAGATGGGAAGATGATCATGGTGGGGGTTGAGACGGCCTCGGCGCCAAGAACCAGCTATTCTTACAGTTTTGAATCTGGAGTATTGACCCAGTGGGCTCTCCCGAGTGCGCCCGAAGTGGATTTAAAAACTTTTGCGAAAGCTTCGTTGGAGAACTATGTCACCCGTGATGGTGTGAAAATTCCCATGTTTGTGCGCAGACCACCGCAATGTATGGATAAAAAACGAGCTACCCCCTGCCCCGTGGTGGTGCATTTTCATGGTGGTCCCGAGGCCCAGACAACGGCTGGATTCTCTGTCTTTGCGCAGATGTTCATTGATGAGGGGGTTGTCTTCGTTGAGCCCAATGTTCGAGGCAGCGACGGGTACGGAAAAACCTGGCTTCACAGTGATGACGGTGCTGAGCGTTTAAAAGTAATCACCGACATTGAAGATGCCTCTATTTTTATAAAGAAAAACTGGGCGATTCAAGGCGTTGCTCCCAAGGTGGGAGTGATGGGATGGAGTTATGGTGGTTACTCGACCCTAATGGCGATGACCCAGTTCGCAGGCGCCTATGATGCAGGGGTGTCTTTGGTGGGAATGAGTAATTTGGTGACATTTTTGAACAACACCGCGCCTTATCGTCGTCAGCTGCGAACTCCTGAGTATGGCGACCCAGAGAAGGACAAAGAAGCTTTGATTCAGTTGTCGCCGATCACTTACCTGGATCGAGTAAGAGCCCCATTGATGATTATTCAAGGCGCCACGGATCCGCGAGTCCCAGCTGGCGAAGCCATCCAAATGCACAAGGCTCTGAAGTCCAAGGGAATTGAAAGTCCGCTGATTATTTTTGCCGACGAGGGGCACGGTGCCGGCAAACGAAGCAATAAGGTTCTCGAGCTGGGGCACGCCCTTGCATTCTTAAAGAAAAACTTGAAGTAATTTCTCTAACAAAGAGCCAATGCTGATCGCTGTTGCGACGCATTGGCTGGGGGAGAATACGACATCGCAGCCGAGCTGTTGATGGACGAAGTCCTTTTTCCAAGCTAGGCTTGAGGCCGAATTCCTGCACATGTTTTTGGAGGTAGTGATGGACTATAAATCGTCCGGAGTGGACATTGAAGCAGGAGATGCGCTTGTCGACTGGCTAGCAGAAACCGAAAATCAAAAACAAATGCCTCATCGAGAACGAATTGTTTCAGGCATTGGTGGATTTGCATCTTTGTTTCGCGCTTCTTTTCCAGAAATGAAAAAACCCTGTTTGGTTACTTGCACAGATGGTGTTGGAACCAAGGTTAAATTGGCAGCTCAATATCAAAAGTTACAAGGCATCGGTCAGGACTTGGTGGCGATGTGTGTGAATGACTTGATTTGCACTGGTGGCGAGCCTCTGATGTTTTTGGATTATTATGCCACGGGGCAGTTGAGGCTGGATGAGGCGAAGGTTTTTCTGGCAAGCGTGCGCCAGGCTTGCATCGACAGTGACTGTGCCCTGGTTGGTGGTGAAACCGCAGAAATGCCAGGTGTCTATCATGATCGGGATTTTGACTGTGCAGGATTCGCAGTGGGCATCGTCGATGAAGAAAAGACCTTGGGGCCAAAACTTGTTCAAAAGGGTGATCGTGTTTTAGGAATTTCCAGCTCTGGATTTCATTCCAATGGGTACAGTCTGCTCAGGCAGGTTTTTGCTCAAGACATGGATCAGTGGGTGGACCGGCTGCTGACGCCGACGGCTCTTTATGTTCATCTCGCTCGGGAACTCCGGAAAAATACTGAGCTTCATGCCCTGGCGCATATCACCGGCGGCGGTGTTGAAAATATTCCCCGTGTTTTGCCACCGGGAATGACTTGGAAAATGAAAGCATGGGCTTGGCCGGAGGCTTTTCTTGAGGTTCAAAAACGGACGAAAATGAGTGATGAAAAAATGCTGGTGACTTTGAATTGTGGAATTGGCCTTGTTGCCATTTTGCCGGGCAAAGATTTGGACGCAGCCAAAACAGTGATTTCTGGACAGGGGTTTGAATTTTTTGAAATCGGAGAGATTCAATGAGTTTTTCGCGATGGGCGCTTTTTCTTTCTGGAAGAGGTTCTAACGCGGAGGCCCTGTTTGAAATGTTCGGAGATTTGGATATCGCGGTCTGCGTGAGCTCCCGGAAAAACGCTTATGGTTTAAAACGCGCAGAACGTTGGGGGGTTCCGAGTTTGGTGCTGGATAAGAACCCTTCATGGCAAGAGCTCACCAAGGATCTTCGGCGACGTCGAGTGAATCGAATTTTTCTTCTGGGATTTATGAAGATCTTGCCGGCGGAGTTTGTTCAGGACTGGCAGGGGCAAATCTGGAATTTACATCCGAGCATGTTGCCGGCCTATCCTGGGAAAAATGCGATTGAAGCTAGCTACCAAGACGGCGCCTCCATGGGGGTGACGATTCACGAGGTCACCGCCGAAATGGATGCGGGGCCTAGACTGTTGCAGTTTAAAGTCGCGGAAGCGGCCTCAGACAACAAAAAGGGTGTTCATCATTTTTCATTGGCAGAAGCAAAGACCGTAATCTCTCAGGCCGAGCAGAGGTTGGTGAGAGAACTGGCAAGAAGGCGAGATCAACAATGGATTTAAAAGCACAGGTCGGAATTATTTCCATTTTTGGTCGTGGGCATTGGTTAGCGGCAGAGCTCGCTCGCAAAGGAATCCCGGTCGCTCTGTTGGAGATATCTCAACAGATGGGAAATTGGGCGCCCGAGGATTGGGAAGGGCCCTTTGGATTTTTTAAGTCTGAGAGCATGCTGGATTCCCAGTATGAACGGATGGTTCATGGGGATGATCCGCAGATGGTTCCCCAAGGCCTTACAGTCTGGCTTAAATCTGGACCTGTGGAAATGAAGGGCGCCACCACTCGACATCGTTTCGCTCAAATGGGCGTAGACCCAGAGGTCGAACAATATCTGCTGGGTAAAATCAAAGTCGAGTCGTTGAAGAAAATGACTTTTGCCCAAACATGGGTGGCGCATTTGGCGCATGCGTATTCGTCGGTGGTAGCAACTCTTTTGCCGGAAAGCTTTTTAGAGGGAAAACGGTTGCCTCTGTTCTCCAGCTTTTATTTTCGCCACGCGAGTCGACAGGGGCTGGAAAAGTCTCTTAAGTGGTGTGAATCCTTAGGAGTGCAGGTTTATCGAAATGTAGAACTGAAAGACGTTGCCCTGGAAGATCGTCACAGTATTTCAAATCTTGAGATAAAAACTGATCGTCAGGGGCTCTTTCAAGCAGAACAATTTGTTTGGTGTCTGTCGTCCGAGGAAAGTGGCTTGGTCAGTTCCAAAGTTCAGGCTTTGCTTTTTCCCAAGGGACCTGTTGAGCCTGAGTGGGTATGGGTTCGCTATCGAATTCGCATGAAAGACCAAGGACCCCTCGCGGAAATGACCAGAGCTCAATTGCCGCTGCATTGTGTGGTGATTGAGGACCTGATGTTGCCATGGACTCACGAGAACATGATGATTTTAATTCGCACCCAAACAGCGGATCAGTTTGACGTTTGGATGAAAATTCCAAATTCCCATCGATTTCATCGCCAATATTTGGAAGAGCGCGGTCGAATGATGGTTCAGTATCTGATGGCGCGAATTCCAGACAACGAAGTCCAAGTGGCCGAGGGACCTCAAGAAAGCCATTATACGTTTGAGCAGATTGGTCCCTCGCGACACCCGGTTTTTTCGCGAACACTCAAGTCCGAGTTAGCACCAAAAGCAATGAAGAATGTCACCATGGACAGTCCCGAGCAATGGGCGACACTGGGGTGGGAGGGCGCTTTTGATCATCAGAATGAGATTCTTCGTGAATTGACGTCTTGGTGGACCAGAAAAGAAGAGTTGAGAAAGAAACAGGAAGAGAATCAGCGCAAACGGGAGAAACAGCTGTGATTGAACGATACACACGCCCAGAGATGGGCTTAGTCTGGGATGTCGAGGCCAAATTTTCAAAGATGCTCGAAGTGGAGATTGCCGTCGCCAAAGTGCAGGCGGGTTTGAAAATTATTCCCAAGGTGGCTGCGACGCAAATTTCCAGCAAGGGAAAATTTTCGGTAAAACGTATTCTAGAAATCGAAAAACAAACCAAACACGATGTGATCGCCTTTGTCTCCAATGTCGCCGAAAATGTGGGCGAGTATGGACGTTATGTGCATTTTGGTTTGACGAGCTCTGATGTTTTGGACACGGCCTTTAGCTTGCAAGTTCGGGAGGCCGGTGAAGTTCTTGAGGGGAGCCTTGATTTCTTTGAAAAGTCTTTGAAAAATCTGGTTCGAAAGCACGCAGAAACTTTGTGTGCAGGGCGGACTCACGGCATGTTTGCGGAGCCGACGACTTTTGGCTTAAAAATGGCCGGTTTTTTAGCGGAGCTGCAAAGAAATCGAATCCGAGTTCAGAGAGCTTTGAAACAAATGGAAATTGCGAAATTGAGCGGGGCGGTGGGCACTTATTCCAGTCAATCCCCCAAGGTCGAAGAGAAGGTTGCAAAACTTTTGAAGCTGCAAGCTGAGACCGTTGCAACCCAGGTTGTGCCCAGAGATCGCCATGCAGAAGTGATGATGGCACTGGCACTTTTGGGCGCAGGGCTTGAGCGTTTGGCTACGGAGCTTCGTCATTTGCAAAGAAGCGAAGTCGACGAAGTCACCGAAGGTTTTACCAAAGGACAAAAAGGTTCTTCAGCGATGCCTCATAAAAAAAATCCAATTTCTGCTGAAAATTTGACGGGAGCGGCTCGACTTCTTCGCAGCTATGCCTTGGCTTCGTTGGAAAATGTGGCTCTTTGGCATGAACGAGATATCAGTCATTCCTCGGTGGAGCGGGTGATTTTTCCGGATGCATTTATATTGGCGGACTATGCTGTTCATCGAATGGGGGTCTTGCTCGATGGGCTGGATGTTCACAAAAAGAAGATGATGGAGAATGTAGAGATGTCTCAGGGGCAGCTTTTCAGCTCGCAGGTTCTTCTGGCATTGGTTGAAAAAGGCTTGGACAGGGAGCTGGCTTACTATCATGTCCAAAGATTGTGTCACTCGATGGGGAAGGGTGATCATTTGAAAGAAAGAATTCTTCAGGACCCTGAACTCAAACGCTTATTAAAGCCCAAAGAAGTCCAAGATATTTTTAAGGGTTCTCGAAATAAACGAGCAGTCAAAGAAGTGATCCAGAGGGTGTTATGAAAAAAGGCGAACTCTTGTATGAGGGAAAAGCAAAAAAAATCTATCAAATTCCAGGAGTGGAGGATCGAGTTTGGGTCGAATACAAGGACAGCTTGACAGCCTTTAACGCTCAAAAAAAAGGAAACTTTGAAAACAAGGGGCAGGTCAATCGAGAGATCAGCTCTTTGATCTTTCGATATCTTCAATCCAAGGGAATCTCATCCCATTGGGTTTCAGATGTGAACGATCATGAGATGATCGTTGAAAAACTGAAAATTATTCCCTTGGAAGTGGTCGTGCGAAATACTCTGGCTGGGTCGACCGCAAAAAAAATGGGAATTGAAGAGGGGCGCAAGCTGCCTCGCGCGTTGGTGGAGTTTTACTTCAAAGACGACAATTTGGCAGACCCCTTTATGAGTGATGACCAGATTTTAATTTTACAAATTGCCAGCGAAGAAGACCTTAGAAGCCTCAAAGCCGCGGCTTTAAAAATTAATCAAGAGTTAGTGGCCATGTGGGGACAGGCGGGTTTAGACCTGATTGATTTTAAGGTCGAGTTCGGAAAAAACTCCAAAGGGCAAATCTTGTTGGCCGATGAGATCTCTCCGGACTGCTCTAGGTTGTGGGATTTAAAAACCGGAGAAAAAATGGACAAAGATCGATTTCGACGTGATTTAGGTCAGGTCAAAGAAAGTTATCAAGAAGTTTTAAAACGTCTGCGCGAGGTGGTTCATGTCAAATAAAATAAAAGTGGGCGTCAAAGTGATGCCTCGAGAAGTGATTTTGGATACACAAGGCCGAGCCATCGAGCAGGCATTGAAGCTGAATCAGATGCCGGTCGGTCAATGTCGAGTTGGGAAATTTATCGAGCTTGAGTTTCAAGATTCCCAAGAACAGGCATTGAAGCAGGCCGAGGAGATTGCAAAGAAAATGCTCTGCAATCCATTGATTGAAACCTATGAGATTAAGGTTTTATGAAAAAAATTGGAGTTCTTCGTTTCTCTGGAACAAACTGTGACCGAGATGTCTTTTCGTGGATTCAGCTCAAGGGCTTCCACCCTGAGTATCTGTGGCATTTAGATCAGTTTGCAATTAATGACTATGAGGCCTTGATCTTGCCAGGGGGCTTTAGTTTCGGGGACTATTTGCGGTCGGGGGCGCTGGCTGCCAGATCTCCAGTGATGAAATCAGTCAAAGAGTTTTCTAAGCAGGGCGGGCCTGTTCTGGGGATTTGTAACGGTTTTCAGATTCTTTGTGAAGCTGAGCTTTTGCCCGGGGCATTGGTGAAAAACGAGGGTCGACGATTCATTGACGACTGGGTAGATCTTCAATGCGTTGGTGTCAGTTCTCGATTTGCATCTCAGGTAAAAGGATCCATTCGATTGCCGATTGCCCACGGAGATGGGCGGTATTATCTGCCAGAAAAAGATTTGCAGGCACTGTGGGATTCAGGACAGGTGTGGTTTCAATATCGAAATGAAAATCCCAACGGCAGTGTTCAGGGGATTGCCGGGGTCTTGAGTAAAAACAAAAATATTGCAGGTCTGATGCCCCATCCAGAACGGGCCATTGCTGATTGGATGGGCGGAACTGATGGCTGGAGTTTTTTATGAAGTTAGATGCAGCCACTCTCAAAACAAAGTGCAAGCATTACAGAATTTCAAATGAAGAATATCAGAAAATTTGTCAGCTTTTAAAACGAGAGCCCCTCGATATTGAGTGGCCATTGTTCTCGGCGCTTTGGAGTGAGCATTGCAGCTATAAAAGCTCCAAGATCCATTTGAGAAAATTTGGCAAAACAATGAATGCCACAGTTGTTAATGCTTCTGGTGAAAATGCCGGCATTATTGATTTGGGGCAGGGGGAAAGAATTGCTTTTAAAATGGAATCTCATAACCACCCCAGCTTTATTGAGCCTTTTCAGGGGGCTGCGACCGGTGTGGGTGGAATTTTGAGAGATATATTTACAATGGGTGCCAGGCCGATTGCTTTGGCCAACTACCTTTGTTTTGGGGAAGTGAAAGCTCCGCGGATGAAATATCTGATGGATGGTGTGGTTCATGGGATCAGTAGTTACGGAAATTGCGTCGGTGTGCCCACCGTCACAGGTCAAACCAATTTTGACCCCAGCTACAGTCAAAATATTTTGGTGAATGCTTTGGCCGTCGGTCTTTTGCGGCCCGGAGAAAAAATTGCGCTCTCTCAGGCTCAAGGCGTCGGCAACTGGGTGGTTTATGTTGGAGCAAAGACGGGCAAGGATGGTGTGCACGGTGCGGCCATGGCATCGGAGGCTTTTGACGAAAATTCAGAGGCAAAAAAACCCAATGTTCAGATCGGAGATCCCTATTTTGAAAAGCTTTTGATCGAGTCTTGTTTGGAGGCCATTCAGCAAGGGTTGGTGGTCAGCATTCAAGATATGGGGGCTGCAGGTTTGACCAGTTCGAGCTTTGAAATGGCTTCAAAGGGGCAAATGGGAATGGATCTGCATTTGGACCAGGTTCCTTTGCGAGACTCCAGCATGACTCCCGAAGAAATTCTTTTGTCCGAGTCCCAAGAGCGAATGTTGATGATTTGTGAACCAAGCAAACTCGAGGCCGTGGAAAAGCTTTTTTCCAAATGGGGGCTTGATGCTTGTGTCGTGGGTAAATTAAAAAAACAAAGAACAGTCAGCTTGTTTTGGAACAAAGAGCTTTTGACAGAGATCGATCCGGATCTTTTGGTAGAGAATGCCCCTGTTTATGAAAGGCCATTTTCTGCTTGGGCATCGCCGCGAAGAGTTTCTTCGCTTCCAGATTTGAAGTTTTCCGCTGCAAAGGTCAAGATCGAGCTTATGCAGGTTTTGTCGAATGAGATTGCGGGCAGTCGAAGGCCCATTTATCGTCAATATGATCAAAGAGTTGGTGCGATGACTGCGCATGGAGCAGAATCCGATGTGGCGATACAAAGGCTTCCAGATTCAGGTCGAGGTTTTGCGCTGGCGGTGGGCTGTCGTCCCTTTCTAATGCAGGTTGATGCGCAGATTGGTGCCTATGATTCAGTTTTTTATCCGGCGTTGCAGATGGCAATCAAGGGGGTCAGGGCCTTGGCCGTCACGGATTGTTTGAACTATGGAAATCCAGAAAGACCTGAGATCATGAGCGAGTTTGTGGCCTCGGTGGATGCGATCACTGAAGCTTCCATTCTTTTAAAAGCACCGGTGATCAGCGGCAACGTCAGTTTTTACAATGAAACCATGGGCTCAAATATCACATCAACTCCGGCGACGGGTGTGGTAGGTCTCAGAGATCATGTGGACGGTCTTGCTGCAGATCGATTTGGCAAAGAAGGTCTCAAGGTCTTGGTTCTTCGTCTCAAGGGCTTAGAGCTTTCAGGTTTTGGCCAGAAACCTCAGTTTAAGGGTGAGTACAATCCCCAAAAAGTGACGGAGCTGATCGCTTTATTGAGGAAAGCAGCGATGGAAATTCCTCCTCAGGCGAGTCAGGTGGTGGGGCTCGGTGGCCTTGCGTTGGCCTTGGCAAAAATGTCCTTGGATGGAATTGGCTGTCAGGCCCATCAAGACTTGTCGATCTCGAGCTGGATGAAAAATATCCTGTACCAAATTGTGTGGGTGACGGATCAGGCGGAAGCCTTTGAAAAGTTTTTTCAAAACTCTATCTTGGCTGCTGATGTTGAAATTTTAGATTTGGCGATTACCAAAAAATCAGTTTTAGACCTGGGTTCAGAGCTCCAGTTTTCTTTGCCCGAGCTTCAAAAATTATCCAGCGAAGCCCTCCAGTCTTATTTTCAAGGAGTGTCCACATGAGTCGAGGTTCCAGTTGGAAAGAAGAGTGTGGCGTTTTTGGAGTCTGGGATCATGAAGATGCGTCAAGACTGACCTACTTAGGTCTCTATGCTATGCAACATCGTGGGCAAGAGTCCGCTGGAATTGTCTCCTGCCATGAAGGCTTGCATCTGAGTCACAAAGGCTTGGGTCTGGTTGGGGATGTTTTTCACGAGCCAGAGCTCTTGAGTTTGCAGGGGAGGATGTCGATTGGACATGTGCGGTATTCAACCACTGGACAAAATCTTTTAGCCAACGCACAGCCATTACTCGCAAATTTGGTTTCGGGACCCGTGGCCCTCGCACACAATGGAAACATTGTGAATTCGAAGCAACTAAGATCTGGCCTTCAAGACCAAGGCGCTATTTTCCAGGGGACAAATGACACCGAGATTTTGCTTCATCAAATTGCACGAGTCCCAAGTTCGGACATTGTCGAGTGTTTGAAAAAAGCTCTTCCCCAATTGGTCGGGGCTTATAGTTTTGTATTGATGACTCATGACAAATTGGTGGCTCTCAGGGACCCTTTGGGCTTTCGACCCTTGGTTCTGGGAAAGAAGATGAATGAAAAAGGACAATGGTCCCCAGTGGTTGCCAGTGAAACTTGTGCATTTGATTTGATCGGTGCGCAGTTGGTTCGAGAAATTGAACCTGGAGAAATCTTTTGGGTAGATAAAAATGGAGAGCATTCAGAGAGATTTGCACCGAAGAGCATCAATACTCAGCATGCAAAATGCATTTTTGAACATGTCTACTTTGCCAGACCGGACTCGATTGTTTTTGGTCGTTCCGTTTATGAAGCCAGAAAGAAATTTGGGCGATGGTTGGCGAAGGAAGCGCCCGTGGATGCAGATGTAGTTATCCCGGTGCCTGACGGAGGAATCCCAGCAGCCTTGGGTTACAGCCTCGAGAGTGGAATTCCATTTGAACACGGGATTATTCGCAATCACTATGTAGGCAGGACCTTTATCCAACCCCATCAAAGCATTCGGAGCTTTGGAGTTAAGATTAAGTTGAATCCACAAAGTGCTGTGCTTGCTGGAAAAAGGGTGATTGTTGTTGATGACTCTTTGGTTCGTGGAACCACCAGTCAAAAGATTATTGCTTTGGTCCGTCAAGCGGGGGCCAAAGAAGTGCATCTGCGAATTGCCAGCCCGCCAACGATAGGTCCTTGTTATTACGGCGTTGATACTCCGCAAAAGTCTCAATTGATCGCGGCCTTGCAGAGCATTGAAGAAATTCGAAAATTTGTTGAGGCAGATAGTCTCGCATATATCTCGCTCGAGGGCTTGTTTGCTGCCTTTGGTGAGGCACCTGTTCCTGGGGCCAAATCTTTTTGTGCGGCTTGCTTCGATGGTCATTATCCGACACCATTGATGGATGGGGCTCTGAGCTCCTAAACTGAGGAAATACCAAGGATGAGCAAAAAGCCTTCAGTCAAAGGATTGAAATTACTATCAGGCCTTAAAGCCGGGGATCTTGTCGATATTGTTTCTCCGGGATCAAGTTCAAGAATGGATGACGTGGACCAAGCTCTCGAGTTGATCGAGTCTTGGGGGTTGCGAGCCCGTTTGCCCAAAGAAACTTTCTCGGCGCATCCCTTTCATTCCAACGAGGATTCGGTGCGACTGAAGCTCTTGAAGAAAGCATTGCTGGCCAAAGATTCGAAAATGGTTTGGTGCTTGCGTGGGGGCTACGGTGCAAATCGGCTTTTGCCTGAGCTCTGGAAAATGAAAGCTCCTGCGAAAACAAAAATTTTAATGGGCTACAGCGATATCACTTCTTTACTTTTTTGGCTCAATCAAAAATGGAAGTGGACCTCTTTGCATGGGCCATTGTTAGAGTCCTTGATTTCAGGGAGACTGGCTATTTCTCAGATTGAGGAATGTCGACGAATTCTTTTTGGGGAACAGAAGGAACAGGTTTTTGCGATTCAACCGATGAATATGTCCGCTAAGAAAATTAAACAAGTTCGAGCCGCGGTGACCGGTGGAAATTTGGTGGTTTTGGATTCCTCGGTGGGAACGCCCTTTGATTGGAATCCCGATGGCAAAATTATTATTCTGGAAGAGGTCGGTGAACGAGGATATCGGGTTGACCGGATGTTGGAACACCTTCGTCAGGCAAAAAAATTGGACAAAGTAAAAGCTGTCATTTTTGGTG
>Ga0210057_1008531_pt1 | contig 12107 bp, 10 predicted proteins | sample CryGeyCG2114_010_2_FD_183968 | JGI IMG/M metagenome (GOLD analysis project Ga0210057, IMG submission 183968) | Groundwater microbial communities from aquifer - Crystal Geyser CG10_big_fil_rev_8/21/14_0.10 (SPAdes) (version 2) | ecosystem: Environmental > Aquatic > Deep subsurface > Groundwater ...
ATGGTGGGTAGTACTGGATTCGAACCAGTGACCTCCGCGATGTCAACGCGACGCTCTAACCAACTGAGCTAACTACCCGAAGAAGGAGATAATAAGAGAATATCACATGCTCAGTTGTTAGAGCGTCCGCAATTCCTCTATCTGCTCGCATCGCTACCGCGAATACTCGACCCAACTGAGCTAACTACCCAAAACGAGAGAAATCATAACACACCGTATAACAACGAAATTTATAGTATTTATAAACTACTATCCTCAGTAAGCAAGATTTGAGAAATAGCTTAAAAAGCAAAAATATGATAGAATAAGAAGATTTTCTGTACCCGCATGCTTGACAATTTCCGCAAAAAAAATATAATGGCTACCAAGGTGAACACGCGATTCCTGTGTCACCACGCCCCTCGGATTGCCCCCGAGAGAGAGGGCCGGGAGATCTTCTTCTCCCAGCATCGTCATACCCAGAGATCAGGTCCAGAAGCTCACGATGAGAATGAGCCAATTCTTGATGGCGCTTCAGACACAGGAGATGCAAGACTGGAATCCGTACATACACCAGAGACAATATCAGAAGGAAATCTAAATGCTGCAACAGATCAATCTGAACCCCCTCTTCCTGTGCATCCTGAAGCAATTGGAGCGAACATTAACGCTGTACTTGAAAGCTCAGAAACTCCTCCAAGGAGAATGGAATCAAAGGAACGTCCATCCGCAAAACAGATGCTCAGTCGAATTGAAAACCTCATCAAGACGATGGAAACAATTATGCAGAAATATCCAGAAGCACGAGAAAAGCTGGTGACCATTATTCAGAAAATAGAAAAACGGGAAAAAGGAAAAATAAAAAAGGCAAAAAAATTGGCCGAAAAAGAAGAACTGGCAAAGCAAATTGCGAAAGATGCAGAAGAGCAGAGAAAACTGGATCAGGATCTTGCAGATCAGGCAAAAGAACGAGCAGAGCAAGCAATGAGAGAATCTGAAAATGATCAGGAGAATCAGGAAAAAAAACAGAAAGCCATTCGCTTAGCAAAAGAGGCAAATGCGTGTTCACAAACAGCCAAAAGAACGACCAGCCATGCGGAGCAAGCAAAAAGAAATGCACAGAAAGCAGAAGAGGCATCAAAGCAGGCAGGAGCAACTGAGGCAGGTAAAACGCAATCCGATCTCGAACACCTGAAAGCGAAACTGGAAATGTGGGATGAGAACATCAAATACTGTGAAGAGAACTTCGACATGGTCAAGGGGTGGAAGGCAGAACTGCAACAACTTGTCGACTGGGAAGAGGGAAAACTCGCCCCATCGAAATTTCAGGATCACGTAGAAACCCATTATTCTACAACCGACGATGAGAATCACCAAATCCCTGATAGCGCTGTTCTTAAAATAGCCGGCGTTCCCGACTCAGCTTCAGATGCGGAGAAAGAAAAGGCTATTCAAGACTGGCACGAAGAACAGGGAAGACGACGCAGAGACGCACTGGAGCAGCTCCAAAGACACCCATCAGCCAATGTAGCAGATGACGAATGGGAAAATATGGATCAGAGAGAAAAAGATCGCATTATGCAGGAAATGAATGATGCTGAATCTGGTGTAGACCTGAATACGATCCTCGACGAATGGGACGGTCGCATCGGAGCATGGGAAAATGCCATGGGTAATTTCCTTGATGACCTCAATGGCATTGACGATGTACAAGAACAAGAAGATGGATCATTTACGTTTGGTATCAGATTTAAATTCTATACATTCTATGCAATAGATCTTATAAAATTATATTTTGCAATTAAGAAATACATCGATGCACAGCAGAAGGCGTTCAAAGAAGAAATGGACTCCAGCGCAATAGACTTGGCCGGTAGTTTCGCCCGATTGGTAGGAGAAAGCCGTGCAAAACAGATCCTGGAACGTGAACGTGAGCAAGTATTAAAATCTCAGGTAAACGAACAGAAAGACACATTGCAACACACATCATTTACCGAACTCTTTCCTGACGGGAAACTCAGAGTCGACTCTACGAATCCGGCACGGAACATGGCCATTGTAGAAATTGCCGCCAGTAAAGGTTGGCTCTATCAAATGGATCCTGCTACACGTTTCATCTTTGGAGCATCTATTGATGAAATCGTGCCACGCACTATGTCTGAGATGCAAAAAGAAGAATATTTTAAAAATCTACAGCGACAACATAGTGAAGGTTATGAAAAACAAAAAAGTATTGGAAAGTCAGATGCAACAGGCAACCGAAATGTTATCAAAGCCATTTCACAAACAAAAAGGGAATTAGATGCCAAAAACTATGGAGTAGTGACAGGTATCATGGAATGGATTGTAGGAAAGGGAGATATTGGAGACTCGGCAACATGGTGTGCTGTCACAATCTATGATTTTCTTCTAAAAGATCCCGATTTTCGTAAGTACGCATCGGAAGAAATGATTAGTAACTTTGGAAAATTGGCTTTCGGCTCACCGTTCAAATCACTTCTTTCCTTTCATCTTAGTAGCTCTGAAATTACACAATTTAATAAAGGAGAAATTGATATCACTCAACTGAGAAGTAAATCCAAAGTACTCAATACTATTGAGCACGTTCGTACCCTTATAGACGCAGGTGGAGGATTTGACGACGAAAGAACTATCATAGGAGATGATCCAGCAACAGGAAATACCAAAAACATGACCTACTTTACAGAAGGGATTCAAGGAGCATTCAGGGACACCTCTCAACATGCAAAAGTGCGTGAGACATTCCTGAACAACAAGGCTATCGCTTTGGTCCTTTCAGGACAGGAGATTACCCTGAGAAACGGAACCGTTCTCTCCATCTATAATGACGATGCGATATTTACAAGATATCTTGATTATCAGAAAAAAGGAGGTTACAAATTCACTCTAAAGGCAAGAGAGGCACCCGAAGAACACTACGCAGAAGTGAGTGAAGCACACATGATGGCACTCGAATTTATTGAGGATTTGTTCGATATGGGAACAACGAGTTCTCCTAGTTTTCAAAATACGAAAGAGGTTACTAACTTCTTAAGAAGCATTATGAAAAAACACAATAAAATGCAGAGTACGCCGGGAATACCTCCTATTGCTATTAGCAACTTCAAAGCAGTCATTGAAGAACGTTTACAAACTGCAAGTGACAAAAACCAAGATAACAGATACTGGAACAATGCATGTGGAAACGTACTAAATGCAGCAGCACGTTTGGCAGAGATTACTGTAACAGATCCTGCATACACATGGTTACAAGGTGTAATGTTACGGCCTTCGCCATAACAAGAATGTACTACCTATTCTTGGGTGTACACTACACATACATGCACACTCCCATCCACCGCATCGATCCTACCCTTCCTCTCCCTCCCTACTCCACAAAAGGCGCAGTGGCGTTTGATCTGAGTGCACGGGAGGATACCACAATTCAACCGCAGGAAATCGGACTTATCCCTAGTAACATCATTGTCGAAATTCCGGAAGGCTACGCGCTCTTTCTGGCGCCACGCTCATCCCTCCCACGCAAGAAGTGCCTCATGTTCCCCCACTCGATCGGCATTATCGATCAGGACTTCTGCGGACCGGAGGATGAGATCCAAATTCAGGTCTATAACATCGGAAAAGACCCTGTAACCATCGAACGCGGCGAACGCATCGCGCAGGGAGTCTTCGTCAAAATGGAACGTGCGGAATGGAAAGAAGTCGCTGCAGTCAGGGCGGAAACGCGGGGGGGATTTGGATCTACTGGTTAAAACAGTGTCATCCTGATGTGCATTAAACACCTCACCATGACACGCGAAGCCACGAATCCATACACGGAAAAAATACCTCGAAGGCTTCCTATTTCCCCAGCTTCTTCCGCATAAATGCCGGCACTTCCAGCTCTTCTTCGCTGAGCTGTGACCGTCCATCCTCATTCACAGGTGCAGATTTTGCCTGCCGCCCACCTGAACGACCGGACTCCTGATATTGAGCCTGCAACTCTGCCCATTTTCCATCTCCTTTCATGTACTTCTGCACAGGAGTACTGAGCATGGGAGAAGATGACGTTTCATGCGCATCGAATCCCGTAGCAATCACCGTACACTTCACCTGTCCCGTGTACGCCTCATCAATAACGGCACCGAAAATCACATTCGCTTCAGGTGCTGCTGTTTCCGTCACAATGCGTGCCGCTTCATCCACTTCAAACATGGAGAGATCAGATCCTCCTGTGACATTAAAGAGAATGCCCTGTGCGCCATTGATGGAAAGTTCAAGAAGCGGACTGTCAATCGCTGCACGTGCTGCTTCTGCTGCACGACTATCCCCCGTACCATAGCCAATTCCCATGAGCGCCGTTCCCGCATCCTGCATAATAGCCTTCACGTCCGCAAAGTCCACGTTCACAAGTCCGTGCAATGTAATGAGACTCGAAATACCCTCAATCGCATGTTGTAACACCTCATCAACCACTTCGAATGCTTCAGTGAGAGGAGTGGTCTTGTCGATAAGTGAAAGAATGCGATCATTGGGAATCGTAATGAGCGTATCGACCTTTCCCTTCAGATTTTCCAAAGCATCATCTGCATTCTTTTTACGCTTAAATCCCTCAAAACTAAACGGCTTCGTGACCACACCCACAGTCAGAATACCCATACTTCGCGCCAATTCTGCAATAATGGGAATGCTGCCACTTCCCGTACCACCACCAAGACCTGCAGTAATAAAGAGCATATCTGTCCCTTCCAGTTCTGCCTTAATTTGTTCCGTACTTTCCTCTGCCGCACGCTTTCCAATATCCGGGTTGGACCCGGCTCCCAGTCCCCGTGTTGTACCACGCCCAATGGTAATCTTCTGTGCAGCGGGATTATGGTACAAAGCCTGCACATCCGTATTGACTACAATAAAATCCACACCCTTCAGTTTTGCATTGACCATACGTGCAACCGCATTCGATCCGCCTCCGCCAGCACCAAGAACACGAATAGTTGCTCCAGCGAGAACATCCGGCCGCACTTCACGCGAAGATTCATCCAAAGGTCCATTACTCGATGACTTTTGTTGCTGACCGGAGAAGAGAGAACGAAACGTATCAGACATAAAAATTAGGGTAAGAGACTACGGAACCATGTACCAACCTGGCGAGCAACTTTCTTCATATGAACTCCGCCGGCAAGGGCAAAATGCCGCTCACCTTCACGCGCTCCCCACACGAGTGCGCCAAGAGCAGTCGCATAGGCAGGATCATCAACTTTCTCGATCACACCACCAACTTCCACAGGAAAGCCCATTTGCACTGGGAGTCCAAGTGTGTCACGGGCAAGTTCCAACACGCCTACTGTTTTCACAGCCGCCCCTGTGAGCACCATTCCCGCAGGAAGCATGCCACTACGACCAACGCGTGTGAGTTCCTCTTTAATGAGAGAAAAAATTTCATAGTATCGTGCCTGCATAATCTCAGCCATATATCGCTTACTAATGGTTTGCGTATCCGTGCGACTTATAGAAGAAAGGTCAATCATCTCTCGCTCTCCTACTTCCTCAGGCAGCACAGAGCCATGTTCCAGTTTCACGCGCTCTGCAGTATCTACAGATGTACGTAAACCAATGGCAATGTCATTGGTCACATTCTCTCCGCCAACCGGCAAACTCATGGAGTGCAAAATAGTCCCCTCTTCAAAAACAGCCACACTCGTGCATCCCGCTCCAATATCAACAACAACTACGCCAAGCTCTTTCTGGCGCTTTGTGAGCACTGCCTCACCGACAGCAATAGGGGCTGGGACGATACCATCGATATCCACACCTGTTTGATCAATGCATTTCTCTAGATTTTTCACATGCTGCACATGCCCCGTGACAATGTGTGCTTCGACTTCCAGTCGAATGCCTGTCATACCGACAGGGTTTTTCACACCACGCTGCTCATCAACCGAGTAGTATTTTGGCTCAATATGAAGAATGCGTCGATTAGGAGGAATACTCACTGCCTGTGCGGCTTCAAGGACACGAGCAATATCATCAACAGTCACTTCTCCACCAGACACAGCAATGACCCCGCGACTGTCAAATGCTTCTATATATGAGCCGCTCATACCCACAAATACACGGTTCACAGGAACGCCTGCCATACGCTCAGCATCCTCCAAAGAGGACACGATATTGTGAATAAGCTCATCCACATCAATGACTTGGCCCCGGCGCATACCAAGAGACGGCGAAAGACCGACTCCAATAACACTGGGTACGATACGATCGCGCTCCCCATCAGCAACAGCGACTACGGTGCGTATCTTGGCACTTCCTACATCAAGGCTAGCCAACACGCGTTCTTTAGGCATACAAAAATCAGAAGGAGATGATAAGTGAAGTGGTGAGCAGTGTACGTTTTTTAAAGGAATGAGCACAAGAGGAAAATGTTCATCTTTAGTATTCAGTTCTCTAAGGTATGAATAGAATCTGTACTCAGAAAAATAAAGATGTAAAAGGGATAAACACTTGAAACATCACCAAGATTTATACAGCTAAAAACATGTGTATACGAAATGTATTCACGAAGAAAACAAGGTCATCTGTTCATGGGGCCCGCAGTCCCATTCTGCGGGCACTCCTTTGAAAATCTTCTGCCCATACGGTGATTCCAACACATCCCGAAAACGCTTCAGGAGAAGTGTAAAACCACAAGAGCGAAAAAACTGAACGACCTTTTCTGCAGAAAGATTACGCAATATCAGTGAGTCCAGAGGATGTGGAAGTGGAATAGTACAGACCAACTGTGCCATACGTTCACAGAAAAATGCCTGCTCTTTACCGCTCAGCAACTTCTCACGTTCCTTTGGTCGAACGACGTCAAGATGTTTATAAATTCCTTCAAGAGAATGGTACTGTTGTAATAAGCGTGATGCAGTTTTTGGACCGATGCCCATAACGCCAGGTAAGTTGTCAGACGCATCACCTACAAGCCCCTTCCATGCCGGTACCTGCAAAGGCGTGATACCAAACTTCTCTTCCACCTCTTTCGGACCAATGTACTCTGCTTGGTTATACCCTTTATGTGGAACGATAATGCGAACATGTTCGTCTGCAAGCTGCAGCAAGTCTCTGTCACCACTGACAATGCTCACGCGCATACCAGCTGCAGTTGCAGCATGTGCATAGGAAGCAATAAGATCGTCTGCCTCATACTGTTCATTGGATACATGGAGGAAAGAACATGCCTCAACGCATTCCAGAATCAGAGGAATTTGCTCGTAGAAATCATCGGGTGTTTCGGCTCTCCCCTCCTTATACTCTGCATGTTCCTGGTGACGAAATGTCTCTTCTCCCGCATCAAAACAGATCAGAAGGGCATCGGGCTCTTCTTGCTTCAGGAGGGAAAGGATCATTGATGCAAAGCCAAAAACCGCATTGACCTGTCGACCATCATTCGTCTTGAGCGTACGAGGAATCGCCCAGTATGCCCGATACATCAAATGATGCCCATCAACCAGAACCAGATGCTTCATAGTTAGGTTATAGGTTATAGGTTATAGGTGCTAGGTACTATTTAGTATTTTAAAATATAATTAATATATTGCAAATACCCCCTTGCCTTCCATAATTATACATATTCATATATAATAAGGAGATACATGAATCAGCCCTCTCACACCTACAAACAGCAAAAAGTTCAATCGCCTGAAGAGAAGGCTGAACATAAATCAGCACTACAATCTGCTCTTGGTTGGCCAAAGGAAGCACGACTTCCGCTCATATGCATTCCTACAGAACTGACAGATGCGCTGGGAGGAAACCTGCTCCTTGATCTCTTGCCAGGCCTCCTGTCACTTCCTGTGCAAATCCTGATACGGGGCTGTGGCAATGCATCGTACGGAAATGCAATGACTGCTCTACAAAAAGAGTATGAACATAAAATTGCCATCATTCCCAATACAGAAAAGGATACGACCGCCATGCTGCTTGCAGCCGATATAGCAGTATTTTGCTCCGACCCGCAGGACGTACCGGAACTGAAAGCATGTATGGGTGCAGGTGTCATTCCTGTCACACCCAAAACATCTCAGGTGCAGGAATATAATCCCATTCAGGAAAATGGATACGCATTCTTCTATCAAAGTCCATCGCATTGGCATGCATTCGCCGCTGTTGTTCGTGCAATCGAAACGTACCGCTTCCCCTACGACTGGCGCACAATTCAGAAGGAATGCATCAAGTATTCATGATTCGTTGATCGCGAGATCAAGCGCCAAGTCCTTCACGTGTTTTACCAGAATCCCTGCAAATCGATCGCGAGTCTGTTTTGTTATTTTTTCCAACGCAGCCTGATTGACAACATGAAGTACAGTGGAACGCACCTCATCACGAAAAGCCTTTACCCACGAAAGTTGCCCTCCGTGCCGTTCAGTTAAAAACTTTTGCAGTACTTCCTGAGGAGAGGAAGTGCGGAAAAATACTCGCACCTTCTCATAAAATTCGTGTCGATCTTGAGGAAGTTCTTCTCCATAGACTAATGTGCCAATGAGCTTTTGTGCATCGGCCATCTCATCAATCGTATGATATGTATGAAAGTAGGAGGATTTCTCTTTGCGTTTCTCGGGTAAGTCAAAAGCTTCCGGCACATACTGTGATTCCCATTGTGACGAAGAAAGAATTGCGAGAATGTCTTCCACTGATCCTGGAGGAAGACTCTCATGCTTCAGACGTACTGAATGGAATGCGAGCAGTCTCATCAACATGTCAGGAGGGTAATTCCATGCCCACTGATGAAATGCAGTATGTCGATTATCTCTTAGTACAGATAAGTTTTCCTTACGAGAGGAACCCCCTCGAGAACTTGGAATATTATGATGTTTACTTGTTTCAATACCCATACCAGGAAAGACTGTTTAAGAAATGAATAAAATACTGTATGGAAGATTGTATAGTATAGAAGAAAGAGCACATGATACCGTATACCTCCATGATGGTACATCAACTGAAAAGGGCATTGCCGCAGAAACATCTTGTGCGTCTTCTCTGGCATAGAGGAAAAGCACTGTGTGCCGCACTATGGTATGGGTTTCCTGCGCAAAAGCTCACAATCGTCGGCATCACAGGAACAGACGGCAAAACAACAACGGTGGGGATGCTCTCACACATCCTGCAACAGACAGGTATTCGTCATGGTGCGCTGTCAACGGCATTCTTCACGACCGGCAGTCAGACACATTGGAACGCTACGCAAAAAACTTCCCCTTCCCCCTTCACTGTCCAAAAATTCCTCCGTCAATGTGTCAAAGAGAAGTGTACGCACGCACTTCTCGAATGCTCGTCGCACGGATTGGTACAGGGACGCCTGAATTTCACTTGGCCAAGCGTTGTCGCCATCACCAATACATCTCCCGAGCACCTCGACTACCACGGCACTTTTGAGCAGTACCAGAAAGATAAAGCGATTCTCTTCCATATGCTTAAGGGAAAAGGAACGAAAGTCCTGAACAAAGATGACGCAAGTTATCCCCTTCTGCAACATATCCCCTCTACGCACACTCTTGAATATTCCTGCAATCTAACACCTTATCCCTGCAACCTCTCTCTCAACATTCCCGGTTCCTTCAACATCGAAAATGCTTTATGCGCCATTGTATGTGCCAAAGCACTCGGCATAGATCAGAGTAAAGCAGTGGAAGCACTTCACACATTCACAGGTATCCCCGGACGACTGGAAAAAATCGACGAGGGTCAACCATTCACTGTGTACGTGGACTTCACAGTCACACCCGCCGCCTACACCAAAACACTGAACACAGTGGGGGAAGAACTGCCTGCAGAAAAAAGGCTTCTCGTTCTCACAGGAAGTTGCGGAGACCGTATGAAGGAAAAGAGACCGCAAATCGGAAAGATCTGCTCCAAACTTGCAGACATCGTTGTCGTGACAAATGAAGACCCCTACACCGAAGATCCTGAGAAGATCATCGATGACATCTGGCAGACTGTCGATCAAAACGCCTGCTTCGCACATCGCATCACCGACCGCAGAGAAGCTATGCAGTTCCTTCTGCAAAAAGCACAGCCGGGAGACGTTGTTCTCTTCTGTGGAAAGGGAAGCGACACCACCATGTGGACAAAAGACGGTCAGGTGCCGTGGAACGAGAGGGAAATCGTGCGAGAGCTGCTGCGAACAATGCACCATGAGCGATAACACCCTCATTATCGGTATCGATGAAGCAGGCCGCGGTGCACTGGCAGGACCTGTTGTGGCAGCCGCCTGTCACCTTACCACTGCAATTCCGGAATCAATACTCATACAGGATTCAAAAAAACTCACAAAACCACAACGCGAAGAGGCTTTTACATGGATTACACAGAACTGTCTCTATGGAATAGGCATTGTTGAGGCAAAAGATATTGATAACATACGCATCCTCTCTGCCACTGAGAAGGCTATGAATCTTGCTGTGGAAGAGTTGGTTAAAAATCTTTCTCAATCACCCTCCCCTATACCCCCCTGTTCGTTCTATCTCCTCATTGATGGTCGTGACAAATTCTGGTTTGATTATCCACACAGTTCCATTATTGACGGCGATCAAAAAGAACCTGCAATCTCTGCCGCATCCATTGTCGCAAAAGTGACACGCGATCGCCTCATGGTGGACTACGCAATAGTGTATCCCCACTACGATTTTGATGTGCATAAAGGGTACGGAACAGAGCAGCACCGAAACGCCATTGAAAAACACGACCTCTCTCCTATTCACCGCACCACATTTTGTCACACTGCACTAGCCACCACACAAGAAGCGCGCTCAGAAGTACCATAATAGAAAGTACCTGTCCCCGCGTGAGTGTCATCACGCCAACATCAACAACTGAATGTGAGGGCACACGGAGAAATTCAATCAAAAACCGCGATACTGCGTATAACGCAAGAAAGAGAACTGATGTCATTCCCGGTTTTTTGGTTGAACGCAGGTGCCAAAAACACAATGCGGCAATACACATATTGCCGAGAGATGAGTACAACGCTGTCGGATGGCGTAATCCTTCCACTCCGGGAATGGTAATGCCCCACGGAAGAGTTGTTGGAAAACCGTAGAGTTCCTGATTAATGAGATTCCCAATGCGCCCTATGGCAAGCCCCAGTGCAGCCGGCACTGTCACAATATCTCCAAGCACAAAGATCTGCTGCAGATGTGTACGCATCACAAAAAGCAGTACAAGAATGACGCCGACAAATCCTCCATGGGAAGACATCCCCCCCTTCCACACAGCAAAAATCTCAAGCGGATTCTGTAAAAAATAGAGCGGTTCGTAGAATAAGACAAATCCTATGCGTCCACCAAGAACAACTCCAAGTACTCCCCAAAATACGAGATCATTCCACTGCTCCTTCTTCCATGACATCTGACGGTATTTCTGCAAACGAGGCAGAAGAACCATCGCAAGAAGAAAACCTGCAAGGTACAGAAGCCCATACCAGTGAATGGCAAACCCAAAGACTTCTATGGCAATGGTTCTGGATGGAAAAAGTATCATGAGTGTTTTGCGGAGCAGATGGATCGAAGGAGATACTTCTCATGGGCCGGCTGCAGACAAGGGTCCTTCAAGAGATGTTCAAGTTGCTGGCCGTAGTACATCAATGCATATGGAGAAATGAAAATGTAGAAAGGATCATCAATACTACCAAACAATTCCTTTCGCTCTTCCGGCAAACCCAAAATGAATGTTTCCCATTCTTGATAGGACCAGCGACTTTCAAAGAGTCCCGGACCACCGACATGATGAAACGGCAGCCACCCACGAAGTAGTATCGCTGAGCGATCATCCAGTGTAAAAACAGTTGCACCTTCTTCCAAGATAGAAGGCAGTTTCTCTACAAAGGCAAAGGCATCCTGATGAATATATGGCTCTCTCTCCCATGCTGCATGAAATGTTATGGCAGCCTGCAGAAGCAGAAGTGCGGCAAGACCCACTCGTACCGACACACTCGCAAATGTCTGCCACGCCCACCACATCCCCATCCCTGCAAAAGGCAAAAGGAAAAAATCGAGTTGCAGATAAAAGCGACGATAGAACATTAGATGGAATACGACAAATATTGCACTCCAAAGTACCGCTATTTGCCAAAGATTCCCTTGCTCTTTCTTGAA
>Ga0210057_1008532_pt1 | contig 12106 bp, 18 predicted proteins | sample CryGeyCG2114_010_2_FD_183968 | JGI IMG/M metagenome (GOLD analysis project Ga0210057, IMG submission 183968) | Groundwater microbial communities from aquifer - Crystal Geyser CG10_big_fil_rev_8/21/14_0.10 (SPAdes) (version 2) | ecosystem: Environmental > Aquatic > Deep subsurface > Groundwater ...
TATGTTTGATATAAAAGGTAATGTATTAGAACCTTGCAAGGGTGAAGGAGCATTTTTAAAATACCTACCCGAAGATACTGAATGGTGCGAAATAGCAGAAGGAAAAAACTTTTACGATTACAATAAAAAAGTTGATTGGCTTGTAACAAACCCTCCATACTCTGACTATAATAGATTTTTAGAGCATTCATTTGCGTTGGCAGATAATATAGTATTACTTGTTCCTGTGGCAAAAATGTTTAAGAGTATGGGAACAATGAATGATATATTTAACTATGGTGGTTTTGTAGAAATACACACATTACCAAGCAGTAAGGCTGGTTTTCCATTTGGTTTTCCTTCTGCGGTTTATTATCTAAAACGTGGATATAAAGGAGAAACTAAAATAAAAATGCTTGACGGTATTGTTTTTGAAAAGCGAGGGAAGAAAAATAAAAAAGAATTAAACACACCAACTTTATTTAATAGCACAGACTAAGCGAATATTGTTGGTAACTAATATATGTAAAAAACACTCATAAATAACTATAAAAAAGGAGGTTATAAATGGATTATCGAAAATGGACTGATAAATATTCGACTGATTGTAAGCTAAAATACAACAGTGAATCAACTCAATATAATTATATTAGTTGTGTCAAATCATTTCTTTTTAAATTTAGTAATTATAGGGAGCCTAAAGAAATTCCTAATTCTGAAATAAAAAAATGGTTATTAGAAGCTAAAACTATAAATACTAGGAAGCACCGGTTATGTGCAATAAATTCTTTTTATAAAATAACGGTTAGTATGCCCACTAAAATATCTAAAATACCTTATCCCAAAGAAGAAAAAAAATTGCCCGTAATAATTGAGTCTGAATTTTTAAAAGATCAGATAATGAAAATAGATAACTTAAAACATAAAGCAATATTAATGCTTGGTTATTCTTGTGCTTTAAGGGTTTCTGAAGTAATTAATTTAAAAATAGAGGATATTGATAGTAAAAGAATGTTAATTACCATACGAAACTCTAAAGGAAGAAAGGATAGATTAGTTGTTTTGTCTCCAACTATGTTAGAAACACTAAGGGGTTATTATAGGGAATATAGGCCTAAAAAATTTCTGTTTAATGGACAAAATCAATTTGATTTAAGATATTCTACTCAAAGTTGTAATAAATTGGTTAAAAAATATATAGGCAAGGATTATCATTTTCATTTACTTCGTCATTCTGGAGCTACTACTATGTTAGAAAATGGCACCGATATTTCTATTATCCAAAAATTACTTGGACACAGCAATATTAAAACAACTATGATTTATACCCACGTTTCTAATGCTTTACTTAGTAAAGTAAAAACACCTATATGATTAATTTTTTTAAGCATAACTATCAATTTCCTACTTATAATCCAAGAATTAGCGTTATTATGCCTGTTTTTTTAGGTGAGTATGCTAATGCTGCTTCAGATAGAGAAAGTAAATTTATGGCTGCAATAAACTCTTTTCTTAGGCAAATTCATCTCAATAAGGAGCTTATTATTATTTCTGATGGATGTGATATGGCTGAAAAAATATATAATGGTTTAGGCAATAAGGAAAATATTATCTTTAAAAAGATAAAAAAACAGCCGTTGTTTTCTGGAAAAGTAAGAAATGAAGGTGTTAAAATTGCTACTGGAGATATTATTTGCTATTTAGATGCGGACGATTTTTTTGGGTTTAACAATCACCTTAGTGTTATTGCTAATGCTTTTATTAGTGATAATAGCTTAAATTGGGTCTATTATAACGATTATTTATATCCTCCTAACAATGATTTTAAACAGCGATTAGTATTATTAGAAAAAGGATCTGTAGGAACTTCTGCTATATCTCATAAAAGAGTATGTAATGTTTCTTGGAAGAATTGTAATGGCTATAACCACGATTGGTTGTTTATAGAACAACTTATTAAAAAATATCCTACTAGTTATACTAAGATATATGGATGTAGCTATTTTGTCTGCCATGTGCCTGGTGTTTTTGGGTGAACTACCCACCCACAGCATAGCTGATGTGATGGGCTTCAAGGGTCAACGCTCCAACTAATGTTGGCAACTTACCTTGATTTTTCCTATCCGTTCCAGATAAGATATTTTTTAATGAAAATGATTTAATGTTTATGGCGGCATTCAAATCCATCGAAACAACTTCGCCACACTTTGAACAAGTCCATTCCCTATCGGATAAGGTCAGTTCTTTGTTTATGTGTCCGCAGTTTGCGTGTAGTTTTGATGACGGCTCAAATCTACCAATCTTTAAAATGTTTTTACCATACCATTCAGCCTTGTATTCCAATATATTTACAAAAGTTGACCACCCTGCATCACTTATTGATTGTGCTAAATTGTGGTTCTTAACCATATTTGAAACTGCTAAATCTTCAATAGCTATACTTTCGTGGTTCTTGATAAGTTCGCTTGAAGTTTGGTGTAAGAAGTCTTTGCGTTGGTTAGCTACTTTTTCGTGGAGTATGGCCAACTTCTGCTTCGTTCTTTTTCCTTTATGTTTTGAATATTTGCGTTGTACATATTTTAATTTGCTTTGTGCTTTGCGAAGGAATTTAGGATTATCAAATTCTTTACCATCAGATGCGACAAGGTATGTTTTAATTCCTAAGTCTATTCCAACGGTTGTATTTTCTTTAATTATAGCCTTTGGTTTAATTGGTTCTCCTGTTTCACAAAGTATAGAAACAAAGTATTTACCTGTTGGAGTTCTGCTAATTGTAGCTTGTCTTATATCTCCTTTAGTTGGTCTGTGAAAAACAATATCAATCCCTTTTTTGAATTTAGGTATAATTAACTTTCCGTTTTCTAAAAGTACATTTTGTGGTATATTAAAACTACCACCATTCAATTTCTTTTTAAAGTTTGGAAAACTATTTTGTCCTTTAAAAAAAGCTGTGTATGCCTTATCTAAGTTGGTATTGATTGTTGTAGAGATTGGCTATTAATTTCTTTAAGCCACTCACATTCAGTTTTAAGGTCTTTTAATTGGCTATGCAAGGCAAAGCAACTTAAATTAACTTTATTACCAGCCAAAGCCATCTGTTTACATTCTAAGGCTAAATTAAATACAAAACGACTTGCTCCAATATGCTTATTCAGCAGAATTGACTGTTCCTTTGTAGGGGATAATTTGTATTTAAAAGCCTTTAGCATCAATTATAAATATGTACAAATACACAAAAGTTTAAAGAAACAACAAACTTTATTTAAAATAATTATTAACATTTAGCGGACGAGGTCGCTTTCATCCCACCCACGCTAAAAAGCGATGAGTGGGCTTTCGCTCCCATTTTGTAAAAAAAAAAAAATAAGCCCAAATTTTTGAGCTTATTTTTATTTCTTTAAATAAGTGTTATTTTTTAAAACTCATAGGTAATATATAGTTCTACATCAATTTCATTACTAGAAAGATATAAAATAGATGGAAATCCATTGGTATTGTTATATGGGGTGAAATACACCTCTCCCATTACTTCTTTCACACCTCCATTATCATAGTCGTTTGCTCTTACATAATAATTACCAGAAGGATCTAATTCAAAAGGGAAATCATTAGATAATGACTGTATCCAATCATATCTTTGGTTATAATTTGCGTCCCAAACTGTAGATGTTCCAAACTGATAACTACTAGTATTTTTCCATAGTTGTATAGAAACATCAGGACGATAATCTCCTATATCTGTAGTTCCATCCCATGTAACATTTGGAACTTGCTTGTATTGAGGAAATTTTGTGATCGATATTTTTGTTATCAAAATTTTTGTTGGTGTTTTTTGCTGATCACAATTTGGGCCAGTATATCTACTATCCTGACATATAACTGTGTTATTTTGTGGTTGCGGATCATCTTTCTCTTTATTGCATGATGATACTACCATTAAAATTGATGCTAAAAATAGCATTAGTACTTTTTTTGTTTTTTTCATAACTTTTAAATTTAATTGATTAATAAGTTACAAATATCTGAAACATATTTCATATTTACAAGTTTTTTATCTTTTTTTATTAAAAACCTTGCTATTTAGTACTTCTTTCTTTAAATAAAAGAAGAATTGGTTTTTTTCTTCTTGGGTATGTGTGGTTTTGCTGTAGTGTTGTATGGCTTCTTGCACCCTTAAATTATAGGTTATTTTTTTGGCTTCCTCAAGCACCATATCAAAATTAGTATTACACTCAATGGTAATATCTTCCATTTTTGTATCATACTCACGCACTCTGTCTTTCCAATTCTCAAAATATTGTTTTTGAGTGAAAACGGTATCTTCCATTTCTATCATTTCTCTTTTGTTTAGAGCTACATCAAACCCATCTAATCGGTGCGTGGTTATTACCGGAATAAATCCTAACACAAAGTGTATAGAAATTTTTCTACGGGCCTTTATTCTTTCTTGTATTTTTTCATACATTTCTTCACAAACTAGCAATAAGTTGGTATAGTATTTTACTTTTTGCTCTGCCTGTGGCTTAATTTTAATTAATTCTGCTAATTGTATTACTTCATCGGTGGTTGCTTCTACTTTTTTCATTGATTTTTATAGTTTATAAGGTTAAAGGATTGATGTTTGAGGGTTTTTCATTTTTAGCGTGTGTATAAAAAACAATACCCATGGTTGATTCAGAAGGTATGTTAATTAAACATTTGTCTTTAGGTAATATTTCTATTGTCCTCTCTAAATGTATTTCATCAGATTCATTTGGGTTACAATAATCGAATATATCAAACAAGATTGTTTCTTTATCTCTATTTTTAACTATAGATATTTTTTTTGACATAAAAAAATCTATATCTTCAATATAAATACTCATCATTACTAATTCTGCACCATCTTCTTTAATCTGTTTTTTTAATAACTCAAGATTATTTTCATCTAGGCATTTTATAGGAAGGGTTTTCAAATTATATTTGAAATCAAAAAGATCTAACTCTAATTTTGTTTTCTCTTCATTAATAATTTCAAACCTTATTATTCCTATGCCTTTATATTCATAAAATTCTGATGGTATTTTTTTATTGTTCATATTTTTTTGTTATAATTTATAAATTCTCTGGTATAAATGTTAATGGTTTGTTGTAATTTGTTAATTGTTAATTGTGTTCTTATAAAGAAACAAATGCTTTAACATCTAATTATTTTTTAGGTTCTATGTAAACAATACCTCTTTTAGCACCTCCGGCTTTAGTGTTGTAATAGTAATTATAGTTGTTTTCTCCATAAATAGCATCAAAGCTATCTTTAAGCCACTCAAAAGTAAATGGTTGTCCGTTGGTGCTATCATAACCTAATTCTGGGTGGTTGGGTACTAAAAAATCGTGTATGGCTATTACCGGCTCTATTCCTGTATTGGCTATGTGTTGTAATTCGTCTTTTAAAGGGCAGTAGTCTTGCCAATGAGCATCTAAAAATATAAACGTATCGTTTCCGCATCCTGATAATAAATTAGGCATAATATTAGAGCTACTACCAAGGTTAGTTTTAACATTATTAAAATCATTCAACCTATTGGTTTTGGCTATTTCTAAATATTCTGGGTTTACTTCTACTGTTCTTACTTCTTTATAAAAAGTAGCTAAAAAAGCAGTAGTGTAGCCTAAACAAGTACCTGTTTCTATGGCAATTTTTAGGTTATGTTTTTGATGAATCGTTTTAAATTGTATTTGGGCATACACATCAGAGTTTATTGGTGCATCCTGAAAAGCCATTAGCAAAGGTTCTTTTAATTTAGTCATTTTTTTTCGTTTTTTAATCCTTTTCTAATCCAAACAAGTATAAATAGTTGTCATAGGATCGGATATATTAAGCCTTGTTTTATGGCTATAGCCATGCGAACGTAAAAATGCTCTGTGGTCTTTTTTTACTTGTTTACTTGGGTGGCTATTTTCTTTTCTTCTGGAGTTTTTGCTAGCACTTTTCGGTCTCTTCTTACAATATCTCCTCTGGTTTGTAAGATATGAATATATTCATGATCTGTTTTTGGCTTGAGCATTTCTAGTCCTGGTGTGTTTACGTCTGTGTACATAATATAAATTTGTTTATTGTTGAAAAATAGTGATTACTACATGATTTATTGGGTTGAGTATGAATTTTAATTCTGCTATATCAATGGCTTCTTCTAATATTACTTTCACAAATTTATCTGTGAAATTAGATTTGAAGTGATTTATTTTTATTTTTGGATGTGTTATTTCATAAATAGAACTATCAATGTTATTGGATGCAAATGTGATGTGTTTCACCTTAATTTCGGTGTTCACATATTCATATTCGCCTTGGTAGTTGTATAAAATACCTTGCTCTGCTAGGTTTTTGTTTTCTATTATATCTTGTAAGGCTATAGCTTGTTTTTCCTTAGAGGTGTTGGTGATTCTAATTTGCGTTTGCTTCATTAAACTAATTGTTGTTTTTTCTGTGAACGAAATTAGTTTTATTTTTTTTTATTACCAAATTTTTTTAATTATTTTTTTGTTTCACCGCAAATCCCGAAATATGTTTTTATTTGAAAAACTAATATTTCGAGGATGCTCGAAAAAAACAAAGAATTGAAAATTCTTGTTTTTTCGGCAGACGCTGAGACGCAAAGTTATTTTTTAAATATTTACTCATGTTGTAACTACCTTACAAAATAAGGGTATCCACAACATACAGTATGCTAATTACCTCATATATATTTTGTTAGGTTTCCTATCTTCATCAATATTTTGTAATCAAAATATCTCCTATAGGCACTACGGAAGTACACTCTCCCTGAATATATTTTAAAAAAAGTTATTCGTTAATAGTTAATTGTTAATCGTTACTCCATAATTATGACTGTTGTAGTTGCCCTACAAAATAAGGGTATCCACAACTATTTTTCATAATTGTTGGTTTTATTCAAGTTGTAACTACCTTACAAAATAAGGGTGTCCACAACCATTGGGTATTAAAAACTGGAGAACATACTGTTGTAACTACCTTACAAAATAAGGGTATCCACAACTTGTGAGGCGTGTAACACTACTTTTTACCCGTTGTAACTACCTTACAAAATAAGGGTATCCACAACATACAGTATGCTAATTACCTCATATATATTTTGTTAGGCTTCCTATCTTCATCAATATTTTGTAATCAAAATATCTCCTATAGGCACTACGGAAGTACACTCTCCCTGAAGCCCACCCCAACACTCCCAAAGGGAGGGAGTTGGTACGTTGTGGGTTATTTTATCGTTTTATTTTCAATGAACGTGTTTAGCTAAGTTTAATAGGGCATTTTCTTCTCTTTCGTGCTTGGTTTTGCAAACAGGGCATTCCCATTTAATTTTAGCTTTTAATTCTTTATTTTCGTGTCCACACTCTGAGCAGGTTTTAGAACTCGGAAAGTCTTTTTCTGCTTGTACAAAGTTTACTCCGTACCAATCTGCTTTGTAGTTACTTATTGTCCAAAAGTTTCTCCAACCACTATCTGCTATATACTTTGATAAGTATTTATTATCTTGTGTCATTTCTTTTATCTTCCAATTTTCTACTACTATAGTAGTAATGTTTTTATTTTGCATTAATTCCTTAGATAAATTATGCAAAAATGCTGCTCGTTGGTTTTTTATTTTGTTGTAGAGTTTAGCTCTTTTTAATCGGGCCTTATTAATGTTGGCTCCTTTAAATTCATCGTCTTTTTTTCTGCCTTTATTAGCATTTTTTCTGTGGGATAGCCTTTTATCCAATAGTTTAATTCTATCTAATGATTTTATGAAAAACTGAGGGTGATCAATAGTCTGCAATTCATTTCCTATTTTAATGTAGGCAAAATTTCTTAATCCTAAATGAATTATAGCTGTTTTCTCGTTTTCTATTTTTGGTTTTTCAGGCAGTTCTCCCATGGTTTCTACCGTAACACTAAGGTAATATTCTCCAGCACTATTTTTACTAATGGTACATGTTTTTGGAGTACCAATAAACTCACGGTGATAAATCACTTTTAATCCTTTTAGTTTGGGGGCATCAATTGTTCCTTCAGTAAAATTTATTTTGTATCCTTGATGAAATTTGAATGATTTACGGCTAAACTTATTTTTAAATGCTGGAGGATCTACTTTTTTTGGCACTTTTTGTTTTTGTGCTTTTTTTAGTTCTCTAAAAAAGTTTTTGTAAGCTGCATCTAAGTTACGTAACGTATGAATTAATGCAATAGAAGGGACTTCGCTTAACCAACAGGTATCTTCTTCCTTTTTTAAGACTGGAATTTCTTTTGAAATGTCTGAGATTTTTATTCTGGTGCCATCTTTTTCGTAGGCATCTTTTATTTTTGCTAACCCATAGTTATAAATAAACCTACAGCATCCAAAAGTTTTGTTTATCATTATTTCTTGCTCCTGGTTAGGGTAAATTCTATATTTATACGCTTTTTGTATCATATATTACATTTTAAATTCGGTGCTAAATTATGAAACATATTTTAATTATACAAGTTTTTTTATGTTTTATTTTTACCGCAAATCCAGAAATATGTTTTTATTTGAAAAACTAATATTTCGAGGATGCTCGAAAAAAACAAAGAATTGAAAATTCTTATTTTTTCGGCAGACGCTGAGACGCAAATCACCCTCCTTGCTTTGTCCGAATATATTCGGAATCTCAAGGGAGGATGCTGACGTACGCTGACGTATATTGCCTATTTAGTGCTTATGATTGGGTTTTCGTTTTTTAATTAAAAGATAGTGGGCTAACATGGCAATACTGATTATAATTACTCCTAATGCTAATCCAACTAGTAATTCTATTGTTTCTGCTTGTGCTGCATCGTATTTTGTTTTTATTTCATCACAAAATAATCTTAATCTTAAAAAGATTAAAACAGATGATCCATAACAGAGGAATATGGTTATGATTAGTTTCATTTTAATAAGGATGAATTACGTTGTGCTACTATTTCAAATTCTAGTTCAAAGGTTTGTTGTTTTTTTATATAGAGGTTAATAAAATGAGAAAACGTCCAAAATGCTGGTTCGTGTGTATCGGCAATATTCCATTTTTTAGGATTCCATTGCTTCCTGTAAAAATTCTCAAACAAATAACCTTCATATATTTCTTCTCCATCTTCTAGTGTTATTTTCTTTCCTTTTTTTTCCAATTTGGGTGTTAAGTCTATTTCTAAACCTGGTTCTAATTGTTTTTGACTTCCGTCCACAAATACTTTCCAAAAAAACAATTGCCTGTTATTAGAACTGTGTAAAAATTTTATGATAATAGAATCTATACGTATGCTGTTTAATAAATCCGAATAATCATTATAATTATCACTTAATAGTGATATGTTCACTCCTTTTGGTATGTAACTAAGGTCGGAGTAAAGTGCTGATAACAATTTTACTGTTTGTTGTTTATTGGTAGTATTAGTAATGATGAGTTTCATTTTAACTATGGTTTTTTTAGTTCTTTCTTTAACTTTTTATGTAGGTTTTTTAACCATTTTGTTTGATCACTTTCTTTTGTGGCTATAAAATGCCAAGGTTCTGAAATATTACTAAAATCACTCTCTACATCTTGCATCTGCCATCTATCTTCAATAAGATGAAAATTGGGTGCCGTAGAAAAATAATAGTTGAATTGATCTACAAAATATTGTTCGCTATTTATTTCTATGCAGTTTTCTTCAAATTGCTTCAGTTTTTCTCTAAAATCTTTTTGAAACTCCATGTGTTTATACCATGGCAAGCACAATTCTTCTCGGATAAATTTTCTTACATTTCTGAATGTGCCTTTTGCACAAAACACTTCCCTGCTTATATGCCCCAACAACTTGTCAGAAAAATAATCAGAGTTAATGCTTACAATAAATTCTTTTAAAGTTCCGCCCATACTTCCCCAATACATAGAATAGTTATGTCCGTAAGGATTAGCAATAATTATTTTGCCTTTGTTTTCTCCTAATTCTTCTAAAAATATTTCTGTTTCATCTATTTTTAGGCGAACTAATTCGATAGCATTGTTTGCTGTTACAATTTCCATATTTCTACATTTTAATTAAACCATTTTAATTCTGTGGTGCCTTTAAATCCTTTTTCCCAAATGTACCAGGCATAAGAAACTGCACCCCCCCCTTATCATTTTTATTAAACTCAGCGTTTTTGGCACATAACAGCCTGCTACACGAAACATAAACCGTTTTTGGAGGATGGGTTACAAATAGATTTTTTCTTCCTTTACTTTCTAAAAATTGTATTTTTAAAAACATGGCAATTTTATTTCCTTCCGGAATAATTTGTAATGCCTTTTCAATAAATTCTTTGGCATATTTATAAGGAGGGTTGGTAATAATATCTCCATTCCATTCCATATTGTCTATTGCCAAGAAATCTAAACTACCTTCTCCATATCCTCTGTCTATTAAATCTGTGCTTTTTACATTGTAACCATTTAGTTCAAAAACCCTACTTAAATGCCCTTCACCACAGGCACATTCCCAAATATTATCTGAGAATTTTTCTAATTTTAATAACCATTCGGCAGCTTTAGGATCTGTGGCATAATAATCTTCATTTTGCCTCTCTTTTTCGGTATGGTTGCTTGCACCAAGTGTTTTAAAAATGCTATTGCTATTTCCTGTCCAATCTTTTGCCATGTTTATTGAAAATTAAAAGTGGTGTTATCTGTATTTATTACTTCAGTAATATTTTCTTCACATTTTTTACAAATTATCTCGTCTATTTCACCTGTTTTGTGAAAACAATTTACAATATTTCTTTCATCTTCATCTACTTCGCCATTCCATACTAATTGCTCGGTTATAGTAAATGAAGTGGAATTACAATGCGGGCATTTTAAGGATTGTTTTGGCATATCCTCCTCCATGCACTTATTCATCACAATATAATCTTGTTGTACGGATTTTTGGTTGGCATATTCAAATATTACCTTTAGGTTTTCTTTGCCTATCCATTTTTCCATAGTGGCTTTGTTGTTGCCTTCTTTTTCGGAACATTGATCTGTTATCATGTTTACAAATTGTATAATAGCATTTTCATTATAGCCACTTACTGCTACTAATGATGCTGATAAATGTATCATACTTTTAGTTGAATTATCAGCTAATTCCTTGATGGTGGCTTTTATTTTTTCTTGCATAATTCAAAGTTTTTAAATGTTCCATTTCCTACATAACTCAAGCAAACATAGTTTGCATCATTATGAACATCTATTTCATAACGTAATTCATCTTCATCCCAACAAAAGGATCCTGTTAATTCAATTATGCTGTGTAATTCTTTCATATATGAAAAAGTGAATCTATCTCCTTCATAAATTGGGTTTCCATGGATGTCTTTTATGATAAATTCTGGTTTTTCACGATATTTTCTAGCAAACGAACATAAATCAATTGCATTGAAGTTCATGTATTGTCTAAAGGCTGCATTTACGGTAATTCCTTTTTCTTGTTCAAAGAAATTTTTTATATCCTCTAATTTATTATCATCCATAATTTTCTACTTTATATCCTTATTAATAAAATCCTTTATTTCTTTTTCGGCATCTTTTATAAAAGAGGGTAAATTATCAAAATATAATGTTTGAAAAAATAATCTTTTTATTATTGGTGTGTTCTTTTCTAGTAAAAAAACAACTCCTATTTCGTAAGGAGATACAAAAGTATTAAAATTAGGTTTTTTTGGTCGAGCAATTTCTATGATTACTTTTGCTTTGTTTTTTAATTCAATTTTTTTTTGAAAAATAATTTTATCAAAAAATTCATAGGCAATAGGCATTAAAGGAAAGTCTCTTTTTGATAACTCAACTTTTTTACAATGGTCGCTCCATGTGGTATCTGAAAGTTTGGTATAGCCAAAAGAAGCAATGAATTGATCCATACATGATTTTTTATTACATATATGTACGTCTCTTTTTTTACCTTTAAATACTGTTACTTGATATTCTTCCTTAATAGAAGTACAACTATCGCAAATTATTTTTTTACCTAATCCTTTTATCATTTTTTTTATCTTTCGTGAGTGAATATATCTATTTGATAACCTTTTCCTGATAATAATCCATTTTCTTCATCAAAGGTGGGTACAATATCTATACAATAATT
>Ga0210057_1008534_pt1 | contig 12100 bp, 16 predicted proteins | sample CryGeyCG2114_010_2_FD_183968 | JGI IMG/M metagenome (GOLD analysis project Ga0210057, IMG submission 183968) | Groundwater microbial communities from aquifer - Crystal Geyser CG10_big_fil_rev_8/21/14_0.10 (SPAdes) (version 2) | ecosystem: Environmental > Aquatic > Deep subsurface > Groundwater ...
TGGCATATTCCATTTGGTGTTTTCATCGGGATATCAACTCTCCTTGTTTTAATTCTACAAAAACAAAGATGTTTGTCCAATTCTTAAAAACACAAGCTCGACTGCCCTTGTTACTGTTCATATTTTTAGGATTCTCGCTTATATTTACACTCTACAATGATTCCAAAATGTACGAACAGGTGAAATTTCAAAACTCATCTAAACAAAAACAGGGAGTTACTGAGACGGCGCAAGGATTACCAATACGATTAATAATCCCAGAAATCAATGTTGATACTCTTATTGAAAACATGGGAGTTATGGCAACAGGAGTTATGGAAGTGCCCGATAATTCTGTCAATGTTGGATGGTTTAAACTGGGCCCTCGACCTGGTGAAGACGGAAGTGCGGTTATTGCTGGTCATTTTGATGGAAAAAATGGGGAAAAGGGAGTATTTACTGATTTAGACAAACTAAAAAAGGGAGATAAAATAACTATAAAAGATAGTAATGGAGCCTCTGTTGTTTTTATAGTACGGGAAATCCGTATCTACGATCCTGGGTACGCAAACAATGTTTTCAGTGCTAGTGAAAGCGCCCATCTCAACCTGATCACTTGCGATGGTATATGGAATGGAACTAAGAAGAGCTATGACAAACGTCTTGTAGTTTTTGCTGATTTCTTGCTCTAGAAATATAAAGAGGCAATTTGCCATATTGGATTTGTGTGTAAAAAGTTTGGGTGTTCTCCCTCCCCTGGGCAGTGAAGCAGACCGGCCTTTGTCGGTATTCTGTGTTTTCCTACACAATACAGTAAAATCCCTTCCCAGAGCCTCACCCACCGTATTATACGGTGACCATAAAAATACGGTGATTTAAATGTTGACACCCTCCAGATCGATCTACAATGCCCTTTTTTACGGTGGAAATACGGTTGTCCTCAAAATACGTGAATATGACTGCTTCCAACATATATCCGTATTTTTCACCGTATTTGACCGTATTATTTTCGTGTTTTGAGGCATATTTATGACTTCCACCGTATTTTAAATAATACGGCTCTAAAGTGAGTAAACCTATCAAATAATTGTTGGTACATATAATGATTCAAATTGTATAGCGGTCCACAATCGATCAATCAATTTTTTATTAATTATTTGTAACAAAAACAAAAGCCCCCAATTTAGGGGGCTTTTGTTTTTCGCATAGCCTCAAATCCTTCTCACTTTGAATGAGTTTTTATTAGAATTTTTTTAGGTTTTGCGGCTTCAGCAACTGGAGCCTTAACAGTGAGAACTCCGTTTTTTACAGTTGCCTCAATTTGTTTGTCGTCAATTGGTCGTGGCAAATAAGTGCTATACTCAAAAGATGATACGCGTTGCATTTTATGGACAACCATGTTTTTCTTTTTTTGCTCCTCTGTTTCTTCAGATTTTCCATGAATACGCAGCACCCCATCTTCATAAGTAATATCTAATTTTTCCTCGGGAATTCCAGGCACCGAAGCTTCAACTATAACGTTTCCATCTTCTTCGTAAACGTTAAGTCCATCAGTCATAGTGAATTCTGGCCAGTCAACGTTTTCCCATAATGGCTGGAAATACTGCCTCTGTAGCGCAAAAGGATCAAATCGTATTATTGACATATTCTTCACCTCCTTTCCAATTAGCAGTATAACTAGTAGAGTGCTAATTGTCAAGAGGAATTGTACTTTAATAAACAGCTCGATTAAGGTCTTTTAAAATTTAACAATCGCACATAAAATAAAGATCAATGATTAGTAGCTTAACGATTTACACCACTATAAAAGTACATAACGTTGTAATTGAGTAAATAATGTATACATATCATATGCGTGTTGACAAGTTACATCAAATCTGCGTATAGTAAGTAATGAACCTAATTATTAATTAAATTATCTTTTATATGGATAACCTTAAAAAACCGTGGGTAAGCATATTGCTTATTATCATGGCCGTAGGCGGAGCTGTATTTGGCTCGTACGCATACTTTACTGCAACGCGTACTGCAGAAACAAATACATTCACAGCAGGTACGCTTGACTTGAATGTAACAGGCGATAATATCGCAAATAAACCATTTGTGATCACCAATATGGGTGCAAACGCAAACATTTCCGGTTCGCAAGACTGGACTATTACAAACACAGGATCACTTCCAGGTCGTCTTCTTGTTCGTATAACAAATCTCGATAACCAAGAAAATGGTTGTAATGATCAAGAAGCATCTGTTGAGACTGCTTGCGCAGCTGACACCGTAGGAGAACTTGGTGGAGTCATCACACTAAATGTTGCAATGGACGGTGTAGATCAAGTAGCGTCAACCTTGACCAATGCAGATCTTCTAGAGATTGGTGACGAATGGAATGACACAGTTACGCCTGTAATCATGCAACCAGGCGATACTCATGTTATCACAATGCACTGGGCAACAGATGAGAATGCTTACGGAAATGAAATCCAAAGTGATTCTCTAACTTTTGACACTGTGTTTCAACTTATCCAAGCTATTGATGGACCGAGTCCAGCCAATAGAGGGACAACAAACGCATTTGGAGACCTATAAAATTCTAAAAGCTTAGAAACAACTTTGAAAGGGGAGGAAACGTTCCTCCCCTTTCTCCTGTAATAAATATTATCTTAAAAAGATTATGAAAGTTATTCAAGCAATCATAAATGGAGCATCGTATATATTCTTTTTTCTTCTTGCTATAGCAGCATTTTTTAGTATTTCTGCAAATACTAGCCTCCTTGGTAATTATAAATCTTATGTAATCCAGTCTGGATCAATGGAAAACACAATCATGACTGGTGATATTATTCTTATCAAATCAATGCCGCAATACAACAAATACGATGTAATAACTTTCAAAGAAGGTGGAGAAAGGATCGTGACACATAGAATTATTCAGGTCAATGAGGCCGAAGCTGGAAAAAGCGATTTTGTCACAAAGGGTGATGCTAATAGATCTATTGATAATGATGTTGTGACACAAGAGCAAATACTTGGAAAAGTCATGTTTGTTGTACCAAAGGTAGGATTTCTTGTTGCATTTGCCAAATCGCCGTTTGGTCTAATAATACTGATTCTAATTCCTTCAGCCCTTCTAATCATCGACAGACTAATTAAAATGTCACAAAAAACTTGACAATAAATAATTGAACTAATAATGCTAAATATCAGAACTCAGATCATGCTAGTAATAATGGTGCTTATGGGTTTCTGGTTTATCAAAACTGGACTAACTAGTGCAGATCTTGTTGCAGAAAGAAAAATATCAGGTAATGAATTCTCCATCACAACTCTGTCATTCGTAAATATTCATACTGCAAATTTTCAACAATTAATTAATTTTTTTACAACTGAAGGAATTGTTCCAGGTGGATTTGATGCTCGAACAGTTCGCATAGAAAAAGATGGCGAACTAGATGTGAAGTACTCACTGCAAGTTGTGAAACGTGGAGGAGATGATGTTTTATGTAACGCTCTTGATTTAAGTATTGTACGACGAGATTTAACAGAAATTTACAATGGCACTCTTATGAACTTATCTGTCCAAGATACACTATCTGATGGAGATCTGGAAGAATGGGTAATTTTCTTGAGCTTAAATGCAGGAGACGAGGAACTAAAACTGAAAGATTGTAGTTTTGATCTATACATGAGGACATATAGAAACGAGCCAGGAGAAAAAATTACTGGAATTCATGCGACACGAACATTAAAAAGTGATATTACTAGCGGAAGTTGGTGATATCTTTCGTATAATTAATTAATTATGAATGGTTCATTTTTTTTGACTTTTAGAAACTCTATATTTTACCCATTTTTCCTTCTATTTTTCGCCCTCAATGTTTTCTTCACGATTTTTTTTGCAAAAGGTCTATGGGGACAGTTCAAAATATTTACAAATGTATCAAGCTCAATGTCTCCGACTATTGTTCAAGGAGATTTGATAATGACAAAGAAAAGCAGTATCGATTCGTATTTAAAAGGAGATATTATTTCTTTTTATACCGACAGATTTGAACCTGACGAGATCATAACACATAGAATAATAGGTGTTGAAAATACTACGTTCATTACAAAAGGAGACAATAATGAAGGGCAGGATGCGCAAAGAGTGAGTTCGAATTCAATAGTTGGCAAGGTAATAAGCATTATTCCATACCTAGGCTACTGGGTTATGTCTATGAATAGTGTGGGCGGGAAGGTATTATTCTTGATTATTCCAATGATTGTAATCGTTTACTCTGAATCTAAAATTATTCAACAATATTCCAAAGTATTATATTAAAATATTGAAATATGGAACAGATAAACATACTTGAATCAATTGAGAAATTATTTTTAATGATCACTAAGTATCTCCTGATTTCATTTCCAACCTTTGTTTCGATCCTCGCAGTTATTCTATTTTTATTTCTAATGGCGATCTTTTTTTTGACTGGAACTCCGTTTCAAATTTAAAAAAACCACCCTGTACATATTGCAGTACAAGGTGGTTGATTATTTAACTTTCGATTACATCATCCCTGGCATTCCTCCGCCCATGCCACCCATTCCGCCCATTCCTTCAGGCATACCGCCTGATTTTTTCTCTTCTGGAATATCGGCAACGAGTGCCTCGGTTGTAAGGATTGCAGCAGCGATCGATGCAGCATTTTGGATTGCAGTTCGAACGACTTTTGCAGGATCAATAATTCCTTTTTTAATCATTGAACCATACTCCCGCGTTACTGCATCAAATCCAAAGTCGGCTTTATCTTCTTTTTCAATCTTATAAATTGCTTCGCCTGGGTCCATGCCGCTATTTTGAGCAATCATTTTTACAGGTTCAGCCAAAGCTTTGAAGATGATGTCAACGCCTGTTTTCTCTTCATCTGACTTCATCTTCGAGCGGAGTGCTGGAAGAACTTTTCTAGCTTGAAGGTAAGTAGTGCCACCTCCAGCGACAATCCCTTCTTCAAGTGCCGCTTTTGTAGCTGCAACTGCATCGTTGACTCTTTCTTTCTTTTCTTTCATCTCGACCTCAGTCGCTGCTCCAACTTTAATTACAACTACTCCTCCTGCGAGTTTTGCTAACCTTTCTTGAAGTTTTTCTGTGTCAAAGTCTGATGTTGAAGCGCTAATCTGTTTTTTAAGTTGAGCAATTCGTTCATTAAGTGCTGATTTAATTCCGCGACCACCAACAATTCGTGTATTTTCTTTATCGGAAGACACTTTATCAGCGCGACCCAAATCTTCAATGTCAACATTCTCAAGCTTTTTGCCAATCTCTTCTGAAATTACTGTTCCTCCAGTAAGAATAGCGATATCTTCAAGCATTGCTTTTCGACGATCACCAAATCCTGGCGCCTTGACAACCAGCGCATTAAATGTTCCTCGGAGTTTATTAACAACAAGTGTTGCGAGTGCTTCTCCATCAACATCTTCTGCAATAATTACAATATTTTTTGAGATCTTGACTACTTTTTCAAGGAAGGGAAGCATATCTGCGACTGCTGAAATCTTCTTATCAGTGATTAAGATATAAGGATCTTCTATCTCAGCTTCCATACGATCTGAATTGGTAACAAAGTAAGGAGATGCATATCCGCGATCAAACTCCATTCCTTCTTTGTGCTCAGATTCCATTTTTAGACTTTTTCCCTCTTCGACAGTCACAACTCCATCTTTTCCTACTTTTTTGATTGCCTGTGCAATAATTTCCCCTATTTCATCACTCGCAGCTGAAATGGTGGCTACTTGAGTTATCTGGTCGATGTCGTCTACTGGAATATCTTTTTTGATTTTCTTAATTTCTCCGATAACTGCATCAACGGCAGCTTCCATTCCTCGTTTTAAAATCATCGGATTTGAGCCTGCGGTTACGTTTTTCATGCCATGATTGATGATTGCCTGAGTGAGTAAAGTCGAAGTAGTTGTTCCATCTCCTGCGACATCGTTTGTTTTTGAAGCTGCTTCTTTTACCATCTGAGCTCCCATATTTTGGAATGGGTCTTCGAGTTCGATCTCTTTAGCAACGGTTACTCCATCGTGTATTACAGTTGGAGATCCCCATTTTCGATCAATTGCTACATTTCGACCACGTGGTCCAAGAGTTGTTGTTACTGCTTTTGCGAGCTGGTTTACGCCGCTTGCAAGTTGCTGACGAGCTTCGTCGCCGTATATAATTTGCTTTGCCATAAGTTTAAAAATAATAAATAATAATTACTAATATACGAATTCGTAATTCGTCTTTGTAAATTGATAACTTAACTAACTACTGCCATAACATCTTTCTGTTCGATAAGAAGCCATTCTTCTGTACCAACTTTTATTTCATTTCCTCCCCATTTCTTAAAGATTACATGCTGACCCTTTTTTACTATCATCTTGCAAGAATCACAATCTTTTTTACCACAGCAAGCCTTTCCTTCTCCAACTTCCATCACCTCACCCATTTGAGGTTTTTCTTTTGTAATTGTGTCTGGAATAAGAATTCCTGACGCGGTCACTTCTTCCTTATCTTGAAGGGGTTTTATGAGAACATAATCAAACAAAGGTTTGATTTTTTGTTTAGATGCCATAAATTTGTTATAGTTAACTTATAAATATAAAACTAACGATCAGATTTGAACGTACTCTTTTATATCGAAACTTTGATGATTTGTCAAGGGCATTATGTATCTGCTAATCTTATGGACGACCAAGCCGCTTTAACTGAAATAACAAAGCTAAAAACAAAATTGCAATCAGTGCAGCTGCCTGCTAATTTGCAGCAAAAAGCTCTCGAGCAAATCGATAGAATCAATCTCGCCTTGAGACACGGGGGCAATCTTTCACATCTTGATACTACAGAAAAATATATAGACTGGATAATATCTTTACCTTGGAATAATGAAACAGCGGATGTGATCGATATCCCCAAAACTAAGCAGATTCTTGATAAAAATCATTTTGGTTTGGAAAAAGTCAAACAGCGTATCTTGGAGTACTTGTCAATCTATAAACTTCAAAAGGATAAATTAGGGTCAGCAGCCATTCATACACGACCAATTTTTTTCGTTGGACTTGCTGGAACTGGGAAAACAACATTTGCCATCTCGCTTGCTGAATCTCTAGGCCGAAAATTTGTGCAAATTCCATTTGGAGGATTGGCATCGGCTCGTGACCTAAGAGGTCAATCGAAAACATCTCCAGATAGTGAACCTGGCAAAATTATCCAAGCGCTTCGTGAAGTGAAGGTAAAAAATCCAGTTATTCTGCTTGATGAACTTGATCGAGTAACGCCTGACGCCCGAGCTGAAATAATGGGTGTTTTACTTGAACTTCTTGATCCAAATCAAAATATTCATTTTGTTGATAACTATATCGACTATCCTTTCAGTTTAGAGAACGTCCTTTTTATCGCAACAGGTAATAATACAAACAATATTGTCCCTCCCGTGCTTGATCGCCTTGAAATAATCCAAATGCCCTCGTATACCGATGAAGAAAAGATTGAAATTGGTAAAAACTTCATTTTTCCGAAATATTTGGCCTCATCTGGAATCGATAAATCCCAACTGACGATCGATGACGCGCTATGGGCAGAAATGATAAGGCCACTTGGATATGAGCCTGGAATTAGGAGTCTTGAAAGACTTATCGAAACAATAGTGCGAAAAGTAGCATACAAACTAGTATCTTCTGAGGGTACAAACTTCTTTATTAACTCTAGCAATCTTAAAGATTTCAAATAAAAAAACACCACTTACTCAATGGGTTTAGCATTTTATAAGTGGTGTTAAATTGGTTTTTGCGATTAATATCTATCTCCTCTGTCGTTTCCACCATTTCCTCCAAAGTTATCACGACGCTCTTCACGAGGTCGGGCTTTGTTGACGATAATATTTCGTCCTTCAACTTCCTGTTCATGCATAGCTTTGATGGCTGCGTCTGCTGCACTTTCTTCAGTGAAGGTGACGAACCCAAAGCCCTTTGAACGATTAGTTCTTCGGTCTATGATTACAACGGCATCGGTAATTTCGCCGAACTGAGAAAAGATTTCTCGAAGTCCTTCGTCCCTGACTGTCCAAGGTAGATTACCAATAAAGATTTTGTTATTTTGATTTTGATCCATGTGTTATTTTCACCACCTTTCGAGATATCTACTTACATTTTGAAGTATTCTTGTCGATTTGAAATATGAAATAAGTGTTCGCAGTTTTAATTTTGAAGTATATTAATTGAACAAGCTTTATTATAACACATATTAAATTAATAATGTAAAGGGCAATATTTTAATAACAATTCGCCCTTCTTGACAAGAATGTCATCCTGAGCGAACGAAGTGAGTCGAAGGATCCCTTTCTTACAATAAACAAACTAAATTACTGCAAAGATAAATGATATTAAGAGGAAATTTGTATTAGCATTACTTAAGTCTAGTAATTATACCTGAATTTGGATATTATGATATAATATCACAATATTATATTTTCATATTATTATGCAAGCACTACCAGCACAAGAAGAGTGGGTCAGAGTTCTAAATAACGGCCTTATAACAATCCCAAAATCATGGAGAACGCAAACGGGAATAAAAGAAAAAGATATTATTAAGGCAAAGCTTATTGATAATAAGATAATTCTTGAACCGGTCCAAAGTCATGAAGTACGAATATTTACTGATAATGAAATACAACAATGGATAGAAGACGACAAGCTTCCAAAAGAGCTTGCTGATGAAACTAACGAGTTTTGGTCAGATATTCCATGAGAAGAATTTTTTTGGATTCATCAGTACTCATTGCTGCAACCGGGTCAAAACATTGTGCTTCAGCGTTGATTGTGAGCTATTGTTCGAAGGGTGCTATAGAGGGATTTTTATCTAAATATGTTTATGAAGAAGTAAAAAAGAATATTGCGAAGAAATTTTCAGAACGAGAAAAAAGACGACTGAATTACATTCTTTTAAAAGGTGGCCTAAAAGTGATAGATAATCTAGATACACCAAGCATAAAAGAGTATCAAAATATAATATCGCTTAAGGATGTTCCCATCCTTGTAGCGGCGCATGCGCTATCTGTTGATATACTTGTAACACATAATACAAAAGATTTTATGAAATTTTCTGTGAGAAAAAAAATGCACCCAATACAGATTCTGACGCCAAAAAAATATATTCATATGCTTAATAATCAGATTGGCAGATAAGGGTAAATAAGGTACAATGTAGATCACTAATGATCCGTTGGCGAAGTGGAAACGCAGGAGTCTGCAAAACTTCTATGCGCGGGTTCGATTCCCGCACGGATCTCATATATTAGTCGTCAGTCGTCTGTCATTAGTCATCAGACAATATGTATAAATTTGAGAAATTAAAAGTTTGGAATGAAAGCAATAAATTAATAGAGATGGCTTATCAGCTCATTAAACAATTGCCGACTAATGAAAAACATAATGCAAGCGACCAACTTAGAAGAGCAGTTTTTTCAATAAGTTTAAATATTGCTGAAGGGAGTGGTGCAGAGTCAGATAAAGAACAAGTACGTTTCTTATTTATATCGAGAAAATCATTGTATGAGGTAGTAAGTATTATTAAGATATTGGAGCATCTATATAAAATAAATTCTAAAGACGTTGTCAATCAAATAGATTTAGTAGGTAAGCTTTTGAACGGATTGATCAGAAGTCTAAAGTCAAACGACTGAGGACTAACGACTAAAGTCTGATGACTGACGTCTAACGTCTGACGACTAAACAGGAGAGGTCGCATAGTGGCCTAGTGCGTCGGTCTTGAAAACCGATGTCCCGCAAGGGACCGCGAGTTCGAATCTCGCCCTCTCCGCCTTCGCTTCGCTGAAGCTCGAAGAGCGAAAGCGAGCTTCGCAAAGCTACGGCGAGATAAGATCCGCCAATACGAACGAAAGAGGGGCGTGTTAGATGTTGACTCCAGATGTAAAAATCCCTTCCTCTATACTTTGATATAATACTCAAATGCTCATATTATTATTTTGAACATTTAATATGAAATGTTCAAAATGTGGTGGAAAAATGGAAAAAGGGATGCTTTCTGCAGGTAGTCGACACTGGATCGAAGAAAAAGGATTTATTGGTGGTTTAAACAAAATTTCAAGTCCAGGATTTGGAAAACCCAATGTATGGGCATGGAGATGTGCAAAATGTAAGACAATAGAGCTTGTATCAGATTAACCATATGTCAAAAATAGTAAAAGAAGATTTAAGAAAAATATCCTATCAAGAATTTGACGTGATATTGGGTCGTTTGACAGATCAGATCAAATCTTATATCACAGCACACAACATGAGCTTTGAGCTTATTGTTCCAATTCTTCGAAGTGGCGCTTTTACTGGAATGCACCTGGCATCACAGCTCCAAATCAAAAACATTCTCCCAGTCCAGTACAAATATAAGTATTTGCCAGTAGAAGTAATTGAAAAAAAGTTTGAATTTCCAAAACTTCTATATCCAATTCCAGAGAATTCGAATATCCTGATAGTTGATTCAAATACAGTTTTTGGTGGAATAGCAAATATGGTTATAGGTGATGTTAAAAAGCAATTTCCAAAAGCTCGCTTATTTTTCGCCTCAACAAATATTGACCAATCGATAATACATCTGGACAGTATCAATCAAATTTTTTATGGTTTAAAAAGTAATGTAAAAAGAGATTTGTCAAAAAGTGAAGCAGTTTCCCGGGGAGTGCCGAATGAAGTTATCATATTCCCTTGGGAAGATTTGGAAGAGGAGTGGAGTGAAATTAGCTTATTTTAAGCTTTGTTCAACGAGGTAATAGTTCCAATACTTACACTCCCTATCATCCATCTTTGATACAATAATTAAATGAGGAATATCAAAATCGGCATTATTGCTGGGTTGGCATTTGGCATCATTGATATTCTTCTGATGCTGCCTCTTTCTTTTCCTGATAAAACAGCAGCATTATCTGGTGCTTTTATAAATCGTTTTGCAATAGGATTAATCATCCCTACTGTCAGATTGCACCTACCTTATTGGTTGCAGGGACTGATTATTGGATTATTGTTCAGCCTTCCAGATGCTATTATTACTGGTGCTTTTGTACCTATTATTGGCACGGGTATTGTGGGAGGACTAATAGTGGGAATAATTACAAAGAAATTACTCATAAGTAACAAATAAAAATCCTGCCCTCCCCCGCCCAATATTTCAAACTGCTACAATATGCTTATGGATACTTTTCTTTTAGGATATCTCCTTTTTGTAACTACGCAATTTATTAGAGAATTTTTTGTCCGTAGAGGAAAAGAAGCAAAAAGTTTACATATGGGCCAATACGACAAACTATCTAGCGTTTTGACTGCTTCTTATATTTTGATTTTTTCTGTATTGCCAATTTTACTCAAATATAAAAATGCTGGGTTTATATATGAATTTCAAAAGATAGGAGTTGTCGGCTTAATCATTATGATAATAGGCATGGTAATTCATTTTCTATCAATGATTACCTTAGGTAAATTTTTTACTCGTACGCTGACGATTACCAATAATCATTCAATTGTGTGCTCGGGGATATATAGAAAAATAAGGCATCCAGGCTACACAGGAACAATTCTTTTCGGAGTTGGTTTTGGGATAGCCTCATACAATTGGATTCTATTCTCGTTTATTTCACTACTTCTTGTTTTAATTTACTCATATAGAATAAATACAGAAGAAAAAATGTTGCTGGAACATTTTGGAAATGAATATAAGAATTATAAAGCTGAAAGTTGGCAGCTGATACCTTATATTATTTAAGTGAATACGTTTCAATACTCTCCTATTCAATTCCTCAAGATCGACAATTTCAGCCTCATAATAAACTAATAATTAGAGCTCTGTTTGATATACTCAAATGCATGAACGATGGGGGATGAAAGAACATGTTGAATTCTATCTGACATCTGCTATTATTATATTATGTAATTGCACAACAATATATTGTCTCAATTTATTATCATTTTCACCATTCAATCTATGGAATCAACACGAATAGCCCTATTCAAAGGAAAGAAAATTCGCAAAACGCTCTTTAATAATGAGTGGTGGTTCTCGATAATAGATATCATTGAAGCTTTGACTGGAACA
>Ga0210057_1008536_pt1 | contig 12099 bp, 14 predicted proteins | sample CryGeyCG2114_010_2_FD_183968 | JGI IMG/M metagenome (GOLD analysis project Ga0210057, IMG submission 183968) | Groundwater microbial communities from aquifer - Crystal Geyser CG10_big_fil_rev_8/21/14_0.10 (SPAdes) (version 2) | ecosystem: Environmental > Aquatic > Deep subsurface > Groundwater ...
AAGTGCCGGTTTAATACTTCCTCCCGATTATCAATCTTTACTCTTTCTTTTATTTCTCCGCCTTCTCCAAGAACCGTGACTTGGGAAAACTTTTTATGTAAATCTATTCCTATGTAATTCATAGGTTGTCCCTCCTTTTAAAATGATAATAACTGGTAATAATTACCCTTTATTATCCCACTTTATGGGGACAACTGATTTATCATAGCATCATATTATTAATTGATTACTATTACTAAATAGTGATACTGAGACTCCATATAATCATATTCTATTAGAATACTAACCAAGTCTCCAATCTTTAGTTGGTCCTTTGTTAAGGTTTCTCCGTTTTTACCCTTGAAATCTGTTTTGGTATAAGTCAGACCGACGATCGTTTTGTCCTTTTCATCTTGTGGATCGGTTTTGTACAGATTAATACCCATTCTTTGATTGATATTATCGTCTAACATCACTGATCGGATTCTGCCTTCAATCTTTACACTGGATGATCCTGCTTGACAAAATCCGTCATGTGAACACTGAATAGCAAAATCAACAAGATCTTGTCCAGTAAAGGATGTTTCTTTTTTGATTAACGGCGACGGTTGATTTGTTATTTTTTGTATTACTTCTGTTTTTGAAAGTTGATCTGTTTTTTTTGGTTGAGGAGAAAAGACAAATAAATATAATACCTCTCCTATTAAAATTACTAGCAAAAAGAAAAATAAGCCTAATGATAATTTATTTAAACCTGACATAGGTATACTACTAAAGTAACAAAAAAAGAAATAGAATGCAACTTCTTCTTATAAGGAAATTTTTTCTTCACTATTTTTGTTGTTGATTAAAAAAGCCATACATGGTCCCGTACATTTATTTTTACCTTGACCATAAAATTTGCACTGCTTACAAAAAGCAGAAGCTAGATTATCTTGATATGCATACTGTATTATCATAAGCCTCATTAGTGCAGATTTTATAGACACATCTTTAATATGAAGGCGAAACTGTTTCAATTTGGACAAGGGGTAACAGGAAAAAGCAGTTAGAGAAGTATCTATGTCAAGATTACCGATGGTGCATCCCCAGTCTTTTTTTGACACAACAGATGTGAGATAATGCTGATTTTTTTCTGAAAACATACAGGGTGTAAATCCACAGTCTAAAGTCAGTCGCATCCGAGGAGAGATTTTTATTAGTTTTCGGATAAATTGCATCGTTAACAGGCCCAACTTATGGAATTCATTATATGAATAGTGATTTTTTCCGTATGCGATGGGATTTGAACAACCTAGTCTTATATGTTTGATATTTTTTAAAATACCTGTTTTTTTATAACGATTGACTATTTTGCTAATATTTAGGACAGGGTAAATATTAATGGATAATGTTACTCCAGTTTTAGCACTGAGTTTTTTAATCAGATCAATCACTTTTTGCTGAATTTGGGGATTATGTTCGAATCCTGGCGTCTGCATATTTATTATGAAACTTATTCGGGGAAAATGTTTTTGTAGAACATTTATTTTTTCGTCAGGTACAATACCATTGGTAAAAACATTAACATAAGGAAACTCGTTTAATGCCAGTTCAACAAATGCTTTAAACTGTGGATGAAGCGTGGGTTCACCTCCAAATAATTTTATCACCTGTGTGTTTTTTGTTCTTTTAATCTTCTTAAGAAGTCTCTTAAAGTTTTCTATACTCATTTCTTTTAGTATTTTACTATCAGACATTAACTGTTTTGCAAAACAAAATGAACAGTTTTGATTGCAATAATTTGTGATAAGTATGTTTGGTGAAAACATGGCATTATTTTACTTATGATTTTTAAAATAATCTATTAACGTTCAATATTCTTTCCGTCTTAAGAAAATATTGAGCCTAAAATATTAATAAGTTCTAATAATATCAATGTTTACGTAGTATATAATTTTTTTATGCCGTTTTCTTTACTTATATTTTTTATCTCAATTACAGGGATACTCCTTGTTGATGTTTTTGGAAACTATGATGTCTCGCAACTAAGTTTTTTTTTGACTCTATTAACACCTTTTTTTCTTTTTTTGTCAACAAAAATTGAAAAAAAAAAGATTTATATTCCACTTTATGAAACAATCTTGTACCTTTTGTTTATTATCTTTTCGATTATTTCTGCCTTTTTTGCTATTGACAAAGAGATAGCATTTAAAGGTTTATTATTATACGGTGCAGGATATCTATTTTTTGTTTTTTGTTTTAATTATCAGGAGAGTTTTAATAAGTATTTTAAGTGGTTTTTAATAATAATTTCTTTATTTTTTTTCCTAATATTTCTTGTTGATAAAGTCTTCCATTTAAATTTATTCATAGGAGAAGCCAGCGTCTTTTATACTGGATATCAACATAATCAGCTAGGTAATCTTTTAGCCTTAAGTTTTATTGTGACTTTTCCAAATATTTTATCTTTTTTTTTCTTCATCGGAGTTCTTTTTTCTTGTTCCCGTACAACTTATTTCGCTTTGTTTTTAATGATTATCATACAGACGTTAAGAAATAAAATAGAGAAGAAATCATTAATAATTGGAATCTTTTTAATATTAATAATTGGACTATTTTACTTTTTAGTCTCAAAAAATATCCTTTTTACAAAATATAAGAACACTTTTGGAAATAGAGATATTTATTTTTCTTATGCTCTTTCTTCAATCAGAGAACTGCCTTTATTTGGCGTTGGACCGCGTAATTTTTATTACGCCGCCTCAAAAAGAATGATAAATTATGGAAAGTACACAACCACAGCTCATAATATTATTCTAGATATTCTAACAGAAAATGGTGTTTTAGCAGGAACATTCTTTATGTTGTTTATATTATTAATTATTTACAAACGAAAAAAAAATACTAATTTTTTATTATTTTTAGCTTTGTCATTAATGTTTATGTCTGATTTTATTTTTCGTTTTAATATTTTTTTGATTTTATGGTTTGTCTTTGGAGGATTAACATTAGATTCAAAGAAAAAAATTAAATTAGACATAATTATTCCTTCTTTGGCTATCTTTATTGGGTTTCATGTAATATTATTTGGACAGATTTTATTAAATCAAGACTTATGGAGACAATCTTTACTTGTTTACCCTCTTCAAAAAAAAGCCTATGAGACAGCGATTGAAGAAAATATCAGACAAAAAGATAAGCAACAAGCTTATTATTTTTTACAAAAATATGATAAACTTTTTAGTCAATGTTATAATGTGATTTTAAAAGAGATAGATTACTATCAAGCTTTTGGAGAAAAAAACAAGGTCGCGATACTATATCAACAAGCAATTTTGTCACGGCCACTTGGTGATATTAAGACATTAAAAAATATGCGGGATTTCTATATAGAGCTTTATGGTAATGAAAAAGCTAATAAAAAAATGGAAGAAATATTAAGACAAGTTAAAGACCTCTACCTAAAAAATGACAGAAACTCTGATCTTTTTAAACAGATTAATAGTTTTTGTTTAAAAGCCAATCTTAATTGTTTATTATCTTATTCCCATTTTTAGCCTATACTAGGCTTGATGAACGACGCTTTTGTTTACAAAAATTATCAAATAAAGATGAACAACCTTAAAATTGCCATTGTTATTCCTACGATTAGAGACATAGATTTTTTAAAAGCCTGGGGAAATGAATTTAAAGATTGTATAGGAATTATTGTTGAAGATCATCGCAATAAAGAAATAACATCACCAAAAAAATATTTTAAGAAAGTTTTTCATTACTGTTGGCAGGAGATTGACAAAGAATTAGGGGATAACGCTTGGATTATTAGCCGGAAAAACGCTGGTATCCGTTCCTACGGCTTTTTAAAAGCTTATCAGCTGGGATGTGATATCACTATTACTCTTGATGATGATTGTTATCCAATTAAAAACAACCCTTTTTTAAAATCTCACCTTGAAAATCTTTCTCTTTTGGCGCCAGCTGATTGGTTTTCAACTTATCCTCATAGAAAATATCTTTATACAAGAGGTTTTTCTTATTCAGTAAGAGATAAAAAGGAAGTCGTCATTAGCCATGGGCTTTGGTCCAATATTATTGACCTTGATGCAAAAACTCATTTAAAGTATCCAAAGCTTCATATGCCCATTCTTAACCCGAATTTAGTTGAATTTATTCCTAAAGATTATTTTTTCCCAATGTGTTCAATGAATCTGGCTTTTAAAACCAAAATTACCCCGATTATGTATTTTCCACCAATGGGATATGATAATAAAGGGAATCATTGGGAATATGACCGCTTTGACGATATCTGGGCCGGCATTTTTGCTAAAAAAATCATTGACAATCTTGGGTATGCAGTCGTCAATGGGTCACCGTTTGTAGAACATAAGAAAGCCTCAGATGTGTTTAAGAATTTACAAAAAGAGGCCAGAGGAATTGCAACAAACGAGATTTTATATAAAAAGGTAAAAGAAATAAGATTGACAAGCAAAAATATTAAAGCAAACTACTTAGAATTATTAAATAAGATTAATTTTCCTGAAAAGATATATTTTAAAAAATTAGAAAAAGCCATTAAAATTTGGATTAAATTATTTGAATAAAAATGAAAATTTTTAATATAGAAATAAATTTACACCTTCGTGATACTCTTGATTTTTTTCTAACCACTAATTGGTTAAGTAAAAAATTATTTGGTCAGAATCGATCTATTATTCATAATAGGGCAGTTACAAGAAAAATAATTAGCTATTATGGAGCTGATGATGGGCAAAATATTGATTTATTAACAGGAAATTTAGGATACGGATTTATTCATTATAGTTTGCTACTTAATTTAAAGCCTAAAAGGATTTTATGTATCGGTTCAAGAAAAGGATTTATTCCGGCAATATGTGCCTTAGCTTGTCAAGAAAATGATTTTGGTCATGTTGACTTTGTTGATGCTGGTTATGGTGCAGATAATCCAAATCATTGGACAGGTATAGGTTGGTGGAGGAAAGTTGATCCTGAAAAACACTTTTCACTTTTAGACGTAAATAATTGGTTAGCAACCTATGTAATGACTACCGAAGAGTTTGCTAAAAAATATAAGCATCGTTACCAATATATTTATATTGATGGTGATCATTCCTATAAAGGGGTAAAAACAGATTTTAATCTTTTTTGGTCAAGATTAAATAAAAATGGATTAATGGTGTTTCACGACATTGTTGTTAAAAAAAATATTGGTTTGCCTCCTTTTGGGGTTTGGAAATTTTGGAAAGAATTAAAAAAAAATAAGATTATATTTTCTATACCAAAAAACTCCGGTTTAGGAATTATTCAAAAAAATTAAAAACTATGAACACAGGTCTTAAAATTTTAATCAAAAAAATTATTGATAAATTTAAATACCCTAAATTTTTGTATTCACAAATGCCAATCGATGTATTTCCGAATGCGTCATCTTCCAAATTTCAAACTAAAGCGCGTTTATTTGGGGTAGAAAATGAACTAAAAAACCGTAGTATCGCATTTAATCTAGGGTCGCTTTATACATTGTCACACCCAGTAGCCACAAAAGCTTATCAATTATTTATTAAATATAATCCAAATCACCTTGGTAATTGGTCCAATAAAGAACCGAAACAAGGAACAGAGCAATTAGAATATGAAGTAATTCAAGAAATGATCGATCTTTATCATGCGTCAAAAGAGGGAATAGAGGGCCATACAACAAGTGGTGGTACAGAAGGAAATATTTATTCCCTTTGGCTAGGGAGGCTTTATTTAGAAAAATTGTGTGCTAAGGACACTATTTGTCTACTTAAGACCAGTTTGAGCCATTACTCTATTCGTAAAGCTGGAAACATCTGTAATATTCCTCAATTTTTAACCCCATTAAACTCTCAAGAATGGAATATTGACGTAAAAAACTTAAGTAAAAAGGTAAAAAATTTGTATAAGATCGGTTATAGGGGTTTTTTATTGCCCTTAACAATTGGGTATACTTCAACGGGAACACAAGATAATATCCAAGAAATTACTAAAACAATTAAAAAGCTAGAGAAAGAACTTAAAAATACGCATTTTTACATTTGGATTGATGCGGCACTGAACGGGTTAATTGAACCATTCATCAACGAGAATTTCGAACCTTTTGCATCACCCTTGATACAAACTTTAGTAGTTGATTTTCATAAATTTGGCATGGTTCCGTATTCTTCCGGAATTGTGCTTTATAGAAAAAGTTTAAGGAAAAACATAGAACTAAAAATAGATTACCTTCAGGAAAAAGATAATACTTTATTGGGTTCAAGACAAGGGGCTTCAGCTGCTTCTATTTGGACAATAATTCATCATTTAGGAAAATCGGGTTTTAGAAATTTAATATTTCAACAATTAAAAAATAAAAATTATTTTATAAAAAATATTCAAAACATTTTTCCTGAAGCAGAAATAACTACTCATAAAAATAGTCTCACTTGTGGCGTGATTTTTCATTCATTAAAGAATCAAAGACTTCCAAAATTTCTTGAAGAAAAATATTGGTTATATCCAGGGTTAACTAACCTGGTATTTGAAACAAATATAAAAAAAAGACAAATTATTTATAAATTCTTTTTTTTACCTCATTTGAAAAAGCGCGTTTTAGAAGAGTTTTTTTCTGATCTAAAACAAGCATTATTATTTTACTGACCAAATATGACAAAAAGATTTGTCATACCAAAAATCAATCAGACAGAGTTTATCCGACGATTAAAAAATCGTCCTCTTGAAAATTTCTCTGTTGTCAAGACAATTGAAAATTTTTTTTTAGAAAAACGTGGTTACATTTTTCATATGCCTAAACCGGGGACCCCTGTAATTCTCTTGATTTCTGGCGGATTAGATTCGACTTTAACATGGTGTTTATTGATGAAAAAATATAAGCTACGGGTTTATCCATTATTTCTGCATCGTGGATTCAAACGATGGGTTAAAGAAAAAGAAGCTGTATGTTTTTTTTCTGATTTTTTCAAAAAGAAATATCCCAAGTATTTTATTTCACCATTTGAATTTTCCACTCATCTACCTCCACCAGAACTAGAAAAATTAATGTTCAATATAAATAATTATTATCACCCGGCACGTATTTTGGAAAATCTTGATCTTAAAAGTGGAGTGGCGGAAATCTTTTCGCAATGGGGATTACCTTTCATTTACCCTTTTTTTGGTGTAAGTTATGCTTCTTATCTTTGGGATCATGAAAACGTAAAAATTCAAACAATTTTTAATGCCGTGCTTCCTGGTGATGGTACAGTTGTGACAAGCCAAACTTTTACATCATTACGCTCTACTTTAATGAGTATTTGTGTAAGCACAGCTAACTATAATTGGCAATTTGCTTCATTTCCTTTCGAGAAAGAACTTGGACATTGGATCGAAAAGGCAGAGTATATTCGTTTGGGAAGAAAACTTGGGTTACCTTTGGAAAAAACATGGAGTTGTTATCGTGCTGGAAGATATCAGTGTGGAAACCGTTGTTTGACTTGTATTTCGCGTAAAGAAGAATTCCTTAAAGCAGGCATTCATGACAAAACTCTATACGAAAACGAACAAGGCTACCAGAGATTATTTATTAAAAACCTTTTATTTTTAAAAAAAATCATAAAAAACATCATATAATCACCGCTTTGCCATCAACAACGGTGCAACAACCTTAATCTTAACTTTTTTGTCTTTTGGTTTATTATAGTGTTTCACTACAGCCTTTATTTTATTGCTAATAACGGTGCAACAACCTTAATCTTAACTTTTTTGTCTTTTGGTTTATTATATCGTCTCATAAAATTTTTGCCTCCTTTAAAAAAAGAACTTATATACATTATGTATAACATTATAAAAAATCAATTTCAATAGATAAATAAAGAAGTATTCGCTTGATTTGCATATATCTCAAACTTATACTTATTGAGTGACAAAAACAATAAAATACATCATAAGTCCGAAAGTTTTTACAAAAAAAATTAACAACAAAACTTTGATTCTTAAAGAAGGTGAAGATTTTTATCGCGAACTGAATGAAGCTGCTTCATTAATTTGGGAATCAATAAGAAAGAAAAAAAATATAACCTCAATTGTCGATCTTTTCATGAAAACATATACTACTGACGAAAATACTGCTAAAAAAGATATAAAATATTTTATTGAAAATTATGTTAAATTAGGGTTATTGATAAAAGGGTAAATATTTTTTAATTAAACTACGTAAAAAAATCCAAGGCGTATTTAAGCTTTCGTACACTCCACGATCATTTAGTTTTTGAATAACTTTTCCAATAAAATTCTTTTGCTCAACAAAATAGCTGTCCTTATGTTGAGCGTTGTCGCCTTTGGTAACCAGTAATATCTTTGAATTTTGTTTAATTTTTCTTAATATTCTATGTACCACAGGGTAACCATAGTTTTTATTGGTAAACATAATAATATCTCCTTTGTAAGTCTGTTTTATTGTTGTTTTCTTTACCTTAATAAAACAACCGATTGGTAAAAGTGGCTCCATACTTGGAGAAGTCACTTTTGTTACAAAAACAAAGCCTAAAGGAAGTTTCATTAAGAATTTTTGCGTGAGTCTAGTGTTTTGTTTATTTTGTCTAATTAATTCTTGTAATCCTATAGTCTTTTTCATTATATTTGATTTACCAAACTATTTTTATAAAAAGTAATTTTATGATAATTTAGCAATAAATTGGTTCCATAAACGGAATGAACTTATTTCATAATAGTTTTTGATTTTGTTTAAACCATTTTTCACAAATCGCTCTCTTAATTTATTGTCTTCCAATAGCTTCAAAATGGCCTTAGCCATTGATTTATAATCACCAACAGATATTAAAAGTCCGTTTTTGCCGTTTTCTAATATTTCTTTGGGGCCAAAATCGCAATCTGTTGAAACAATAGGAACCTTACTAGCCATGGCTTCAACCAAAACAATACCAAAGCCTTCAAAAAAAGAAGAAAGTACAAAAACATCGGCTTGTTTCATATATTCTATTGGATTTTTTTTAAAACCTAACAAATTAATGTGATTATAAATTTTAAGTTTTTTAGCTAATTCAATAATTTTTTCTCTGTCTTCGCCTTCACCTAAGATTATTAAACGACAGTTTATTTTTTTATTAAGTTCTTTTAAAGCCTTAAATAGAGTTTGAAAGTCTTTCTGGAAGGTATTTAATCGAGCAGCCGTTATTAAGATTTTTTCGTCATCACTAAACGACAAAAAATGACCTTTTTTTGTATAAAGATCTTTATTGTTTTTATTATTAAGAATTGGATGATAAATAACAGTTATTTTTTCTTTTTTTATCAACAGACGACCGACAAAGAAATTTTTTAAAGAAAAACTAGGCGCAACTATTTTATCGAATAGTCGGTATATAAAATACGATGAAATATAATATCCTGTATTGCACAAAAAATCTTTGATTGAAAGAGAAAATATTTTTATAGATTTTAATGGATGAACGTGAGCGAACAAAATAATCTTAGCTTTCTTAAAGAGACTAAAGATTTTTATCGACAATATGGTCATAATGTCGAAATGGGGGCCTGCACTACAAATAATCACATCAAATTGATATTTTTTTGACATATCTATTAAATATGGAACTATTTTTTTGTTTGTTTTAATGAAATAAGTAAGAATTTTAACTTTATTATGAAAAGTGTAAATTTTTTTTATTTTAAGTTTTAAAATAGGCTTAGTTCCAACTTCGAAATTAGCAACAGTTATACTGAATCTTTTATGAGAAAAGTCGTTAATAATTTTTGTTGTAACGATCCTTCTTCCTCCATAGTCGTAAAGCCAGTTATTAGTAATAAATAGAATCTTTTTCATATAATTTATTTATATAATCTTCTAAATTTTTTACTAATTTATTTTCGTCTTTATTTAAAAACAGGAATTTATTCAGATTGTTAATCTCATTTTTTTCTTTTAAATAATTATCAATAACGTTATCTATTTTTTCATCGATTAAAAAATATTTTTTTAGATTATCAGAAAGTTTATTTCTTAAATATTTAGTAAAAAAAAGCTGGTGATTATCTACATGTTCTTTATATTTTGCCAAACGGGGTATGATCAATGGCATAAATCTAGCATTTTTAACGGCAAGAAAAATAGTAGCTGGTCCGCCGTGAATAATTATTTTATCAGCTTTTTTTATTGAATTAATAAACTGATTCGGTGGCATAAAATTCCTAAAGATTTTATATTTGTTTTTATTAAGCTGTTTTAAACTAGAAAACAACCTTAAAAAAGGAAAATTAGTAGAGCCGACAGAGATAAGTATTAAAGTAGGCTGCCCCAGTGTTTTGCTTTTAGATACCATTTTTTTTGAAATGAATGTTGAACTAAAAAAAGATCAACAAAATTATAAACTATTCTACCAGTTAAGCTTGGATATTGGGTAAAATCATAAGGCTCAATAAAGATAAGTTTTGTTTTATAAAATACTTTACCAATAATAAAAAAGGGGATAGCTACACCAGCTCCAGAACTAATTAAAATATCAGGTTTTTCAACATTTAATATTTTAAATGCTAAAAAAAGATTTTTAATGGTGTTTATTATATTTCTAGACTCGGGAAAATAAGCAAAATATACTTTTTCGTTTTTTAAAAAATAACTTGTATCCAAGCCTCGAACTGTAATCCAAAATCGATTATATTTTTTCCAAAAAGGCCGAAGTTGATTCATTTGAAATAAATGACCGCCTTTTGAGGTAATTAGACCGATTTTAATTTGTTTTTTCATTTTTAATAATAATTTTTTCGATCAGAACGATTTTATTTTTCCAACTATTTTCTCTAGCGATATTTTTGGCGACTTTTACTTTTTTATTATTCCAATTATTCATTAATCTTTTTATCGTCTGACTAAACTCTTTTTTATTATCTGTAGTATAAACTATATCTTTTGGATAATCTTTAAGAGCCAAAATGTTGGTTGACACAACTGGAAGTCCACTGGCTAAATATTCGTAAGCTTTCATTGGATTGGAATATTTGACGAACTCACCTTTTGTGTCATATGGGATGATTCCCAAGTTACTATGTTTTAAATAAGAAATAAGTTTATTTTTTCTTTTTTCACCAAGATACAGGACATTTTTTTCTTTTATAATTTCGTTAAATTTTTTTGCAACATTTTCCCGTATTGGGCCGATAAAAATAAATTTTAGACTTTTATTATTAGCTACAACATAATGCAAAAGATTCACGTCCACCCTGAAATTAAACACACCCATAAAAACAATCTTTTTTTGAGGAATATTGATAAATTCTTTAGGAATTTTTTCAATCTGAACATCAAATAATTTATTATCACAGCCACAGACAGTAGTAATTGATTTTTGTGCCAATATTGGATTTGTTTTTAGTTTTTCTTCAAAAAGCCCTTTTGAGTTAAAAATCGATAAATCACTTATTACAAAGACAGTTTTTTCTTCGTAAAAAAACTTTTTAGACTGATCTTTTAAATTTATATAGTCTATACAGTCGTATATAAAAAATTGCTTTTTAAATATTTTTTTTGTTATTAAAGGATAAAACTGCCAAATGATTGTTTTTCTTTTTAATAACCATAGAAAAATAGACAAGACAAAAAAACCCAATTCTTTGTTGAGGTTAATAATTATTCCCAGTTTTGAAAATGGTAGGATGGCAGGAACACGGAAGTAAATTATTTTTTTAGATTTTAAGATGTCAGAAAATGAGTTAAAAAACTTTTTCAAATTTTTGAGTTTTAATAGATTTTTCCATGAATATGGAAAATAGTAATCAAATAAAATTACTGTATTTTTTTGGGCAAGAATTTTAGCTGTTTGATCAATATAGTCGCAAGGATAACCTAAAGGAAGATGAAGAGGAATAATGATTATTAGATTTTCCAGTTCGTTTTCATTGGATGCCATTTATATTGATAATAGTGAAAAAACTAAATTATTTTTTCCATCCATATTTCTAGATTAATTATATTATATATAATAGGGTAAGTCCTGAAAACAGCCACTAAAAATGTTAGGATTAGACTGTTATGAGAAGATATTCCTGCCCCCGATGCTTGAAAAAGGATTTTTACACAATTAGAAGGGCTAAAGAACGGTGTAAAAG
>Ga0210057_1008537_pt1 | contig 12098 bp, 7 predicted proteins | sample CryGeyCG2114_010_2_FD_183968 | JGI IMG/M metagenome (GOLD analysis project Ga0210057, IMG submission 183968) | Groundwater microbial communities from aquifer - Crystal Geyser CG10_big_fil_rev_8/21/14_0.10 (SPAdes) (version 2) | ecosystem: Environmental > Aquatic > Deep subsurface > Groundwater ...
GCAAGTACGTTGGGTATTTCATCACTACCGACCAGCGTATCCTTGGCAAACGCGAAGAGTTGCGGCGTGTGTCTGCGGCCACAATATTTACGCCGAGCGAATGGCTCAAGGTCTTTCATGAAGCAGCAAGTGCCTAACCCGGCAGTCAAGAGGGACTGAAACGGGGTCAGGCTTGACTTATTGACATATTGTTGATAATAAACTGGTATTACAAGCCTTCAACCTTGCTGACAATGATGAAGGATTTTGTGGCGAATGACAATAACCTGCTTTCAAAAGCTGCATGAAGAATTTATAGAAAGTTCTGACAAGATGAAGCAAATGCACAATATTGTTTTGCAGGTAAGAAACAGGGTCAGGCTTGACTTATTGACTTATTTATTTTGTTGATCTTTTTGTTAAACGGTTGTGAATTTTTCTTTCTGTCATATATCCTTCCAGCTAGTTTGCTCATCGCTGAGATATCCCTCTTAAAATATCTTGCTAACTCTGAAATAGTGGAACTTTTTTTGATTCTGCAGTATCGGGGTCATAGCGGGGTCACCCATTAGTCAGCAGTAGCATCCGCCTAAATGTGCCCCCATAAGCTCTGGTTTTGGCTAGATTTTACTGGACGGCGCTGGGCTGAGATTACGATAAAACTCCCGTGTTACCAAGGGTTTTTGGACTTGCTTGGATGTGTTTGGAAAGTAGTTTTGGTGACCCCTACGGGATTTGAACCCGTATTGCCGCCTTGAGAGGGCGATGTCCTGACCATTAGACGAAGGGGCCGTTTTGTTATGTTCTAGGAGCCGGATGGTTTAAAAGCAATATATAAAAGTAAAGGGATAATCCCTGCTGGACCGATGAATGGCTTACTAACTTTTTGTCGAATAACGGATCCTCATTTGTAGGGAATAACCATTATTTATAAGGCAAAAAACCCTGCCTTATAAATAATGGTGACCCCTACGGAATTCGAATCCGTGTTCCCACCGTGAAAGGGTGGTGTCCTAACCGCTAGACGAAGGGGCCGCGAGAAGACAAGAGGGTGGCTTTTAGCAGATTGTTTTTTTCAGGTCAAAAGATTCTTACCTTTAAACTCACATAAATCATTAATTATGCACTTATTGCATTCTGGTTTACGTGCCTTGCACACATAGCGCCCATGCAGAATAAGCCAGTGGTGGGCATGGGCTTTCCACTTTTTTGGAATAGATTTTTCCAGCGCCAGCTCGGTTTTCAGCACATCCTTTTCATTTGTTAGCCCAATGCGGTTGGCAACACGAAAAACATGGGTATCAACTGCAATTGTCGGCTCACCAAAAGCACAATTAAGCAAAACATTGGCAGTTTTTCTACCAACCCCAGGCAGTTTAACCAGCTCATCACGTGTTTTTGGTACTTTGCCATCATGTTTTTCAATTAGCATGCTGGTCATTGCAATAATATTTTTTGCCTTGGAATTATAAAGCCCGATAGTTTTTATGTATTTTTTTAACCCCTCGAGCCCCAGTTTCAACATCTTTTCTGGTGTATCAGCTTTTGCAAAAAGGGCAAGGGTAGCCTTATTCACGCCAACGTCTGTTGCCTGTGCCGATAAAATAACTGCTACAAGCAGGGTGTAGTTATTAGTAAATTGCAGTTCTGTGCGCGGGGCAGGGTTTTTCTCAGCCAGTCTCACAAAAATACTATCTATTTTGCTTTTTTTCATCTCGTAGTTTCACAATTCTTTAACATAAGAAAATTAAAATAAACGATTAACAAGAAGTTGAACAAGAATTTATGAATAAAAAACAGAAAGAATTATATACACTTCTTAGTGTCTTACCAAAGTATAAGCATGTAATGTTTGGAGAACATGCTGAAGAAACTCAGCATGTTGAAGAAAAAGAGGCAATATCTAAGAAAATTAAAGAGTTTTATGATACTGGCAAATTAGAAGATATCGTTTCTGTCATTGTCGAAATAGAGGAAGGCGGCAGCATAACAACAAGCTCACTGCGTAATTATGCGGCAGAGGCAAAAGGCTACCAGATTACAAAGGACGGAAAATTTTATAACGCAGCAAACCAATTAAGGAACGAAATTCCTCTGGTTCCAGGGCATCAAGATATGAGCGAGTCTCATTATAAGCTTTCAATTTAGAAATTGTCGGATAATTTTCGTTTGAATGCAATTAATGAACTATTGATAAATCTTTCCAAAGAGCCAGCTACAAAAGAAATCTTCGGAGATAAAATAAGTATTTTTGATTTGGGTTTCGCAGATGGGAGTGCTTCTTCTAATATAATAAAAAATCTTATTAATTGTGGGCCAAATTATAAGAATATTTCATATGGTGGAATAGAAATGGAAAAGCGCGTCATAGACACCGCAATTAGAAGAATTAACTCTCTTGGAGTTCCTGTGGCCAATATAAATCTAACAGAAGGGCAATTAGGAGCCTCAGAATATAATGGAAAAGAAAAATTGGATATAAAAGTAAATAAAAAGATAGAGAAATACAGGTTTGAAAAATCAGCCGATATATTTATAGCACATAATGTCTATGACTTTAATAATTTTGACCTTCTATTAAACCAGATGAAAAAAATAATGAAACCATATTCAATAGCCATATTTACACAAACAACAGGAGATGCATATACAGCAAAGTTTAAAGATACTCTTGATAAGAGTGGTTTGGCGAACAAGTCAATTTCCTTATCACATCATCACAGACATTTTAAATATAAAAGCAAGGAATTAACAGGTGCCGATTGGCAGGCACTTGCAACAAAAATAAAATCTACGGAATTTGACAAGAAATACGAAAATTCTGCTCCGGATGGTTCAAATAAATCCTATAGGAAGGAATTTAAGGATAAAAGAGCTAAAATAGAATTTTTACTACATCGCCCATTGGCTGACCTAAAACAAAATACACTGGGAAAAATAGAGTCTTTATTAAGGAAAAATATAGAAGATGAGAACGGAAGAATTCAGCCTATAGCAGATATACATGTAGTGATTCAGGAGGGGCATAATAAAGATTCGGCCTTATATAAAGCTGTTGAAGCTGCAGTTCAAAAAACAGAGAAAACGATGAACTTATGGACAGATTTAATAGCCCAATATGATAATAAACCAAAAACTTCTGCCATTAAGACGTTGATAAGATAAGAAGGTTTTTTTACCAATAGCAGTACAGCCAAAGATTTTGAAAGCTTTTTACACATAGTCTGTTGCAATCAGCAAATTATAAGGCGTTGGTACAGAGCAACTCTGTTTGTGGCTGCCGATTTCCAGCCGGGAAACGGTGGAAAATCTCGTTTATAAGGGATTTTCTTCATAATTTCTAAATATTGCACCTGAAACCGAGTAGCAAGGAATTTTGTAATAATTCCTTAACGTTAGGCGATTATAATAAAAGCCGTTTTCAAAATAATAGTGTATATTTAAAATGTCTGAAACAGCTTTTGCCAAACTTGTAAAATTACTGGATAGCGAGAATATAAGCCCTTCATCTGTAATGGGTACAACAACTCCCATGCAACTCTATTTTATGGAAAATGCACATTTTCAGAAAAAGATAGATGATTTTAAATCAAATGCACATATTTGTGAACTATTTGCGAATGGTGCCACAAAAAATGAAAATGAATTTAATCAGATAATTACGCAGTTAGTAATTGAGCGCGAAGAATACAGGAAAAAAGGTTTTTCAGATATAATTATAGATCTGAGGTCAGAAAAAGGCTGGGAAGCGCAAAAGCTGGCTGACAAAATGAACGAAGGTTATGAAGCTAAAAAATTCACTCAGCTGGATGTTGATAAACTGGAACAATGTAGTGATGTTATTCCGCATGAAGTGGCTGAGTCAATTATACATGCTTTCAGGAGAGAAGAGCTAATTGATGAAGGTGGGGTGAATTTTCTGAAGAAAAAATATGAAACGCTGGGCTGGGAAAAACTCAAGGAATTCACTGAAATAAGAGGTTCTTCACTTGCTCAGGTTAATGCGCAGGATAGAAAAAGCTTATTTGCTCACTCTGACTTACTCTTTGCCAGAAAATTAGCGAATATTGAGGAAGGGGCAAAAAGATTTGGCTGGTTTAAGCGGGCGGAAGGCCTTATTGCTGCGGAGGAATTTGGCAAGATAACTGAACAAACAAAAGAAAACAGGGCTTTTTTTCTTAAGGAAAATCCAGATAAAATGAAAGGCAAGATGAAGGAAAAAGTTGAAAAATCGTTGATTGCCAATAAAAATACTTATGTAGAGATTATAAAAAATAGTCGTGAACAAGGAACTGCTACTGAGGTGGAATATTATAATGCCTGGGACACAGTCAGCAAGGTACTTAGCAAAAAAGGTATAACTACTGGTAATTTTGCGATGCTAGGTATTTGCAAAAGTCCGGAAACGGAGCTGGTAAAGGAAAAACCCAATGATTTTGCTGAGCGTATGCAGTCAGCTGTTTCAAAAATCGATATGGATAAAAAAGAAAATAATGCGTTCAAAAAACAGATAAAAAACCTCATAGAAGCTCATGAAAACCTTTATGATGAAATGTGTAAAGGTGGAAGTATCAGGCGGCACAGCAGAGTTAAATAATAATAATTAAATTAATCCCCGGAAATCCAGGTTTTTCAGAGGATTCAAAATTATTATATAATAGGTAGTAAATAGCAGTTGACAGCAGGTAAGCATCGGCATATATAAACACTCCCTTCCAGCGGGATGATTCTCGCAGGTGGGTTTACTAAGCTGTTTTACATCGTTAATCAGAAAGAAAGAAGTGAAGGCGGCGGCGCGTTTAACTAATACTATTCGCATGCTGTCTTTGCTTAAATACTATGCAAAAGCATAAACAAATTAAATTTTGTTGTGTGACAGTGTGTGGGTAAGGAACAAGCGTCTTTAATGACGCATTTTTTACCTGCAATTTTCTTGAGTGAGAATGCAGAGTAAGGATCAAAACTTAAGAGTTTGATCCTGGCTCAGAACGAACGCTGGCGGCAGGCTTAACACATGCAAGTCGAACGATTAAAGCACCTTCGGGTGTGTATAAAGTGGCAAACGGGTGAGTAACACGTGGGAACGTACCCCGAGGTTCGGGACAACAGCTGGAAACGGCTGCTAATACCGGATAAGGACTATGGTCGAAAGATTCATCGCCTTGGGATCGGCCCGCGCCGGATTAGCTAGTTGGTGGGGTAAAAGCCTACCAAGGCTACAATCTGTAGCTGGTCTGAGAGGACGACCAGCCACACTGGGACTGAGATACGGCCCAGACTCCTACGGGAGGCAGCAGTGGGGAATCTTGGACAATGGAGGAAACTCTGATCCAGCCATGCCGCGTGAGTGAAGAAGGCCTTAGGGTTGTAAAGCTCTTTTAGTGGGGAAGATAATGACGTTACCCACAGAAAAAGCCCCGGCTAACTCCGTGCCAGCAGCCGCGGTAATACGGAGGGGGCTAGCGTTGTTCGGAATTACTGGGCGTAAAGCGCACGTAGGCTGCGCTGAAAGTCAGGTGTGAAATCCCGGGGCTTAACTCCGGAATTGCACTTGAAACTACAGTGCTAGAATCCAACAGAGGATGGTAGAATTCCTAGTGTAGAGGTGAAATTCGTAGATATTAGGAGGAATACCAGTGGCGAAGGCGGCCATCTGGGTTGGTATTGACGCTAAGGTGCGAAAGCGTGGGGAGCAAACAGGATTAGATACCCTGGTAGTCCACGCCGTAAACGATGAGTGCTAGTTGTTGGAGCAATAGTTTCAGTGACACAGCTAACGCGTTAAGCACTCCGCCTGGGGAGTACGGTCGCAAGATTAAAACTCAAAGGAATTGACGGGGACCCGCACAAGCGGTGGAGCATGTGGTTTAATTCGATGCTACGCGAAAAACCTTACCACCCTTTGACATCCCTCTTACGCGGACCAGAGATGGACCGCTTCAGTTCGGCTGGAGAGGTGACAGGTGTTGCATGGCTGTCGTCAGCTCGTGTCGTGAGATGTTGGGTTAAGTCCCGCAACGAGCGCAACCCTCATCCTTAGTTACTATCAGGTTATGCTGAGTACCCTAAGGAAACTGCTCGTGATAAGCGAGAGGAAGGTGGGGATGACGTCAAGTCATCATGGCCCTTACAGGGTGGGCTACACACGTGCTACAATGGCGGTGACAGTGGGATGCTACACAGTAATGTGATGCTAACCTCTAAAAACCGCCTCAGTTCAGATTGGAGTCTGCAACTCGACTCCATGAAGTCGGAATCGCTAGTAATCGCGGATCAGCATGCCGCGGTGAATACGTTCCCGGGTCTTGTACACACTGCCCGTCACGCCATGGGAGTTGGTTTTACCTGAAGCCGGTGGGCTAACCGCAAGGGAGCAGCCGTCCACGGTAAGATTAATGACTGGGGTGAAGTCGTAACAAGGTAGCCGTAGGGGAACCTGCGGCTGGATTACCTCCTTTCTAAGGATGTTTCCGGTTAAGAAACGCTTGCGTTTCCTCTGGAGACTTCAAAGAACATGCGCTCCGCCGTCTTCATTTCTTTCTTTCTGATCAACGAAACAGCTAACAAAAAAGCCCCGCTTTTTCAGCGGGGCTTTTTGTTTATAACTTATAAACTATAGTCGTTTGACTTAATAATGTTAACTTGGGATATTAAACCAGCGTTCTTCCTTGTTGTTAAACGGAGCCACCAATATCTTTCAAAGCTTTTTCCAGTTTTGCTATCAGTCAGGTTGATCAAATTTTAGGTAGTGTCTCAGTTTAAAAACCAGTGTCATTGCCTGGATTTGTGGAGCAAATTATAGGGCAATCTATCTAATTGATTTATCTGGACTCCCCTATAGTTTTACTTGCATAAAACTCGGGGAATGACGAAGGAAAATTTAAACTGAGACACTACCGAGATTATCTGCCAAAAACATCCTGTTCCCAGTCTTCGAGGCCATATTTTTTTAGTATTTCTTTCAGGCGACCATTCTTGCGCAATTCTTCTGTTCCATCACTAAGAATTTTTACGAACTCTTTCGATTTTACCCGCACTGGGGAAAAAGCGATGAATACTTCTTCATCTCGTGGTGATGGTTTTTCTGTAACCAAACCAGCTTTGCGCAAAAGTCCAAGTTTATTATTGTTACTCAGGTAATAGCCCATAACATAATTATCTTCAGGAAATGCTTCAATGTCTCGCCTTAGAATAGATGTTACTTTCTCTTCCAAAGGCTCTTCTCCTGAAGACATTATTATGCGGGATTTATCATCTTTATATTTTTCTATATAGTTATCTAAAGCCTTGCCATATGAGTAATCTTCTAGGAAGCCTACTCTCATTTTGTCTAATGATTTTATTCCTTCGTAATTCCAGTTGTTGCTGGTTCGCACATAAAAATAAGAGCGGGAATAACCCTGTGGCTTTGCCGGAAAAATTAAATCTTCTCCTTCTCTTCTGGTTGCACCAATTGCTGCGTAATATTGTCCTTTGTGAACTGCTTCCAAAGCCCTATCCCAGGACATTGTTTTATAAACAATATCATGACCAGTTTTTTTGAAAACTTCCTCAGCTATTTCTACCATGAAACCGGGTTTTGCAGAGCCTTCCTCGCAATTATATGGGCACCATTCATCTGCAACAATTGTTATGGTCTCACTATGGGCAAAAGTCGGTATAAAAAAAACAAGGAAGAATAAGAAATATTTCATTTTATAAGTCTCATAATAAGGAGAAAACTATGAAATGAATATATAGAAATCTTTTCTGCAGGAGAAGTGGAGTTTATCTTTTTATTTCCTTGGTACTTCCAGAGCTTTTTTCGTGCTCACGAATTGGGGCGAGGATATTCAATGCGTTTTCCAGCCTTTGATTATATTCTTTGGAACCTTTCTCCAGTTTGTTCCAATCTGGTAATTTATCGGTTGGACTTGAAATTACATCTCTCTTGCCGATCAAATATTCTCCGCTGAATCTTCCTTCATCCAGAAACTCTTGAACAAATTTTTTAATCAGCTTTTCGTTAAAACTTATTTTTTGATCTTCCGAAAGTTTCTTTGTTTCTGAGCTAATAATTTCATAATGGTCAGTTTTTATAGATATTTTATTTGTAGTTTGCTCAAGCATATCAGCTGCCTCTTTTATCTGTTTTTCATTTAAGTATTTAGTGACCACCTGCATTTGGTTTTCACCTAGCCTGCCAAACATGATAATAGAATTTGGATAGCCTTGCTCTCTTCTCCATTGCTTTATTGTTATTGGTCCTTTGGGGTAAATTGCTGGATCAATAACAAGATTAAGGATTTTTCCTGAAACTTCATCCTGTACTCGTAAAGTTGGGGCAAGATGGTCCCTCCAGCTTGTGTCTTTCGAAATATTAGCTCTATAATCAACTGTTTCAAGGATAAATCCCACACTTCTGTACGGGCCATTAATTTCTCTTTTCCAGGGTTGATTGCTCTTTTTCATATGATTTAAAACACGCCCTATAGCTTCTGGCCTAACTCCCATTTCAAGCATATTTGCAATCATTAATTCCTTTCTGGAAACACAACCGACTTCAATGGCTTTTAAAGGAATGCGTTCATCTGCCTTGATATATTGGAATATTTTTTTAGCATCTTGTGCTGTGTAATATGCTTTTCCTAATTGGTCATATTTTTCTTCAATAACTGAAAGTGTTTTTCTAGCTTCCTGGGCTTTTATTCTGATAAGCTCATTAATCAACACTACTGCTGATTCTTTGGACACTCCGAATAATGAATTCCTTTGTGATCTGCCAGATTTGGGGAATTCTATATTTACGCCTCGGATAAAAATTTCCTTGTTTTCGTCATGATGTTTCTTAACAGCTAGCCAAAGCTTCTTTACATCAGTATCGTCACTATTTATTTCTAAAATCTCGTGATTATCCACTTTTATCTTATTATTAAATCCTTCAATTATGTCTGAAAAAGTATATACAGGCTGCATTCTTGGCATTTGAGCGGTTTTTCCCTTAGATCTTCTTCTAAAGGCTTTCGGTTTTTCTACTATGCTTTGTATATAACTCTTAGATTTTTCAACAACACTCCGTGTTGCCTTAATAGCTGGTATAATATTAGTGCCACTTCTCATAAACTGAAATTCTATTTGAACTCCATCAATGACTAAAGGCTCTCTGTTAGGTCTTTTTATTCCAACATTCGTATAGTAATAACTATAAACTTCTGTCCAGAACTTATTAAATGCGTAGTTCTTCTCATTCACTCCAAGGGACACACGAGAAAATTCTATATATGATTGCCAAGGCAATTGTTTTTTTGGATACCTGATTTTACTAAGCTCTGTTTTCATCGAAGAAGTAGCTTCTTTTGTTGCCTTTATAAAAAAAGCATTTTTCTTACCGCTTATCATTTCCTGATAATGTATAAAACTAGACCCTATTTTAAGCGGCTTAATGTTTTCTATTTTTTTTCCTTCTTCATCGTAATAATGATTATGAACTTTGTTCCATAGCTTTTTATAAGAAGTTTCTTTAGGACTTACTTTAAGAGATGCAACAGCAAACTCCGAAATGGATTGCCACGGCTTTATTTTTTTAGGCAATACTTTGATATGCTTTTTTACTGCTTCAGTGACATTTTTTGTGGCTTTTATATAATAAGCTCTCTGGCCACGATTAATCATTAGCTGGAAAGGTATTTTTGCCCCTTCAATTTCTAAAGGCTCTACATCCTTACTATTACCTTGTTCATCATAGTAATGGTTTTGAATTTTGTTCCATAATTGAAAGTAATTTTTATTATTATGCTTTACACCTAAGGTGTCTTCGACAAACTCATATTTTGATTGCCATGGTTTTGTTTTAGCGGGCAGGTCTATTCCAATTGCACTTCTAAAAGCTTTTATAGATTCTTCTGTAACCTTTATTTTGTTTCCCTGACTCCTTCTTAATTCGATTGCTGTGTCACCAATTTTACATGGCTCTACTTCCAGCATCACACCGCCTTTGCCAACATAATGGTCGCAAAACTTGCTCCACTCTATTTCAAAAGCTTTACTAATAGCAGACTCTTTGCTGGAAAATGCTATCTTTAAAGTTCTGGAAAAAGCAAATTTTCCTAGCCATAAATCTGATTTTTTCTTAGTTTTTTTCATTATTATTTTTTTTCTTATTAAGGTGTTTTCCATTATATTCCAAGAATATGAATTTATTGTTAAATAACAGAATAATTAGCATTTTTCTGCTTTAGTGATAGTTGTGTTGGGTTTTTAACCAGGCTGGTTCGGATATATAATTATATTGATGTGATTGCCAAAATTACTGGCGGTCAATTGAAGACCTTTTGCTTGCTTCAGGTTTCTGCCACAGCTCGCCGTTTACCAATATTTTTTTGACATCTAGTTTGGCGTAGGCAAATGGCGGTTTCTCAAGATGTAGCTCATCAGCAATTATTGTGCACATCTTTATTTCCTCAGCTTTTACGATACGCGCTTTTATAAATATTCCCCCGCGAATAATTTTTGCTTTGAGGTGGTCAAAATTGACAATTTTTGCTGAGTTACCAGTGCCGTCTAACACATCAAATTCAGCGTAGGGGCGCATATCACTTTTAGCAGAAGTTGCTTCAATAAACTCTTCTTTGCTAATTAAAGGGGCAAACACCTTATTTTTTCTGTCGTATATAGTAACAATTCCAGTTTCTATATCCTTATGCATTGCCTCAACAGATATCTCACCGGATTTAATTTTTTCACTGATAAAAGGATAACTACTAATTCTTTCTGCTGAAAGTAATGCGGCTTCTTTCTGGCAGCAATCTTCAAGTTCTGCTGGGGTTTTGTGCCCGGCTTTAGCTAATGCAGCTCTTTTTGCCGGTTCGGCAAGGGTTATAAAATCTTTTATAAAAACAGAATCCTTTACCTTGTCAGAATTAAGCGCTGCATTTATGCCACCACAACCACTATGGCCTTTTACTATTATACTTTTTATCCCAAGATATTTAACAGCATATTCTATGGCGGTTCCTGCGCTGCTATATAAATTTTTCTTTGCTTTATCATATTCCGGAACAAGAGCAGCGACCAGACGCAGCACAAAAATTTCCCCTGGGGAGGTTTGAAAAACTGTATCTGGGTCAACCCTAGAGTCACTACAAGCGATTATCATATGGCTCGGGCTTTGACCTTTTGCCAATATTTCGAATAGCCCATCCAAACCTGTAAAATATTTGCCAAGGAATTGTTTGTAGCCAGCTATAAGCTTGAGTGTTGCAGCATCATTTTTGCCGCTGAAAACCCTTTCATGCAACTCATCTGCGCGATTTCTGAATAATTCTTCTATTTTCTTTTCCATAAGTACTGAATGTCGCATGGTTTTGTTAAAGAATTATTAAAGAATGTTGTTATATTATCGGGTTTGTAATAGAAAAATAGCTATGGGGAAAGAGGATTCAGACATAATTATCATTGGTGGTGGCCTGGTAGGCCTTACCCTGGCTTGTGCCTTGAATTCTGCTGGTATTAACTCGACTATCATAGAATCAATCGACCAATCGCGATTTCATGATGAGAAATTTGATGGAAGGGTGAGTGCTATAGCCTATGGCTCCAAAAAACTATTTGAAACTATAGGTGTTTGGCAAGACATGGCAGATTATGCCGGACCTATATCAGATATAAGAATTACAGACCAGAATTCTTCTTTTTTTATTCATTACGATAGTGCAACAGTCGGCTCAAACCCGATGGGTTATATAGTTGAGAATCGTTTTATAAGAAAAGCTCTATTGAGGAATATTGCTAGTCAGAAAGGTATAAAATTATTAAGCCTGGCAATATATGAAAAAATTGAATATGGCCAACATGATGTAACGGTGAAATTAAAAGCTGGTGGTAATAAGATTAGGAGAAAGCTGATTGTTGCAGCTGATGGCAGGAATTCGGCGGTTAGAGAGGGGCTTGGGATAAAAACTACAAAGCTAGATTATGGCCAGACGGCTATAGTTTGTACCATAAAGCATGAAAAAAACCATCAGGGGATTGCTATAGAGCATTTTATGCCCGCTGGGCCTTTCGCAATTTTACCTATGCAAGGTGGGCATCACTCTTCGCTTGTTTGGACAGAGAAAAGAGAATTAGCTCCTATTTTTATG
>Ga0210057_1008538_pt1 | contig 12097 bp, 12 predicted proteins | sample CryGeyCG2114_010_2_FD_183968 | JGI IMG/M metagenome (GOLD analysis project Ga0210057, IMG submission 183968) | Groundwater microbial communities from aquifer - Crystal Geyser CG10_big_fil_rev_8/21/14_0.10 (SPAdes) (version 2) | ecosystem: Environmental > Aquatic > Deep subsurface > Groundwater ...
TATTCTCACGAATAAAACGCTCCATCTGGCGGTCGCTCAGATCTTCTAAAAACTGCAGCAAACAACACTTAAACAGTCGATAGGCGCCATAGCCTTTGTAATACTCTTCCTTCTCTATCTTCCTGAGTTTCGGAATAACATCACGGTAATCAAATACCTCCTTAAAACCTCGGTAAGAATGTTCTCTGATAACCAGGTCGTCTAAATTCACCAGTTCAGTTTGATATAACATCTATTAACTCCTTTCTTAAGAAGTAAATAGTATCCCAAATCTATAACCATCTTGCAACAGTCCCATTATAACTTTCAGCGCAATTCAGAACGCACCTTGGCAATGTCTTCAACCTGACAGAAGCAGCTTATTAAGCAGTTTACTATCGCTTTTATTTGATACTTACGCATTTTATTTGCCTATGGTAAAACCTATATCTAAATGTTATAAGGAATACGTGCTAAAGATGGCGAAAACTACAGCAAAACAAAGAAATTATAAGAAACCTCCTATAACTGAAGCAGTTTTAGAGGTGCGTTTTAATGAGAGTATTTCAGAAGTTGCATTAGAAAAACTTGCTTTTAAGCAAAAGTCCACATTCACCATTCAAAAGTTGGAGTCTGCAGGAATTAGACTTTCTTCCGATGGAAAAAAACCAGAGGCACTTGATAGAAGACTAGAGGGCTACAAGCTCATTGAAAATATAGATAGTGCAAACATTATACAATTTAAACCCAAAGTCTTTTCAATATCGCGATTAGCTCCCTATCAAGGATGGGATGAGTTAATCAAGAATTTTAGAAAATATTATAAATTATATGTGAATAAAAAAAACAAATCTATTAGTAGAATTGGTATCCGTTTTATTAATAGAATTGATATTCCTAAAAAAAATAGAAAATTAATAGAAGAGGCAGACTACTTAAATATTTATCCTCAAGTTCCCAAAAAAAAATTTCCCCCTTTATTTGAGTGGTCGATTCATACAGTATCTAAGGTTGATGATAGTCGATCGCTTTCTGTAAACTCTTATACATACAATGAAGAAATTCTAATTGACCACGTTTCTATCATTTTGGATTTAGATGTGTTTCAGGTAGAAAATTTACCTATAAATGAAAAAAGCCTGTATAATGAACTCAATAAATTCAGAGATACGAAGAATAAATTTTTTGAGATGATGATTACACCAGAATGTCGGAGGTTATTTAAGTAGTGAAAGGATTAGAAAGTACTTCTGCGTTATCTAGGCAGATTGATATCCAATCTTCTGGGGCTGGGAAGGTGGCTACTTTTTATAGAAACATGACTGAAAGTTATGATGAAGAGCGTACATCATCGTCATATTCTAACGTTAAAGATGATGATAATAGAACAACAGAAGAGAATTTATTTGATAATCGTGCTGATCTAAAAATTCTTACGTCGCATTATGCTGTAGAGCACATTTCTGCAGAGACTAGGAAACAGCTATTCAATCAAATAGATTGGCTTCTTGACCCTGAAGGATGGGAGGAAGGCGATAGATTTGCTAACTCTGAATCGTTCAAAGTTCTCGTAAAATTTATGCTTAATTCTCACCCCCGTCAGGCTCCTTCTTTGGGACTTACTGATGACGGTAACTTAGTTGCATCATGGCGTTTTGGAGATAATAGGTTGGTATTAGAATGTTTACCAGATAGCCATATTAAGTGGTTTGTTTCTTGTGTTTTTGATTCTGCTCCAGAGAGAGCAAGTGGTGAAGTGCCTTCTTTAAAACGGCTTCTAGATGTTCTGTTACCTTATAAAAAAGCAGGTTGGTTTAAAGGAAAATGGGTAAAGTAACCGATATTCCTAATGAAGATAATATACTTAGGTGGATAAAAAATAAGCACCTTGAAAGAAGTGTCGATGGAAAGGAGGTTATAGGGCTTTTTCATGGGGCATTCAGATTACGTGAAGGTGAATCATACCTTTCTGTAAACTGGATAGAATTTTTTGATGGAAATGAAAAACAAAAATTATCTAAAACCGTAGATGATTTTAGAAATGGGTTAAACAACAGAAGACTTTCTCCTAAAAGTTTATTCGCAAAGCTTAACGTAGAAACCTTTAAAAAGACATGCTTGCAACATGCGGCTAAAGTCATAATCTTGCATGAGCCAGATAAAATAAAAAGCCATACTGCGATAAGGCAATTACCCCAAGATAACGCTCTGCTTTTCGATGATATATGCAACCTAGCTTTTGATTTTCTTATTCCAGCAGAAAATTTTCTAGACTAAGCAGCTTCTTTTTGCTTTCCCAGGTTAATTAGTGTGATTCGAGGAAGCGAATAACCTCAAGAGCGGCCATGCAGCCCGTTCCGGCCGCTGTAACAGCCTGGCGATAGATTTTATCCTGCACGTCACCGGCAGCGAAAATGCCTTCGATATTGGTTTTGGTTGTACCTGGCTTGGTTATCAGATAGCCTTCTTTATCCATATCCAGCTGGCCTTTGAAGAGGTCAGTGTTTGGCTTATGGCCAATTGCTATGAACACGCCATCAACCTCTAGCTTTTTCTCTTCACTGGTTTTAACATTTTCCAGAATTGCACCAGTGACAGAAGGAGGGTTTTCAGTGCCAACCACTTCTTTTAGTTTGTGGTCCCAGATAATTTCAACTTTTTCATGATTAAGCAGGCGGTCTTGCAGAACTTTTTCAGCCCGCAGGGAATCACGCCTGTGAACTAAAGTTACCTTGCTGGCAAAATTGGCCAGAAACAAAGCTTCTTCCACAGCAGTGTTGCCACCGCCAATTACGGCTACTGGCTTATTTTTGAAGAAAAAACCATCGCAAGTGGCACAACCGGAAACCCCATAACCCTGAAATTTCTTTTCGCTTTCCAGCCCCAGCCATTTTGCCTGTGCTCCGGTACAAACAATCAATGTATCGGCTATATAAACATCGCCTGATTCACCTTCCAGCCGGAAAGGACGTTTGCTAAGGTCAATTTTCTTAACGTGATCATTGATAATCTCCGTGCCAACATGAGCAGCCTGTTTCTCCATCTGTTCCATCAGCCATGGGCCCTGGATTACATCAGCAAAGCCGGGATAATTCTCAACATCAGTGGTGATGGTCATTTGCCCGCCAGGCTGTATACCATGCAACATTATAGGCTTCAGGTTGCCACGTGCAGCATAAATCGCAGCAGTGACACCCGCTGGCCCTGAACCAAGAATCAGAACTTTCGTTTGGTGTTCGGCAGGCATGAAACCTTCCTTTCTAATTTATTAAAGGTTGGAAGCGTGTTTGCTTAAGTAACTGGCAACGCCTTCTGCATCAGCCTTCATGCCTTCCTGGCCTTTATTCCAGCCAGCAGGGCATACTTCACCATGTTCTTCGGTGAAATGCAGAGCATCAATAAGGCGGATAGCCTCATCAATATTGCGGCCAAGTGGCAGATCATTAACAACCTGGTGAACAACCTTACCCTGCTTGTTGATCAGGAAGGTGCCACGATAGGCAATGCCCTGTTCTTCGATAAGAACGTCATAATCCTTTGAAATCTGTTTGCTAACGTCAGCAACCAGTGGATATTGCACATTGCCTATGCCACCTTTGTTGATTTCAGTGTTTTTCCATTTGAGATGGGTTTTCGCGTCATCAGTGCTGATGCCAATCACTTCAACTCCGCGAGTTTTGAATTCATTAAGGCGGTTATGAAATGCAATGATTTCTGATGGGCATACAAAAGTGAAATCTTTTGGGTAAAAGAAGAAAACACATTCTTTGCCGTTGAGATAATTTTTCAGGTTAAAATTTTCATTGATGCTGTTATCTGGCATTACTGTTGGTGCAGTGAAATCTGGTGCTTGTTTTCCTACTAATACGCTCATATTACTTCTCCATTTATTATTTCTGATACTGATTTTCCCGGGGGCAGCATGTTACTAGCGTGCCTTTACCTTATCAAGGAAAAAATTTCCGACTATATTAGTCGGTTAATATTTATATAATATATATTTCCTTATTTTAAAGACCTGTCATTTCTTTTATTTTTTTTGCAATATCAAGGGCGGGATTAAGGGGAGGCAGTTTTCCCGGCATGTACACGCTCATTTCTTTCTGCATTAATGGTATGGCATAGCCTTTTTCATAAAGATTTTTATGTAATAATTTATGTTTTGCCGGAGTTATGTCGTCGGGCGCAGAGATATAAACCGGTTTTCCCATAGCGCAGGCTTCGCTGCACATGGAAAGCGAATCACCAGTTACAGTTATGGCATTAGCTTTATTCAGAATTGCATAATAAGGGTTTGGGCTGCCCTTTTTGTTATCGTGAAAATAAACTGGGAAATCAGTGTGATCAGCCAGGATGGAACGCAGTGTATCGATAACATCTTCGTCTGTACGCCGGCTTACTGTAACAAGCAGAGAACCACCGAGCTTTTTTACCACCGCAAACACCATGTAAGCCAGTTCTTCAGCATGTTTTTTAGTGAATTTATATTTTCCTGTGCTGCCGCCAACAAGCAGAGCCAGGCGCGGCAATGGCATTTTGCCAAAGGTTTCTTCCCATATTTCAGCTTCATGCTTTAACAGTTCCTTCGTTATTCTGTGGGGCGCGCCTAAGGTTATCATTCTGTTTTTGCCTGGCCCTTTTTTGTCATGTTCGGGAATAGCAAGAAGGTCGAAGCCAGTGGCCGGAAAGCCTGGCCACATTATCTGGGTGATAAAGGTTTTTCCACCTGATTTTTTCTTTATATATTTTGCAATGGGGGCAAGCTTTCTGCCAGTTGCTATAACTAAATCCGGCCAGGGTTCGGAGAGTTTATCGCTTTTCTCTTCATCAACTCCTGCTGTCGCAGAGAATTTAAAAATATTATGGCGCGTACTTTTTTCATTAAATAAGATTTTTTTTACAATAAAAGGGTGGCCAAGTGCCTCTGCTACACCCAAAGATTGATTAAAATGGCCAGGCTTGTCATCAGCCAGAACCCAGATCAGAGGATTTTTTTCATTTTCAGGTGTCATCAATTCGAAGGACCATGGCTAAATGTAGGGCGAGTAAAGTTTTTTAGAACAGAATATTAACAATAGTTTACTTCAATTATTTCGTAGGATTTTTTGCCACTTGGTCTGACAACTTCGACCACGTCACCTTCTTCCTTGCCGATTAAAGCGCGGGCGATTGGTGAAACAAAGGAAATGCGACCTTCTTCGAGATTAGATTCATATTCGCCAACAATTTGATAGGTTCGTTCTTCATCATTGTCGCAATCAGCCAGTTTTACAGTGGCGCCAAATTTAACCTTTGGGCCTTCAAGAACGGAGATGTCTACAACCTGAGCGCGGGCAATTTTATCTTCAAGATCCTGTATTCGGCCTTCTATAAAACTCTGTTTGTCACGGGCAGCATGATATTCAGCATTTTCGGAAAGATCACCATGTGCTCTGGCCTCGGCAATCTGCGCAATAACAGCAGGCCGCTCAACGGTCTTCAGCCTTTTAAATTCAGCCTCTAGGACGACAAATCCTTTCTGTGTTATGGGTAACTTTTCCATAATTTCCTTCTTAACCTAAGAGTTGGAATAATGGAATCAGGATAACAAATTGTGCATAATTCAGCCTAAATTAGGTCCCCGATTCTTGCATTCCCGATTCTTTTCTTCAGCTAAAATAATCCTGAAGTGATTTAACTTCAAGCCCAGAATCTTCACGTAGTTTTTTTATGGCTTTTACAATCTGACGTGCGCCTGTGGCTGTTGTTGTATAAGGAACTTTATAAATAAGCGCGGTGCGCCTTATGCTAAAGCTATCCTCGATAGATTTCAAACCTTCTGTGGTGTTTATAAGTAAATTCACACCATTTTCCTTGAGCCTGTCTACTATATGCGGGCTGCCTTCCATAACTTTATTTATTACTTCAACTTTTATTCCATTTTTTGCAAAATAATCTGCTGTTCCTTTCGTTGCTATAATATGGAAGCCAACCTCATTCAGCATTGTTGCTATAGGAATCATTGATTTTTTATCGCTATCCTTTACTGAGATAAATACCGTTCCGCTCATTGGGATGTCCATGCCTGCACCATATTGCGCTTTAGCAAAGGCCAGATCAAATTTGCGGTCTATGCCCATAACTTCACCTGTGGATTTCATTTCTGGCCCCAGTACCACATCCACATCCAAAAACCGTGCAAATGGGAATACAGCTTCCTTTACAGCAAAATGCTTCATGGTTTTCTGCCTTTCTTCCGCACCTTTTAACTCAGAGAAGGAAGAGAGCATTTCACCTGCCATCACTCGTGCGGCAATTTTGGCAACCTGTATACCCGTAGCTTTTGCCACAAAAGGAACTGTACGGCTGGCGCGTGGGTTAACTTCAAGTATGTAAATTTCACCGTCCTTTACAGCATATTGCACGTTTATAAGCCCTTTAACACCCAATGAAAGGGCAAGCAGGCGAGTTTGTATTTTAAGTTCTTCAACTATTTCTGCGGATAGGGAATAAGGTGGCAGGGAACAAGCTGAATCTCCAGAGTGAATGCCTGCTTCCTCAATGTGTTCCATCACGCCTGCTATATAGACTTCTTTGCTATCTGCTATGGCGTCAACATCAACCTCAATGGCATCGGTCAGGAAGTTGTCCAATAGCAGTGGGCCAGATTCAAACACAGTCTTGAATTCATCAAGATATTTATTCAAACCATCGCTATTCTGAACTACTGCCATTGCTCTTCCACCCAGAACGAAGGAGGGGCGTACAACTACCGGATAGCCAACTGAGTTGGCATTTTGCCGCACTTCTTCTTCACTGTGGCAGATGAAGTTTTCCGGTTGACGTAACTTCAGTTTGTTAAGCAATTCTTTGAATTGTTCCCTGTCTTCGGCAAGGTCAATGATATCAGGGGAAGTTCCCAGCAGCGGAATTTCAGCCTTTTCAAGAGGGCGGGCCAGCTTCAGTGGAGTTTGTCCACCGAATTGAACATTAAGCCCGATTACCGTGCCATTTTTTTGTTCAACCCGCACCAGCTCAATTACATCTTCAGCAGTAAGTGGCTCAAAATAGAGCCGGTCTGAAGTGTCATAATCAGTGGAAACGGTTTCCGGGTTGCAATTTACCATTATGGTCTCATAGCCAGCATCTTTAAGCGCAAAAGCGGCATGCACACAGGCATAATCAAACTCAATACCCTGGCCAATACGGTTTGGGCCACCACCAAGTATCAGAGCTTTTTTCTTGTCTGTTGGGCGTGATTCACATTCTGCAGGATTTACGCTATCGCCAATATAGGTGGAATACATATATGGAGTTTGTGATTCAAATTCTGCCGCGCAAGTATCAACCCTTTTATAAACCGGGTGAACATCAAGTTTTTGCCGCATGGCTGCCACATCTTCTTCATCCTTGCCGGAAAGTTTTGCCAGTCGGGCATCGGAAAAACCAAGTTTTTTTAATTCCAGTAAGCCGAATTTATCCTGAGGCAAGCCGTTCTTTTTGACTTTTTCCTCTTCATCCACCAGCGCTTTGATCTGCTCTAAAAACCAGGGGTCATATTTTGTTATGGAATTAACTTCCTCAATGGAAAGACCTTCCCGGAAAGCCTGAGCAAGGCGCAGGATTCTGTCAGGAGTAGGTTTTTCCAGAGCTTTCCTTATATCATCACGGATTGCCACATCATTTAGGCCCTGCAGCCCGGTTTCCAGTGAACGCAGGGCTTTCTGGAAACTTTCAGCAAAACAGCCGCCAATGGCCATAACTTCACCAACGGATTTCATGGCTGAGCTTAAAACCGGCTCAGCCTTGGTGAATTTTTCAAAAGTAAAGCGAGGGATTTTAGTAACAACATAATCAATACTTGGCTCGAAGCTGGCTGGTGTGACACCAGTACAATCATTCATGATTTCATCAAGCGTATAACCAATTGCCAGTTTAGCGGCTACTTTTGCGATAGGAAAGCCAGTGGCCTTGGAAGCAAGAGCAGAAGAGCGTGAAACACGCGGATTCATCTCAATAACAACCATCCGGCCATTTTCCGGGTTAACCGCAAACTGCACGTTTGAACCGCCAGTTTCGACTCCTATTTCACGTAATACAGCACAGGAGGCATCTCGCATTATCTGATATTCTTTGTCGGTAAGTGTAAGGGCAGGGGCAACGGTAATTGAATCGCCAGTATGCACGCCCATCGGATCAACATTTTCGATTGAACAGATAATAATGCAATTATCTTTACGATCGCGGATAACCTCCATTTCATATTCTTTCCAACCCAGCAGGGATTCATCTATTAAAACCTGGTGTGTAGGTGAAGCATCAAGGCCGCTTTGAACAATTTCTTCGAATTCTTTTTCCGTATATGCTACGCCACCGCCTGAACCACCTAAAGTGAAAGAGGGGCGAATAATGGCGGGTAAGCCGGTTTTTTTTAAAGCAATTTTTGCATCTTCCAGCGAATTTACTACGGCATTTTTTGCCACTTCCAGCCCAATTTTGGCCATGGATTCATTGAAAAGTTTGCGGTTTTCTGCTTTCTCAATGGCATCAATGGAAGCGCCAATAAGTTTTACCCCATATTTTTTTAATACACCTTTTTGGTGTAAAGATATGGCGCAATTAAGTGCTGTCTGGCCGCCCATTGTAGGCAGTAATGCATCTGGCCTTTCTTTTTCAAGTATGGCGGCGACAACATCAGGTGTTATAGGTTCAACATAGGTAACATCCGCAGTTTCCGTATCAGTCATAATGGTAGCAGGGTTAGAATTAACCAGAATGATTTTATAGCCTTCTTCGCGCAGAGCCTTGCAAGCCTGAGTGCCAGAGTAATCAAACTCACAAGCCTGCCCAATCACAATTGGGCCAGCTCCAATTATCATTATTGATTTTATGTCTGTCCGTTTAGGCATGTTTTTTCCAGAGTTCAGAGTTCGGAGTTCGGAGTTCAGTTTTACTAAGTTTGTTAGAGAGAGTTGCGCAGGCCATTTAGCATGCGGCCAATTTCAGCGCTTTGTTCAAGTATCATTTTTAGGTCAGCATCTTTTATATATCCAAGCTTTTCAGCTGCTATTAGTAATGTTTCTGTTTCGGCAAGAGAGCCATAAGATATAGCAATAAAGCGCATAAATTCTTTTGTTGAACGTTTTGAGCTTCCTTCGGCAATATTAGCTGCAACAGATAGTGCGGCTCTTTTAAGCTGGCTAGTTAGCCCATAAATTTCTTCTTTTGGAAGGTCTTTTGCAGATTTGTATATCAGTACAATAAAATCCATCGATTTTTGCCAAACAAGCAGATCTTTATAACTCTTAAAACTCATTTCCCCTTCCTCTTTTTCTGAACTCTGAACTCCGAACTCTGAACTCTCTCTTTCATCATCTCCACAAATCGGGCAAACAAATAGTGGCTATCTTGAGGGCCAGGGCTGGCTTCAGGGTGGTGTTGCACTGAAAATACAGGTTTGCCTTCAACGGCAATGCCTTCAACACTGCCATCGAACAGGGAAATATGAGTTTGCTTAACATTTTCAGGTAGTTTATCCATTTTCACTACAAAGCCATGATTCTGGCTGGTTATTTCAACTACACCGGTCGACAAATCCTTAACCGGGTGGTTGGCCCCGCGGTGTCCTTGTTTCATTTTTTCTGTTTTACCACCAAGTGCTTCAGAAAGAAGCTGGTGCCCAAGGCAAATGCCAAATAATGGAATTCCCGAATCTATAATTTCCTTTATCATTGGAGTGGCATATTTAGCTGTAGCAGCAGGGTCTCCCGGGCCATTAGAAATAAAAATGCCATCAGGGTTTGATGCAATTAATTCCTTAGCTGAAGTTTTTGCCGGGAAAATTGTTACGTCACAACCTTCTTCAGCAAGGCAGCGCAGAATGTTATATTTTATGCCAAAATCAACTGCCGCAACTTTCCACAAAGGTTTTTTGAGTTTTCCATAACCTTCGCCAAGCTTCCAGGTTGTTTGATTCCAGCTATAAGGTTTTTCACAAGTTACTTTGCTGGCCAGCTCCAGCCCTTTCATTTGCGGGTGTGCTTTGGTTTTTTCTAACAATTCTGCGGGTTTAATTTTTTTCTTATCCCGGAAGAAAACTATTCCGGCATTTTGTGCGCCATTTATACGAATATGGCGGGTAAGAGCTCTTGTATCTACGCCGGAAATGCCAGTTATATTGTTTTTTTCCAACCAATTATTGAAATGCATTTGGTTGCGGAAATTTGAGGGATTAGTGATAGCAGCGCGTAGGACCACGCCAGTTGCAGAAGCATTTGCTGATTCAATGTCTTCATCGTTTGTTCCGACATTGCCGATGTGAGGAAAGGTAAAAGTAATTATCTGGCCAGTATAGGAAGGATCGGTGAGCACCTCCTGATAGCCAGTCATAGAAGTGTTAAAACAGATTTCTCCGAGGGTTTCGCCCTCTTTTCCTACTCCATATCCAAAAAAAACGCTGCCATCTGCAAGCACAAGGGCAGCATTCATCCGCGCAGGAGGGTTTGTTTCCATATTAGGCATTTCCTACTCATTTCCGGAATTTGGGCAAAACTAAGCAAACCTGTTAATGCTGTCAACATATTTTCGTTAATTTTTAATAAATATAGCTATATCAATATTTATTGAAATCTTTATATGATGCAGAAAATTTGGTTGCCTTGCAGCAGGGAAGTGTTAGTTTTTCTTAAACTATAATTTATTTATTGGAATTTATATTTATGCCTTCGAACAAAATAGCAATACCAGCACCACAAGTTGATGCAGCAATTTCACTTTCAGGAACGCAGGAAGCCGCAATAAATTCCGGCCCCTTATATGATATGAGCATACTCGGCATGTTTGCCAGCGCCGACTTGTTGGTAAAACTGGTCATATTAGTTTTACTTGCTGCTTCTTTCTGGAGTTGGGCAATCATTTTCGACAAACTTATAAAATTCCGCAAAATAAAAAAGAAAATGACAGAGTTTGAGCAGGATATTTGGGAATCCGGATCGCTGGAAGAGCGCTATGAGCAAACAAAATATGCTTCTGATCATCCTATTGCACGGGTTTTTCTTTCGGGGATGTATGTGTGGCTGAAAGCTCGTAAGAAGGAAATTGAACATCAGGTAGCAGGAACTTTCCCTAAAATAGGAACAAGAGAAAGAGTTTATCATGCAATGGATATAACCAGAGCCCGTGAAATTGGGGCTATGGAAAAGAATTTAAGCTTTCTCGCAACAGTTGGTTCTACTGCTCCTTTTGTTGGGCTTTTTGGAACAGTGTGGGGCATTATGAGCAGCTTTCAAGCTATAGCTGTATTAAAAAACACTACTCTGGCAGTTGTTGCACCTGGCATAGCTGAGGCACTATTTGCCACTGCAGTTGGGCTTTTTGCAGCAATTCCGGCGGTTATTTTTTATAATAAATTTGCCAATAACGTGGCAGACTTCAGCAACAGAATAGACGAATTTATAAATGAGTTTTCTGCTGTATCTAGCCGGGAACTTGAATAATATGGCGATGCAGATACATAGTGGAGTTGGTAACAGGCTTGGTGGCAGGCCATCTGTGCGCAGGTATGTTCGTAAAGGTCTGATGAGTGAAATAAATGTTACTCCATTTGTGGATGTAATGTTGGTTTTGCTGATAGTTTTTATGGTCACAGCTCCACTGCTTACCAGTGGGGTAAAGGTTGATTTGCCCGATACTAAAAATGCTCCGCTTGCAGGGCAGGACGAGCCACTAACTGTAACAGTGACAGAAAAAAAACGCATATATATTGAAAAAACTTTAATAGATCTAAAATCCCTTGGAGCAAAACTTTCTTCGATATCAGAACAGAAAAAAGACACCAGAATATTTGTTCGTGGTGATAAGTCAGTTGATTATGGCTACATAATGCAGATTGTTACAGCTATTAACGATGCCGGTTTTACAAAAGTAGGATTGGTTACAGAAAATATAGAAAATTAAAATATATTAATTACCACAAATGAGTGATTCCAACCGAACAGAAGAAAAAAAGCCGGTGGAAGGCTGGGCTCTTCTATTTAAAACCATATGGCTTTTTTTAAAGAAAATTTCCAGAAAGCATCCTGGGGGCACTGGCTCATTTGTTCTGCATTTCAGTCTTTTTCTGCTTTTAGTTATTGGCGGG
>Ga0210057_1008540_pt1 | contig 12092 bp, 15 predicted proteins | sample CryGeyCG2114_010_2_FD_183968 | JGI IMG/M metagenome (GOLD analysis project Ga0210057, IMG submission 183968) | Groundwater microbial communities from aquifer - Crystal Geyser CG10_big_fil_rev_8/21/14_0.10 (SPAdes) (version 2) | ecosystem: Environmental > Aquatic > Deep subsurface > Groundwater ...
TTCCTCGAAAGGACGCTGCCCATACGCAATATCACGCTGGTGGGCGAGCACGGCGTCGCGGGCATAAGCGCGGGCGCGAAGCGCGCGATGGCGCGCGTCGCAAGGAAAATGGCGGCGCTCTCGAAAAAATATGCGGGTTCGTCCGTGGAAAGAAAGGGCACGTCCCTCACGCTCCATTACCGCCGCGTCGGGAAGCGCCTGCAGCCGGGCTTGGAGGAGGCGCTCGAGCGCGGGTTCGGGCGCACGAAGGGCGCGCGCGTGCTGCGCGGCAAGAAGGTTTTCGAACTCATTTTCTCGGAGGAAGGGAAGGGAACGCTCGTCAAGAAAACCGCGAAAAAGGGCGCGCTCGTGATTGCGATAGGCGACGACGCAACTGACGAGGACATGTTCAGGCAGGCGAACACGCTTGCCGGGATTTCGATTCGCGTCGGCGGCGGGAAAACCGAAGCGCTTTACTCGGTGCGTTCAATCGCCGACGTACGGGAGATACTGCGCGCCGTCCTGAAGCGCGCCTAGCGGAACAGCTCCTTCCCGAAAAACAGCATCGCCGCGCCGCCTGCGAGTATCGCCGCCCCTCCGAAAACGAACGCCGAGGGCAGCCCGAACGATTGCGCAGTCCATCCGCTTGTCCACGCGCCGAGCGCCGCGCCCACGAGCGCAACCACCACGTAAACGCCCTGCACCCCGCCGATGCGCTCGCGCTCGCCTATGCGCGACAGCGTGTAGAAAGCGAACGCGCAGATGAACGCGTCAGCCACCTCGTGCACCGCCCTCGCCGCAAGCGCGCCGGCAAACGAAGAGGTGAAGCCGAACGCGGCTGTCGAGAGAGCCGCCGCGACTACAGCCAGCGTGTACCTTTTCCTGCCAAGGCGGCACGCGTCCAGCCCCCTGCCCGCGACGTAGTTGAAAACCGCGAATATGCCGACGCCTGCGGCCAGGAACGCACCCGTCCAGAACAGGTCCAGCCCTATCACCTCGCGGACGTAGACGGACATCACCGAGTTTTCCGTGCCCCAGTGGAACGCGATCAGGAACATGCCCAGGAACAGGGGCAGCATGCGCGGATCCCAGAACGCCGCCTTGTACGATTCCCCGAAAACGGAAACGCGCGTTTCCCTCACGAGGAACGCGTAGGCGAACAGGGGCGCGCAGGCGAGCGCGAACACCTTCAAGCCGTCGGCGAACCCGACGGCGTTGAACACGAAACCCGCGGCGAGGAGCCCGAATGCCATGCCGAGGAATTTAGCCGATTCGGAAACGCCGACGTCCCTGCCCCTGCGCTTCGCCGAAACCTGCTTGTAGGAAAGCGAGCGCGACGACATCTCCGCGAGGTTGTACGCGATTCCGCCCAGGGCCATCGCAGCAGCGACGCTCCAGAACCCGCCTCCCTGCGAAAGCAGCACGAAGAACAGGGAGACGCCGCACAGGCCGACGAGGAAGAGCGTGCGGGGCGAACGGAAGTCCGTCAGGAAGCCGAACGGGCCCGAAACCAGCAGCGACGAAATGGTCATCACCGCGACGAGCGCGCCCATCTCGGAAAGCGAGAACCCGCCCGCGAGAAGGGCGAGCGGCACGACGTAGAACGTCCAGCCCGCCACCGACATGAAGAGGAAGCGCAGCAGCGCGGCTCGCATTATCGGGGAATCGAACGTGCAAATCGCCTTTATTTCAGGTATATGTCGCCGAGCGACTTCGTCCAGACGCGGAAGTCCTCGGTTTTCGCCTCGTCACGGGTTTTCACGAACTGGTCGATTTTCGCGTCCAGAAAATCGGCGTGGAAAACCAGGGAAGCCTCGGGGAACTGCGGCGCCTTGGGAGTGCCGTATTCCAGCATGCCGTGGTGCGATATGACGCAGTGCACCATCTTCATCTTCAGTATTTCGGGGAATCCCGCGATTCCCTTGATTTTTTCGGAGACCATCTCCGCGCCTATCGTTATGTGCCCGCAGAGCATTCCCTCTTCCGTCTGGCGGATGTTCGTCGTCACGCTGAACTCGCGCGTCTTCCCGACGTCGTGCAGCAGCGCGGCGGTTGTGACGAGTTCGCGGTCAATCGACGGATAGATGCCGCATGCTGTCATGCATATGCGGTAAACGTGAAGCGAATGCTCCATCAAGCCGCCCACCCACGCGTGATGGTAGTAGATGGCGCCGGGCGCGACGCAAAACTCCTCGAGGAACTTCTTGTCGCCGAAAAACGAATCGAGCAGCTTGCGCAGGAAGGGGTTCTGGACGGTGCGCACCGCCTCCAGCAGCTCCGCCCTCATCTCCGCAATGTCCCTCTTGCTGACGGGGATGAAATCCGCATTGTCGAATTCCGCGACGCGCTCTATCGAGCCGCGCTGGGGGTCGATGTCGAGCTTGGCCTTGCCGTCGAATTCGCCGACAACGGCGGTAACGCGCACCACGTCGCCTTCCTTGAACGAGCCGAAGACGCGCTCTACGGCGGCTTTGTCGCCGCCTCCCCAGAAATTGCATTCAATCTCGCCCGTCTTGTCGGAAAGCCCGACGACGAACCGCCAGCCCTTCTTGTACTCCGTGACGGGGCGCTTGTATTTCACGGAAAACAGCGACGCGGCGTTGCCGCCCACCGACAAGTCCGAAACGAATTGCTTCATGTTCCCACCAAGGGGAAATAGGCGCGCCGATTATTTAAACAGGCGGGAGCGTCGTTTCCAGTTCAGAAAAGGCGGCCTTTGGTTGCTATGGCTACGGGGGTTATGTGGATTTTGGATATCCCGTCGCCGAGATGGATGACGATTCCATTGCCGAGGGGATGTTCGTTTCCGGAAAGCTTCCTGCCGCCTACAATCGGCGCGGTTATGAAGTGCACCTCCATAGGCAGGGGCGGCTCCTCGGACTTGGGTTTCATGAGAATACCTGCGCCGCCCAAGATTTAAAAGTGACGGCGCTTATGTCTTCGGGGATTGTTTGAGGAAGTTGGCGCTCCTGCTCGTAGTGCTCGTCGCCGCGCTCGCGTGCGCGAAATCCTATTCGATTCCCGACGCGTCGCTGTCCTACGCGGTGCAGCCGGACGGCTCCGTGCTCGTTTCCGAGAAAATATCCTTCGACTTCCGCGGTTCCTACACATTCGCGTACCGCGACTTCGACTTTTCCAAAGGAGGACGTGTTGAAAACCTAGTCGTCTACGAGGGTGCCGCGCCTTACTCTCCGTCCTGCAACAAACAGCCATCAACATTCTGCTACGAAGGAAGCCGCGTCACATGGTATTACCGGGCAAACGACGAAGCGCGCGCGTTCGAAATCCGCTACGCGCTGAAGGGCGCCGTAAAGGCGTACGACGACGTCGCGGAATTGTACTGGAAGGTGTGGGGAAGCTTGGGCGTTGGCGTTGGAATAATGAACGTCGACGTCTCGCTGCCGAAGCCGCTCTCCAACTCCTCGGAACTGCGCGTATGGGGGCATCCTTCGCTTGACGGAAGCATAGAACGCAGAAGCGGCGGCGCATTACTCTCGGTGCGCAACGTTCCTTCGGAACAGTGGGTGGAAGCGCGCATTGTTTTCCCGAGAAACGTGCTTTCCTCGACTGCGGGTGCGAAGGTGATGATGGGCGGCGGCTTGCAGATGATTCTCGACGAGGAGGCGAACTGGGCTGAGGAGAACGAAGTTCCCTGGCAGCTCTGGTTTTACGGCGCAGTTGCGGCGCTCTTCCTCGGCCCTATCCTGCTTCTGGGAATCGGCGCTTACTGCTACCTGAAATGGGGCAAGGAACCGGCGGTGCGCTACCAGGGCGAATACGAGCGCGACATCCCGTACGACTATCCGCCCGCAATCGCAGGAGGGCTCGTCGGGTTCGGGGCTGATAAAAACGACTTCACAGCGACTGTTCTCGACTTGGTGCGCAGGAAATACCTCGGATTGAAGAAAGTCAAAAAGGAGAAGTTCCTCGGCGTGTTCGGGAAAAGCGAGGACTACGAGTTCGCCGTCCTCAAGAGGGACGAAAGGGGGCTGCTTGACCACGAGAAGATGGTGCTGCACGCCTTCGAGGACGCGGGCGACGGGAAGAAAACCACGCTAGACGACCTGACGAAGCACCTGCGCTACAAGAAGGACTTCTTCGGGATATGGCAGCACACGGTGAAGGACGAAATCGAGAAGCGGAAGCTCGTCGACATGACCGGCTTGGACAGGTTCAGGATTTTCGGCATCGCGCCCGTCGCGATATCGTTCATAATCTCGTTCGTGGATCCGCTGGCGTTCATCGTGGCGTTCCCGACTGTGATGCTCTACGTCCTGCTCGCGGTTGGCTGGAAGGCGGTGATGGCTAACAGGACGCAGGAGGGGGCCGAACAGAACGCGCGCTGGCTAGCTTTCAAGAGATTCGTCGGCGACTTCACGCTGCTGAAGGAAAAGCCGCCGGAAAGCGTCGTGATGTGGGAACGCTACCTGGTGTACGCGACTGCTCTCGGCGAGGGAAAAACAGTCGAGAAGGCGATGGCTGTTGACTTGAGCGATGCGCAGCGCAGGCGCTCGCCGCTGCTCGTTTATTACTATCCAGGAATGGGCGGCGCTCTGGGTTCCTCGCTGTCCGGCGCGCTCACCGCGGCAACAGCCGCGGGATACGGCGGCGGCTTCGGCGGAGGCGGCGGGGGAGGCGGCGGAGGGGGCGGCGGGGGCGCAGGGTAGGAATTTAAAAGCGCCCAGCGCGTAATGGAAACAGGTGGGAACATGGACATCGTAATGTGGCTCGTAATAATCGCAGTCCTGCTTATAGTGCTCTGGCTCGTCTGGGTTTACAACGGGCTTATTTCGCTGCGGCTGCGCGCCGAGAACGCGCTGGCGCAGATAGACGTGATGATGACGAAGAGGTTCGATTTGGTGCCGAACCTCGTCGCCACGGTTAAAGGATACGCCAAGCACGAGCGCGAGGTGTTCGAGAACGTCACCAAGGCGCGCGCGGCGATGTCAAGCGCCGGAACGCTCGACGAGAAGGCGGCTGCGAACGGCATGCTCACGAAGGCGCTGAAGACGCTCTTCGCCGTAGCCGAGGCGTACCCCGCGCTCCGCGCCAACGAGAACTTCAACAAGCTGCAGGACGAACTATCCCATCTGGAGGAGCAGATAGCGTACTCGCGCTCGTTCTACAACGACACGGTGCAGATGTACAACACCAGGATACAGGTGTTCCCCGACAGCTTCGTCGCCAACACGTTCGGGTTCAGGGGCAAGGACTTCTTCGGAGCAGTGGCGAAGGCGAAGGAAGTCCCGAAAGTGGAGTTCTGAAGGACTCTGTGAAGGCGCGGGGAGTAATGGCTGCGGCAATATTCGGCTGCCAGTCCTGCACCCGCTAGGGCATTATTTCCGCCAGCTTGCCTCCCGAGTTATGCCCGCCTCAAATCCTTGAAACCACGTCGCCTTCCCTTACTTCCTGGGCGACCTTCATCCCCACCGACTGCCCCGGACGCGCCTCGGCAATTGCGGCGTGCTCCACCTGCATCGAATCCACTGATTGTTCAAATGCCGCGGTGTGGCTGCCTTCTATGCGCACGCGTTCGCCGGTCCTGAGCGGCGCCGAAAGCTCGACCACCGCCACGCTGAGTTTCGGGAAGAAGTGCACTATCTTCCCGACGGGCTGGCTGCCTTCCAAAGCCCCCCACCTCCGTTGTTTTCAGCTAGCGTCTTCGCTTGATTCCAGTTTCTTGCGCAATGAGTCGAACTTCTCGCGCAGGATTTTCTCCTGCTTCTCGAAAACCTGCTGGCGCATCTCGAGCGTCTCCTTCTCTGCCGCGAGCTCCGTCTTCAAATCCTCCTTTTTCTTCGGGACTATCACGGCGCCGACGAAGCGGTAGAACGAGCCTTCGCTCTTCCCGACCTCCTCCTCCGCCTTCTTCAGTTCCGCGAGCTGCATGTCCGCCTGCTGCTTCTGGAGCAGGACGAGCTGGAGCTGCTGCTGGACAGCCTGGAAATCGCGCACGTCACTCTCGCTTGGTTTCAATTACATCACCGAATCCTGCCAGGCGTATTGAAGTCACCGCCGTCCCGCCGAGCGTAAATACAACTGCTTCCCTGCTTAAATGCATTTCCACTGCGCTCGTTTCAACCGAGTCCTCGACGGAGAATAATGGCGCCATCCTCCGCCCCATTTCGTCTTCCGCGACAACGCGAATCTCTCCCTTCAAACGCACCGACTGCTTCGCAGGAAGCTCGACCGACTTTATCTTCAGCACCGGCGACAGCCACCCCTCCTCATAAAAACTGAGCTCGGACGGATTCCCGTGCGATTCGTAAACGAAAAGAAGGCGCCTGAAACCCGCGGTTTCCGCGCGCTCGACGATTTCCGCGAGGGAGCGCTTTCCGCGGTTCTCGCATTCCCCGCCGAGGAAACGAGCCAGCCATCGCGCGAGCGAGCGCGTCCCCTGCGCGGGCTTGCGCGACGTCGTGACGTAAATCGCCATGAGGAGTTGTCGCGGCGCGCCTATTAATAAATTCCGAATGACAGATAAATTCATGAAGAAGTCGCCATCCTACGCCCGCAGGTCGTTCACGCTGACGCCCGGACCGTTCGCTTTCGAGCTCGACGGCGGCTGCGTCGAGATTCCCGCGCCGACGCCTCCCTTGTCTGAAGAAAGGGAGGTGCCGTATGCCGCGCTGCACGACGTAATGAGGAGGAAGGTGGACGACTACCTAACTGCCGGCGGAAAGGAGCGGAAGAAAATCTCGGAGGACATCGTTCGCGCGGTGAGGATGGGATACCTGCTGCGACCGCGTTCCGGAACCGAGCCGGAAACCCACAGGACGTCCGAAGACCTCGACACCGAAGGCGGTTTCGTGAGGACGTACCGCTATCTCAGCATCAAGAAAAGGGGCAAGGAAAAGAGCCTGTTTTTTTACAAGAAACCGCCCAAGCGCTTTCTCGGCATCGGAAAAAAGGCGATAGACGTCTGGGGCGGGCCGGTAGCGCCGAGCGATTAATTAAGCGCGACGGCGGAATATGCTCATGGGAAAGGCAAGGCTAAGCGAGGAGAGCCTCAGGAAAAACATCCTGACATTTTCTTCGACAGGCGAAAGGGAGCGTTTCGAGAGCAGCATGCACGACTACCTCTTGAGCGTCGGGAATGCGGCGGACCTGAGCATGCCCCTGAGCACGCACGACCCCCGCACTCCGTTACTATGCGCGATAGCAGCGAACTCGGAAACGTTCACTAAGCGGCTCCTGGAACTCGGCGTAAAGCCGACAAAAACCGAATTGGCGAATGCGGCCTTGAATCCGAGAATCCGGAAAATACTGGAAGCCAGAGGATTCGCATTTCCCAGATAAAAAGAACAGCGCGGGGGACGAGATTCGAACTCGTGCGCCCGAAGGCACTCGCTTACATTGCGCGCCGCGCACGACGCGCGAACGCACGCTCAAGGCGAGCGCATTAGACCACTCTGCCACCCCCGCACGCACTAAAAAGGGGCAATCGGCTTTTATAATAACCATTAAAACCTTTCACCGCCTGTTCTGCTTATGAAGAAGCCCAAGCTGTCGGAAGCCCGCGTTTCCTCGAAACAGGAGCGCAAGCACGCCGGCTTCGTCTATAACGTAACGACGGACACGGGCAACCTTTTCGCCAACGGCTTCCTCGTGAGCAATTCGGGAGGCTTGGGCACTCCCCCGCACCTTCGCGTCGCGCCCGGCGCGGTGCACCGCGCCCATCGCGGCGTGCTGTTCATCGACGAGATTTCTTCGCTGTCGCCCAAGGCGCAGCAGGAGCTTCTCACCGCGCTTCAGGAGCGAAAATTCTCGATTTCCGGGCAGAGCGAGATGAGCTCCGGCGCCCTGGTGCATACGGAACCGGTGCCGTGCGACTTCGTGCTCATCGCAGCGGGAAACTACAAGGATTTGCAGAGGATGCATCCAGCGCTGCGCTCCCGCATCAGGGGATACGGGTACGAGGCGTACATGGAGGAGACGATGCCCGACACCCCCGAAAACCGCGAAAAACTCGTGCGCTTCATCGCGCAGGAGGTTACGAAGGACGGGAAGATTCCGCACTTCGAGGAAAGCGGCATTGACGCAATCATAGACGAGGCGCGGAAGCGCGCGGGAAGGAAGAACAGGTTCACGCTCAGGCTGAGGGAACTGGGCGGCCTGGTGCGAGCAGCCGGCGACCTGGCGAAGGAAGCAGGCGCGAAATTCGTGAACGCGGAGCACGTCGCGAGGGCGAGGAAGCTCGCGCAGACGCTCGAGCAGCAGATGGTCCAGCAGATGATAGACGTGAAGAAGGACTACCAGGTGTTCCTCACCAAGGGCGCCGCCGTCGGCCGCGTGAACGGCTTGGCGGTTATGGGCGACGCGGGCGTGATAATGCCCATCGTGGCGGAAGTGGCTCCTGCGGCGTCGCGCGACGAAAGCAGGATTATCGCCACCGGAAAGCTGGGAGAAATCGCGAAAGAAGCAGTAGAGAACGTCTCCGCAATCATCAAGAAGCACACGGGCAAGGACACGAGTTCCTACGACATCCACATCCAGTTCCTGCAGACGCACGAAGGCGTCGAGGGCGACAGCGCGTCGGTTTCGGTTGCAACTGCGGTCATATCCGCGCTCGAGGAAGCGCCCGTCGACCAGTCAGTAGCCATGACGGGCTCCATCAGCGTGCGCGGCGACGTGCTTCCCGTCGGGGGAATCGTGCCGAAGGTGGAAGCAGCGATAGAGGCGGGCGTCAAGACGGTGATAATCCCCGCATCCAACGAGGATGATTTGGGCGCGCTGAACCACGGCGTCCTGAAAAACGTGAAAATAGTGCCAGTGAGGAATATTTACGACGTGCTCAAGAACGCGCTCGTCGAGGGCGGGAAGAAGAAGGCGCTTCTGGCGAAAATCAAGCGCGAGTTCAGGGAGTAGATTGCCATGAAAAAATCCGACGGCGCGATAAAGATAGCATGGGAGCATGCGCCCAAACGGGTATTGGACGCGGCCGTTGCCTTGAAAATCGAGAAAAAAAGGCGGCTGAAGAATGCGCTCCTGTTGAAGGACGCGAACGGCAAGGCTGTTGCCGAACGGGAGAAAATCCTGCGCGAGTGGATAAAGAGAGAAGGCCTGGTGAGCGGCGCCCATGTAGAAAAGTACCGCCACCCCGCGCTCATTCAGTATGGAACTGCGGAAATACTCGAACGTTATCCGCATATTTCGGTTACCGGAAAGCACCTGATTCTGAAGCAGTGATTTCAAAAAAAGTTCGAAGGGCGCGAAAAAGGAACGCGCCCTTCTTTCAATTTAAAAGCTGATGCTCGCGAGCCCTACATCGAGCGCCTTCTCCTTCGAGCGCACGTCCTTGCCGATGACGTGCGGGCTGGTGATGCCCGTCACGATGCTCGTCACGACAATCTTGTCGCCGAGCTCGGGGTTGATGCGCGCGCCCCACTTGACGTAGGCGTTCGGGTCGAACGACTCGGTGATGCCTTCGCCGACGGCGACTGCGTCTCCGAGCGACAGGTTCGGGCCTCCGCTTATCAGGACAAGCGCGCCCTTGCTTCCGACGTAGTCGACGTCGAGGAGCGGGTGCTCAAGCGTGTTCTTGACGGCTTCCTGAACCTTGTTGTTGCCCTGCGCCTCGCCTATTGAAATCATCGCGACGCCGGCGTTGCCCATTATCATGCGCAAGTCGGCGAAGTCGATGTTCATCAGCGAAGGCAGCATTATCGTGTCCGCGATGCCCTTGACGCTGCGCGCAACCAGGGTGTCAGCGACGGCAAAAGCCTGATTCATGGGCAGGTTGGGCACGTAGGATACGAGCCTGTTGTTGTCAATGATGACCACGGTGTCGGAGTTCTCGCGGAGAGCGTCCAGTCCCCAGTCCGCCTTTTCCAGCCTCGCGCGCTCGAGCGCGAACGGGTACGTGACCATGGACACTACCATCGCGCCCTGCTGCTTCGCAATCTGCGCGATTACGGGCGCTGCGCCCGTGCCGGTTCCGCCTCCCATTCCTGCGGTTATGAAGACTAGTTCGGTGTCCTTTAGCACCTCGGCGAGCTTGTCGCGGGACTGCTCAGCCGCCTTCATTCCCACTTCGGGGAATCCGCCTGCGCCGAGGCCCTTCGTCATTGAAGCGCCTATCAGCAGCCTGCGGTCCGCCTCCATCATCTTAAGGTGGTTCTGGTCGGTATTGACGGCTATAGTCGACGCGCTCGTCAATCCCATCTTGTGAAGGCGTGTAACTGTGTTGGTACCTCCGCCCCCTACGCCTACGACGGCAATCTTAACCTTCGCAGGCACAAAGTCCTTGCTCATCTCCTCGGGCAAGGAAGTCTTGGCGCTGTATTTCAGCGCGTCGGCGATCAATCCCTCCATTCTTCTCATCATCTCCTGTTGCGGTGGGTTCTGCTTCGTCTCTATCAAAGCCGGTTATCCCGCGGCAAACAAGCGAAACCGCGTTCACGGAAGCCAGGTGAAAAAACAAACGAAACTCAGCCGATTACCTCGATGTCGTATCCCGGCTCGCGCTTCGCCTCCTTGCGGGAGAAGGGCTTGCCGACGATGTGCGGCGAGCTTACGCCGGTGACTATGGCGGTGATTTCTATCTTGCCGTCGTACGACGGAATCAGGCGCGCGCCCCATTTGACGTTCGCCTGCGGGTCCATCTGTTCGGTAACCATTTCGCCGGCGCGGATCGCGTCGCCGAGCGTCAAATCGCTGCCTCCTGCGATGTGGATGATGGCGCCCTTTCCGCCTGCGAAGTCCACGTCGAGCAGGCGGTTCTTCAGCACGCCTTCGACTGCGTCCTCCACCTTCGACGGTCCCTTGCCCGTGCCGACTGCAATCATTCCGACGTCGCCGTGCCCCATGATGGCGCGCACGTCGGCGAAGTCGATATTAACGAGGGAAGGCTGCGTTATCGTGAACACGAGTCCGCCGATTGCCTTCGCGAGGATTTCATCCGCAACCAGGAACGCCTGATTCATCGGCAGGTTCGGCACGATTTCCACTAAACGGTTGTTGTCGAGTATGATGACGCTGTCCGCGACTTCGCGCAGGCGCTGGATTCCCTCCTCCGCCTTCTTCACGCGAGCGCGCTCCAACGAGAAGGGATACGTGACCATGGCAACCACGATTGCGCCCTGCTCCTTCGCGATTTCCGCGACCACGGGCGATGCTCCGGTGCCGGTTCCGCCGCCCATTCCCGCGCACAGGAACACGAGGTGCGAACCGGACATCGCCTTCTCGATTTCGGCGCGGTCGACTTCCGCGCATTTCGCGCCTACTTCGGGGAATCCGCCTGCACCCAACCCCTTGGTGACGCTTTTTCCGATGAGCATCTTGTTGATGCCCTCGTCAAGCATGTTCAGGTGCTGCCTGTCGGCGTTAAGCGCGTAAAGCTGCGCACCCTTGACATCGAGCCTTTTCAGGCGGTTCACGGTGTTGTTTCCGCCGCCGCCCACGCCTACTACGCAAATTTTTATTTCCTCGAACTCTCCGCCCGACGCAGCCTCGCGCCTCGCGGAACCCGAACCGCCCAAAGCAGACTTAACGATGTCTTCCATGTTCACATATCGCCTCTTTTTAGCATATATCCGGTAGAAGCAAGAACGATTGGGCTATTTAAAAGGCTTTCGTAATATCGGAAGTGCGCTCCATGGAGGTTTATGGATATAAATCAATAGGTTTAAATATAGTCAAATATAATGAATTCGGGATCGTATCTTGGGTTGTGAAAGATGTCGGAATCGGAATCGTTCCTTGTGACGGTGCCTGTCGAGTGGAAACTTGAGAAATATTCCACGGACACGCGCAAATTCCCGTCGGTGCAGGACTACATACGCGAACTCGTGCGCCGCGACATAGAGGCGTTCGACAAGGAAGCCGCCAACGACGCGAAGAAATAGGCGATTTTATTTTTTGTCCGCGTGGCGGCAGCGGAGCGTTTTTTTTACGCCGCGGTTTTTTCCGCGGGCGCAGGGGCGGGTTTTTCCGCGGCAGGCGCGGCGGCTGTTTTTTCAGCCGGCGCTGCGGGTTTTGCCGGTTCCGCCGCGGGCTTGGCTTCCTCTGGCTTCGGCGCCTCCGCCTTCTTCTTCCCCCGGTCGACTAGGTACTTGTTCTCCTCGTACTTCTCGAGCTTGTCCTTCGACGTGTAGGCGCTCGCGGTTATGCGC
>Ga0210057_1008541_pt1 | contig 12092 bp, 9 predicted proteins | sample CryGeyCG2114_010_2_FD_183968 | JGI IMG/M metagenome (GOLD analysis project Ga0210057, IMG submission 183968) | Groundwater microbial communities from aquifer - Crystal Geyser CG10_big_fil_rev_8/21/14_0.10 (SPAdes) (version 2) | ecosystem: Environmental > Aquatic > Deep subsurface > Groundwater ...
TGTTATATTCACCATGGGGGTATGGTGGTTCAATTTATGGATTAGAAGACGGCATGTCTTTTCGAATAGGTGAAGTACAGATCGTTCTTGCATTTATTGCAACTATTACGTTGCCCTTTTTATTTTTTCGCAAGAGCGCACTGAGGTTACACATTCTGAAGATCTCTATATTTTTAGGTATGGGTCTGTTGAGCGCATATCTCACAATATTTAAATCTCAGTTTATATGGGATTCTATTAGCTTTTTGTGGTATTTGCAGTTTCCGTGGAGACTGCTTACTTTTGTAGCATTCTTCACGTCTGTTGGTATCGCACTATGGGTAAATATGTTACAAAAAAAAAGTCGCATAGTGATAGTTATTATTGCCACAATATTCATCTGTGTGCTTTATACCCCACTATATAAACCCGCATACTATATTACAGGTCGGGATAGTCACTATATAACAAGTAATCAATTGCATTGGGAGGTTAGCAAAACCTCATATGAGTTTATGTATAAGGATATTAAAACGAAACAAACTGGACCATTCTTTTCATTTCCTTTAGAAAAAAAACAATTACCAAGCACTCTGGTAAATATACATAGAAATACACGCATAGAAATACTTACAAATAAAGTTGCTATTAAAGAAATATCAGTGAGCACACAAAATAAAACCTCACTCACTTTGAACAGATCCTATTTTCCTGGGTGGAATGCGTATGTAGATGGTAGGTCGACAACAATAGCTCATAACGATATCGTACAACGTATGACTGTTACCATCCCAAAGGGAACTCACACGGTTCTATTTAAGTTTGAAACAACAACTATTCGTGTCGTGTCCTGGATAATTACGTTCATGTCTTTACTATTCTGGCTTTACTTTGTACAGATAGAGACCATGTGGGCCAAAAGGTTTTGGGTATTTCTTCACAAGAGTAATTGGCCAATGTTCAGGAAATAAATCTCGTTCTGCAAATACAAAATATACGGTGTGTTTTGCTGCTAATTCTTGAGCATAGACAAAATCGTCATCTTTTACAGGCCATCGCGGTTCATAGTGAATTGGGAGTGGAGTATACGCCGTATAGATATCAAAAGCATATGGTAACAATCCAAATGTACCTTCTGTAAAAACATAAATATCTTTTTTCTCAGCCTGTTTTTTAAATTTCGTAACCATATCATTTACGCCGTATCCTGCAGTATAACCCTCTATATATTGTCCTTTATCTATTGATGGAAAGGGAATTTTTGACGGTGAAAAAAGTATTGTCCAATTCATATATGCAGTTGAAAGTAGAAACGCTGCGATAATGAATGTTCCTATTTTTTTCTGTCCGGCTAGATATACCAAACCAATAAAAAATGGAACAGTAAGATATATCAGATATCGAGGAAATATCACCATAGCAAGACAGGCAATTGCAAGAAAGGGGATTAAAAATGATGTAAAAAGCACAAGCACAAGTCCTGGCCTTTTTTTATACAAAAGTAATAATCCCACAAATCCTACAACCGGCCCAAGCAGTGCACTTTCTGAAAGAGCGTATAGAGGGATAATACGCAAGTTATGCATTAGAGGATCAAGGGGATGAGAAAGAAATTGAGGGATACTTAAGACAAATGTTGCATTTTTTTGTTCTATAAACTGCATATAAGGTGAAAGTCTTTGTATGTTGTATATAACTAGTGACAACGCTATCACGATGATCATTAATGCGTAATAGGTGAACGCTTGTATTTTGAAACCCTTCTTTTCGTACATGAAAAAAGGCAACAGAAATAATAGAGGGAAGAAGACTCGTATCGTTGATTTGCTCAATAATGCCATACCTGCCATTAACCCAAATATAAGTGCGCTGTCGAGACGTCTATATTTCCAAATAATAATTCCTCCAACCAAAAACCATATAAAAAATCCATTGACCAATGCGTCAACCAATGCCATGCGTTCATAAAATAAAAAGTAAGGATTGAATATATAGAGTAAGGTGCCTATGTATGCATATCGCTTTCCAAACAAAAGCGTAATGAGAGTAAAAAATCCGACTAATGAAAATAATCCAGAGAGCACACCAAACATACGTCCAGCAAAAAGTGGATCATCAAATATTTTCAGAAGTCCAATAGTTGCCCATGTTTGTAAAGGTTGTCGACCGTCTGTGAGGGATACGAAACGCCAGCTTGCTTCTTTCCAAGCTAATTTTGCCCAGTGTATATAGATAGCCTCATCTGTAAAAATTGGCAATTGGGTAAGATGTACAACTCGGGAGAAAATAAAAAGCGCAAGTAGTAGTACGCATAACGCAACATCTTGTTTCGATACTCGCTTTTTAATCGTAGAAATGATTGTATAAATATCTATCATGGATGTATTTTATACAATGTGCTATTGTCAAAAACAGTTAATACACTCGTATTTTTAAGGGGAGTATTTACGTCATTTCCTTGCATGATAATGCAATCGAATTTATTATTTTGTGCTAAAAACATATTTTTATCATAGAAAAAATGAATCGGTTTTGCAAAGTAATATACCATACTTGGGTGATCGCCCCACCAACTTGATGTTGAAATAGTAAGGTTCATTGCATGGAGAGTACTGTAGGTAGTACGAGTTTGGACATCAACTAAGACTGCTAAAGAAGTACAGGAACCACGCGCATAGATTGCCACATGAATATGAGGCGCGGGTGTAGAATAATACGTATGCATTAGATCTTTTTTAACAAAACCCATGTATATGATTATTATCAAACATAAGGCAGTAACTATCTGTGTTATTTTCGAAAACTTCTTTAGCAGTATTAAAGGGTAGAACGACAGAAACATAAATTGTGGAATAACAGGGTAAAGATACCATGAAATTTTTGTTTTTGTAATATTTAAAAAGATGAACCAAGGTATGAGTACTGTCGCGAGAAATAATTTTTTATCGTCGATAGTTCCCTTATACCATTGGTATATCAATATACCAATGCCGAATAATGCACTTATCTTTAGCCAGCCCAATTGTTCAATTAGTAGATCGATATAGAATGTACGTTGTCCAAAGTGAGACTCTATAGATGAACTTACCCGTTTGAAATGACTCTCTATTATGTGTGCTGACCAGAATTGCTTACCATAGATTATAAGCATCGCAATATACCACAGAGATAGTACAGCGCATTGTATTAATAATATACGAGTAAATGAAACTAGTTCTTTTTTAGTTATTTTTTTTCTGAAAAACTCAAATAGGAAGAACAATCCCTGCGTAATGAGTGGATAAAATCCGAGTAATGATTTGCTTTGTATTGATAAGAAGAGAAAGAGAGTGCTAATAAGTAAATTTTTTTGAAAGACAACGTAACCAATCCATCCAACGAGCAAAAACACATCTAAACTCACCACTTGTGAACGTTGAAGAAATATAGGCGCGAATGCCGTTCCTGCTATAGCGAGAGTTGCTATATATGCATATTTTGTAATACGATAATAAAATGTATAAAACAACGTGAGTATAGCAGTTGAAACACCTAGCGCCAGCATCCGTGTTGTTACTTCTGCAGAAAATGGTAAATAGGTCACTAACCCGTAGAAAAGCGACGACAATGGAGGTTTGTCAAACCATATATGTCCTTGCCACATAGGAAATAAATAATAATGATTACGTAGCATTTCTATACCACCCTGGACATATAGTGGCTCATCCCAGTCAAAGAATGGGGTGGGGTTAGCAATGAGCTTATAAGAAAGCGCGATAAAGTAAAGCGTAATAAAACATATAAAGAACACATGTTCACGAAATAATGTGCGTAAATTTTTCACGAATACTTACCTCTTATATAATTGAGTTTCACTTTCACCAAGTCTCTGATGGCTTCAAATGAATCAGTGAGGAAATTGACATTTTTTGTTTCTACATGACGCCAAATGACGGGCACTTCTTTAATTTTATATCCAAGTTTGTGAGCAACAAATAAAAACTCCAAGTCGAATCCCGCGCTTACAGATGAACGATCTAATTCTTGTTCTTTTTTATATACTCTCAAGTGAGTTATAGTATTGAGTGCAGCCTTTTTCTTAAAGGCTTTAAACCCACATTGTGTATCGCGAATTGTGGGCAAACCAATAAGGTAACTTCGGAATAGAATAAAGCCATAAGCCATAAATTTTCGTAAGAATGGTGCCCCTTGGCGTTCCTTTGTTCGTGATCCAATGACAATATCATACCCACGCACAATTTCATTCACTAATTTTTGTGCTTCTTCTATTGGCGTTGCTAAATCAATATCAGAGAAAAGGACTACGTTACCTTTGGCATGTTTTATTCCAGCAATTACGCTGAAAGCTTTTCCAGAGTGTTTTTTTTCTAGAATGCGTAATTTAGGATATTTTCCTACATATTCTTTTTTTAAGATTGACAGACTATCATCTGTTGAGCCATCGTCAACTATGAGGACTTCAATAATGTTTTTTTGATTTTTTGCATAATTGAGTACTTTGTCGAGAACGCCTTTTTGGAGATTTTTTACTTCATTGTAGATAGGGAATATAACACTCGTATGAATAAGATTTGCCATTATTTGAGTATTGTAGCACGTTTATGAACGACTTTATATATAGTAATGTTTTGCACAGTAAACTTTTCTTGTATATGCTTATCTTTAAATGATGCAATGACCCATTGGGCGTCATCTGTAGCTTTGCATGGTTCAAAACAAAGTATAAAAAGCTCTGAAGGCTGTTCGAGTGAACGTTCATCGAGTTGTCTATGGTTTAGTTCTCGGGAAAGAAAATAACGATAATGTTCATCTGCTTCTACAAATGGTATAGTTGCCAACTGGTAAGGGCCTTTTGTTATATGAGGAGCTATTTCATGAGCAATATCTTTTGCTCTCTGAATTTGATTACTTCCTACACTGAGCAAGAAATTGAATCGTAATGCGTTGATTATGATATATGCGCAGATAATTACAATGCCGCCAACCTTACATTTTGTACAAGTACCATAGAGTAGTGGATATATTAGTACTAGGTATAAACTCAAAATGACTGATCCATAATAGTGAGGAAATTTTTCTACTTTCACCAGTGTGAATAGGAGAATATACGCAATCAGAATTCCGAAATGCATGAGAATAAAAATATTTTTTTCTCGGATAGCTCTATATACAGATAGATATAGAATATAGGCAATTATAGATAAGGCGATTATTTTAAATTGAGAAGGAAAAGGGATAGCTATTTGTAGTAGTGAATAAATTGTTTGCCAAAAAGACATAAGCGTGATACTGATCTTTGTTGCAGAGTTTGTATGAAATAATGTGAGAAGGCTCTGTGTGTTTATGAAATCATGGCGTAAGTCGAAGATAATGAGCGGAGAGATAGCAACTATGAACCCTACTAATGAAGTAAGAATCGGTATATAGCTTTTTTTACTTTTTGTACGAAATAAATTAAAGAATACTCCCAATCCGAGAGGAACTATGGTCAACAATACGAGAGGGTGTAGTTGTATCGAAAAACCAAAAAATAGACCAGTAAGAAACCCAGCGATATGATTATTTTCCCTGAGCATTGTGTAATAGAAAAAAAATGTTGCAAAGGCAAAGTATGGCAACAAATTTGGATTCCACGCGTATTTGGCACTGTCGATGAGTAAGGATGAAAATGCGAGTACGAGCATAAACAACAGAGCTGTTTTTTTGTTTGTATAGTACACAACCATACTACCTACAAATATGATAGCTAAAACAGATAAAATGGCCGTACCGATAGCAAGTCCTAATGGATTGAAGTTGGCAATAAGTAAGAATGGTGCCATGAGGTAGTAAAAAAAAGGTCCCATATAAACAAGACCGACAGAAGTGGGAGGCCCGATAGCGGGAAAATGTCGCAGCGTAGCAATATCCTGCATAATGAGTGCGTCTCTACCTTGGTCGCCGAGAAACGTTGCGAAGCTTGAAATATTATAGAGGCGTAAAAAAGCTGCAATAGCTATAATTATTAGCCATCTTGCATCAAACTGTTTACGAACCTTTGTTACAATAGATGATATGTGGAAACGCATACAGCCTTATTGTAGTATAACTTTCGTTGTTTTGTTAAGCACATTTATTGTATGGGTACCATTTATATTTAAATGGAATAGTGCGGGGTACATATATATATCTGGAAAGTTGTCGATGCTGGATCTATATAAACACTGGGACGGCCCTTTGTATGTGATTGTTGCAAAGACGTTTTACAACGCTTCCTCTGTAATTTTGCGAGAGTCCTTTCTAGGTCTCTCTCCTGGGTATTTCGCGGCTCACCTACCGCTGTATCCGCTCTTCATACGCTCTACGGCATGGTTGGTAGGTTCTTTACCCTCAATGCTACTATGGCCAGTAATAGGGACAGTAGCATATATAAATTTCTTCTATTTCTTTGTTAAAAAGTTCGGATTGTCACAAAGGCCGTTTGCATTAGCTATGGTCGCAGCATTTATTACTCCTCGCTTTTTTGTAGTCCGATCAATTGGTGCGCCAGAAACTATTTTTTTATTCTTCATGCTTGTATCAATATATTTTTTTATACAAAAGAAATATCTGCACGCTGGCATAATGGGTGGCTTAACTGTATTGACAAAGAGCCCAGGGATATTGCTTTTCGGAGCTTACGGACTATGGATTCTTGAAGAATATTTTCGTACAAAAAAAGCGCAAGTTGCGTGGGTAGGCTTATTATTAATACCCCTTTCACTTATTGGAGTTTTCGGGTGGTACGCATATGCATATGGTGATTTTTTTGCCTATTTTAATAGTGGATATTATATCCATTTAATTTTTCCACCTTTTCAAGTATTTGACGCAAATGCTCGATGGGTAGGGACAGGGTGGTTAGAGGATATTCTTTTTGTATATATGTTTTATTTATTAACTCTGTTTTCTTTGTACACTATCAAAAAGTTGAGAGTAGCGTTTTACTTTACTGTTTTGTTTTTTATTGCAATCATTTCTGTACAGCATAGGGATATTGCTCGTTATAGTTTACCACTGCTCCCATTTGGTTTAATTGTTCATGAACAATTTTTTACATCTAAAAAGTTTATTTTCATACTGATTATTCTCTTACCAGCGTTATATATTTATGCGTGGAATTTTATTCTCTTCAATCAAGCACCCATAACTGATTGGGCAGTATTGCGTTAGTTAATTATTGCTTTTTTTCCAAACGACTTTATTGTATAGCAAGTACGAGTAAGGAATGATTATAAACACAATGATGAATATTTTATAAACAATCCAAGACTGAATAGAAACAATGCCCATATTAAACCGACTATCACCTAAAAATTTTAACATCAAACCTAGTCCTCCACCTTGAATAAGTATTGAGCCAGATGCTATTAGATTAAATACGAGAAATTGTTTCAAAAGTGAAGAGGTTGTCCCCTTGATACGTTTGTGACTAAAGCTCCATAAGTTATTCCATGTGAAATTTGAAATAATTGCAATTTCTGCACTTATCATATTTGCAAAGACTTTTGAAGCTACATGAAATGAAATAAGCAGGTAAGCGATCATGAAATCTATACTAAAACCAACAATACCCACTAATACATAGCGAATAAAACTTGAGTGAGTAAGTACATAGTGGATAATTTGGCCGATATATTGAGGAGCGTTTATTTTAGATTCTCCTTGGTTACGATCTGTAAAATGTATGGGAACTTCACTTATTTTCGCTTCGAGTTTGAGTGTTTTATCGAGGAAAGCTATTTGAAAAACATATCCGTTATACAGTCCCATAGAAGGTAGATTTTTTTCAACTACCCATTTACGGATAGCCCTAAAGCCGTTCGTCCACTCTTTTTGAGATAGGTGCATAAATCCAACACGGACAAAAAGATTACTCATAATAGAAAAAATCTTGCGATACCATGCCCAGTTTTGTGGGATCGATCCACCTTTCATATATCGCGATCCTATAACCATATCGCTACCTGCGTCTATTGCTTCCAAAAACGAAGGTATCTTTTTTGGATCGTGTGACCAGTCTGCATCCATTTCAAACAACACGTCAGGCGCAAGCTCTTTTAACGCATAGGTAAATCCGCGTTGATATGCTTTGCCAAGTCCTTCTTTTTTTCCAGAAATAAGATAAAGCTGTGGGAATTTTTTTTGCATTACAACTACCGCATCTGCGGTTTTGTCAGGTGAACTATCATCGACAACTAATACCGCAATACGCCAGTCTTTTAGAACTTTTTGTATAGAAAACAAAGTAGGAATTAATGTTGAAACGTTCTCTTTTTCGTTATATGTAGGAAGAACGATGACTGCTTTTTTCATTCCGTGTAAAATTTCTGTGTGAAATAGAGAATTGTTTTTTCCAGCCCTTTTGTGATTGTTATAGTTGGTTGCCATGAAAGTTCGTGTTTTGCTCGAGTTATATCTGGTTTTCTTCTGCGTGGATCATCTTCCACCGCAGGTTTGTGTACAATGCTAGACGTGGTATGTGTCATTTTTTGTATAAGTAGTGCTATGTCTAAAATACTCTGCTCATTTGGATTGCCAATATTGAAAATGAGTTTGCTTGAGGATGTCTGCATCATTGTTATAAGCGCATTGACAGTATCGGTTACATAGCAAAACGACCTTGTTTGCTTACCATCTCCATGAATTGTAATGGGTTTTTTTGAGAGACTTTGTACGATAAAATTCGAGATTACGCGCCCATCATTACGTTCCATGTTTGGCCCGTAGGTATTAAACAAGCGAGCTATTTTTATATCTACCCCATGCTTGTGAATAAACGTGTAACAGAGAGCCTCGGCAAAACGCTTCGCTTCGTCATAACATGAGCGAGGGCCAAACGAATTAACGTTTCCCCAATAAATTTCTTTTTGCGGATGTTCAAGAGGATCACCATATACTTCTGATGTTGAAGTGAAGACAACACGTTTGGTATTCGTTTTCTGCGCGAAAACTAAAATAAGCTTCGTTCCTTGGGAATTAACCATAAGCGTTTCCATGGGGTAGTTTGCATATTGAACAGGGGACGCGGGGGATGCTAAGTGGAATATGCCGTCTGCATTTTTTGGCAGTGTATTAAATGTTTTAGGGTCGCAAATATCTGCTTGTATGAAGTGAAATCTTGAAGAATCAAGCAAATCTGCCAGATTATCCCTATTGCCTGTTAGTAAATTATCAACAGCCCACAGAGTGTGACCTTGATTTGATAATTCATGACATAAATTTGAACCAATAAACCCAGCAGCACCCGTAATGATAAAAGTACTCATGAGCTCGTTCTACCAACGGACATATAGGAAAATCCCAAAGCTCGTATAATTGTTGGATCGTATATATTGCGTGCGTCAACTATATTTTTTTGTGCCATTTGTGCATATATTTTTTGTAGATCAACTTGTTTGAATTCGTTCCATTCGGTAAGAATCAATAGCAGATCTACACCACTTACAGCTTCATACGTTGAATTTGCGTATGTAACTTCATTTGGCAGCAGTTCTTGAAATGTAGAAATTGCCTCGGGATCGTATGCTGTAATAGCATACCCTTTTTTTATGAGCTCAGACAGTATGTAAAAGGCTGGTGCTTCTCTCACATCATCAGTATCAGGCTTAAAAGCTAATCCCCACACTGCAATTTTTCGTATATTTTTATGAGATATAACTTTGTTGACAACTTCCTCTCGCATATGTTTATTGATTTGTTCAACAGACTGTAAAAGTGACATATCCACTTTGTATTCTTGACCCATATGAATTAAAGCCTTGACGTCTTTAGGTAAGCAGCTACCGCCATATCCTGCTCCAGGATATAAGTAAAGAGATCCAATCCGCTTATCCATTCCAACTGCGTTTAAAACTTCCTCAACATTTGCGCCTGTTTTTTCAGCAAATAATGCAATCATATTCGCAAAAGAAAGGCGGGTCGCTAGCATTGCGTTTGAAGTGTATTTAATAAGCTCTGCAGATGCGAGGTTTGTGATTATTCGTTGACCTTTGAGTGGTTTGTGGAGCTCAAGCAAAGTCTCTATTGCTTTTTTGGAATCTGATCCAATAACAATTCTGTCCGGAGATAAAGTATCTTGAAGCGCTGTTCCTTCACGTAAAAATTCTGGACAGGACGCAACATCTATATGTACTCCTTCATTTTTTGTTTCTTCAATAATAGCCTGCACTTTTTTATTAGTTCCCACGGGAACTGTACTTTTACATGATACTACTGTGTATCCGTTTGATAGGTGGGTGCCGATTTTCTTGGCAACATCGAGAACTGCGGTGAGATCTGCTTGTCCATTTTGCTTTGGAGGGGTACCTACAGCAATAAAGATTATGTTTGAACCAGACAAACCTTCTTTGTAATCTAGCGTAAAGTGCAACCGTTGTGCGTTAAGATTCTTCTTAAGCACTTCCCGCAATCCAGGTTCATAAATAAGGGGAATTCCTTTCTTCAGTTTTTCAACTTTTTCTGGAGTATGTCCGACAACCCAGACATCGTTTCCTAGATCCGCAAAAACGCATGCAGTTACTAGTCCGACGTATCCGTGCCCGATAAACGTAATGCGCATGTCATGAATAATATACCATATGACAGATAAATGCAACGCAGTTAACCCCTACGAGTCTTGTAGAAAGGCGGCTAGTCCTTGCTCAAAAGTCTTCATAGTAAAAAAAGTATTTTTAGAACTTTGTATATCTGAAAATTGTGGACGTTTTGCTTTGTTATGAAAAAATTCAGTGAATAGAGCAGGTTGTATAAGCTGTTCGTTTAATCCAAACGTACGAGCAATCTGCACTCCAGCATCGTAGGGTGAAAGTGCATCAGCTCCGACTATATGGAATATCGATGGAGAGAAATGCTCAATTAAATAGTACAAAGCGTATGCAATATCATCGATATACGTTGGCGTTATAAGTGAATCTTGTACCATGCGAAGCGTATTCCCACTACTTAATTGATCTTTAATCTTGTGAACAAAATCTTTTTTCTCCGATGGATATTTTTTGTATGGATAACTAATACGTACTATCATGGCATCATTCGCAACGACTTTTTCTGCTTTATACTTTGTTGTTCCGTATATAGATAGAGGATGAGGAACAGCATTTTCAGTAAAAGGTGGGTGTATGCCATCAAATACAAAATCGGTTGATATGAATATCATGTGTTTCTGCTGTTCTTGTGCTATGGTAAATATATGTTGTGTTCCAGCTACATTTACACTATGAGCACTTTCTTGTTCTTGTTCAGCCTCATCAACTTTAGTGTACGCAGCAAGATGTAGAATGGTATCGTACTCAACACTCAAAAGTGCATTTTTTACACTCTCCATATTGGTAATGTCAACTAAGGGTTGTGAAAGGGAAATGAAGTGAACTTTTTCATGTAACAACTCTACAATGCGTGAACCAACCAAGCCAGTTGAGCCCGTAATTATAACGCGTTTCATGTACCGTACTGCGTGTGGTAGTACTTTTTATACTCTCCTGATTTTATATTTTTCCACCAATTTTTATTTTGTGTATACCATGCGATAGTTTTTTTAAGACCAGATTCTAAGGTCTGTGTGGGTTTCCATCCAAGCTTAATGGTACTCGAAGGGTCAATTGCATATCGATGATCGTGGCCAGGACGATCTTTGACAAAATCGATAAACTCTTCACTTTTGCCCATAAGATACAATATTTTTTTCAGGAGATCTACATTGGCTATGTTGCTTGTCATACCACCCACTAGATAGGTTTTGCCCATTATTCCTTTGTGTAAGATTGTATCTATTGCCTCGCAATGGTCTTCTACATGCAACCAGTCACGTACGTTTGCCCCATCGCCATAGACGGGAACCTTTTTACCTTCTAATATGTTCGAGATTGCAATAGGGATGAATTTTTCTGGGAACTGATAGGGGCCATAGTTATTAGAACAATTGGATATGGTAGTTGGGAGTCCATATGTAGCATGGTATGCTCGGACCAAATGGTCTGAACCTGCCTTGCTTGCTGCATATGGGCTTCGTGGATCATAAGGAGTATTAAGTGTAAAAACGTCGTCTGACATAAGGGGGAGTGAACCAAAAACTTCATCAGTCGATATATGATGGA
>Ga0210057_1008543_pt1 | contig 12090 bp, 9 predicted proteins | sample CryGeyCG2114_010_2_FD_183968 | JGI IMG/M metagenome (GOLD analysis project Ga0210057, IMG submission 183968) | Groundwater microbial communities from aquifer - Crystal Geyser CG10_big_fil_rev_8/21/14_0.10 (SPAdes) (version 2) | ecosystem: Environmental > Aquatic > Deep subsurface > Groundwater ...
GACGAAAAATTTAACTAAAAATTTATGAAAAAACTTATTGCCACAATCTTAATTATCGGATTTGTCTTAACTCTGAATTTTAATATTTTCCAACCTAAGCAGGCTCAAGCTATTCCTGTTATCGATGTACTCAAAGTTCCTATACAGGCGCCGCTAACACTTAAGGAGATAATTTTCGATATGATAGGCCATACAATCACCCAGACAATTCTTAGGGTGATACAACAGCAAATCATAAACTGGGGTATGGGAAGAAAAAGCACTGCCAATCAGCCATTTCAGGTTTCAGACTGGGTTCAGTTTTTTAGAGATGCCACAAACAGAGGAGCGGCAAAATTCATTTCTCAATATGAGGGAATATTCGATTTATCCAGCGTCTGCGAATTTAACCTAAAAAATACTTTAGATTCTCTGGGGTTCAATCTTTATCCCCAAGATATGACTTATTCTCAATATGCCAGGCCTACTTTAGAAAATACCTTAACAACTCTCGGGCTCACCTGTCAGGAATTTACTGACAGCGGTTATTCCATAGCCCAAGGCGGGTGGGGTTCCTGGTTTGCCCTGATGGAGCCCCAAAACAATGTTTTCGGCCAGGCCATGATGGCAGAACAGGAAAAGGCCAGACAAATGATGGAGGAAAAAGAAGCAGCTGACAAAAGACTTGCTGTTAGCGGAGGTTACGAAAACGAAACCGCCACTATTGCAACTGATATAGATAAATGCAAAGAAAATTGTGCGGCAGTAGGTCCGCCATCTCCTGCTTGTCTCGCAAGATGCGAAAGTTTACCGGGAATCGCTATCCAAACCCAAATCAAAAACTGGGGCTCGGATATTAATAAACTAATGACCAAATCTCTCGGCGCAGATATAGATAGACTCGTCAGCGTTGATGAAATTACCGAGCTTCTGGGAGTGCTTTATTCTGCCGTTCTAAGTAAAGCAATAAATCAAGGATTGGCGTTTGGTACTAGCCTTCTACAACCGAACCAATCAACTCGTAAAAGAGCTGAAACCAAAACACAATTTTCCTATCAAAGAATATTTAAAAAAGAACAGACCGTTGAAGACATAAAGGATGTTAAATCTCAAACTTTAAGCAACATCTTAAAAGCAATGCAGCAATTATCCCGCTCAGTAACAACCTGCGTTGACGACGAACTGATGAAATATGATGATTATACCAAAAGTTTAGCAGATATTTTCTCCCCGAGCGTAGAAGGTCTTTATCTTGGCTTAGAAGGAGTAAATCTTAAGCCCGATTTTGAAGTTCTGGATCCCCGATTCGCTCCTTACACTGTTTACGGCTACAGCTGGGGCAAAGTGCCGGCAAGTAAATTTCCTGACAAGTGCAAGGCAATGACCGACCAACTAAATTTAGGGACTAATGCCACCTGCCGAAGCATCAGAAGCGGATTAGAGCCAAACATTCAACCCCAATGCGAAATTTGTATGTATGACCATGACTCTTTGAACTGCCCTCCTGCGCCATATCCTCCCCAACCCTATCCTAAAACAGGGCAAACAGACCCCTGGAGTAATGAAACACTGATGAAAGATAAATCAGATTATTGGTGGGATTGCAAAAATCAATATAACGTAACTCTTGACCGCTGCGATAAATGCCTAAAAAATGCCGACGAAAAATGCCAGCAAGATAATCCCAAGCAAAAAGAACAATGCATTATTAACCAATGCGGAAGTTTCAGCGATATTGCCAATAACTTTATAACTCCTCTCCCAATTGACCCTGATTCCGCTGCACTGGAATTTCACGATCGCTGCTTAAAGGAAGAAGCAAAAGACGCTTGTTTCACTTGTCTTAAAGAATATTTTGTTCCTGCCACTTATTGCGATCAAACTGCGGACTATATGGCCCGTTCTATCATAAAATATCCCGCCCTGGTTAAAAAGGTGAGAAGCGGAGCGACTGACCATGAAATCTGGCTTGGTCCGTATGATAAAATCATGGGTGAGCAAGGAGGAGGCGTATGCGACAACAATGACGAATCGGAATCAATAGATTTAGCCATCATTTGCCGGATTATGCCTGATTTTAAATATGCTGGAGAAAAAGTCTGCGAAACAAGATGCTCTCAAGCAGGATTAACCGGACAAGCCCTGACAGATGCCCTGAAAGATATTAGCGATTTCAGGCCCAACGGCAAAGATTGCGGCAGTATCAAATTGCCGATTGGCGGAAAAGAAACCTGGGCGCCTGTTAATGACGGAGTATTTCAGACAAGGGGCAAGTGTTGCGGCGCTTTATGGCAGCACGACCCGAAAAAATATGCGGCCTGCGTGGGAGGAGGAACGGAAATACCCATAAAACCAACAACCTGCGGAACCACTACTAACTATCTTCAAGAACCCTGGTGTCATTGTCCCGAGGGGTGGCGACCTCTTATAGGCCGAACCAGAACCGGCAACACAGAATTTGGAAAAGTCCCTCTGGGCGGAGATTGTAATTCTAAAAATTTCGATAATCCCAACAAGCCGCTTTTGGTATTTTCCAACCATGATGCGCTTTTCGATATTCTGTATATTGCTAATAGCGGTAATAAATGTACGGAAACATGTGAAGCTATTAATAATGTCGATCCTAATTTTGTTGACTCCTTGTCAAATGCCCAAGATTATTGGAACCAGTGTCCAAATGTATGCCGTGATGAAAATTTCAGTCTTCCCCCCGATGATCCCAATGGTCCGCATAAATGTCCCACTGATGCCACGCCGCCTGCCTCAGTATTATGGTCTGGTGAAGTAACTCTGGATCCTGCTGAACCTCCTAATCATGGTAATGGCACGTGGTGTGTCCCGGCAGCAATAATAAACAGCGGAACGAACGAATTAAACGCAGGAATCTATCACGATGACAATAATGACGGACCTCAACAAAATCCGCTAACCGAAGAAGCTTCAAGCCAAATAAATGTTTGCGCGCCCTGTGATCCAGGCGATTATGACTATCCCTACTATAGGATTAAAGATGCAGAAGGCAATAAAATCGACCAATGCAACAACAAACAACACAATCAAAAATTTAAACTTGACACCTGTGACGGCTATAATATTCCATAAATTATTATAATGAAACCTTTTTCAAAAAAAACTCTGATTTGTATTTTTGTCCTGACTCTGTTTTTAGGCCTGCTTTTGGTTAATACAAATGAGGCAAAAGCAATTAGTCTTGAGGGTGCGGCAAAAAGCATGCTGCAGGGTATATTTTATACTCTTTTAAACCTCGCCCAGCTATTCATCGGTTTGGTGGCAAAATTATTTACCGCAATATTAGATTTTGGTTTTCAAAAAATGGATATGGTGTATCTTGGCTGGACCATTACCCGCGATATTGTTAATATGTTCTTTATTCTCGGTTTAATTGTGATTGCTTTTGCCACTATTTTACGAATTGAAACCTATGGGATGAAAGCTCTTCTGCCCAAACTAATCCTGATTGCTCTTTTAATCAATTTCAGTTATCTGGCTTGCGGAATAATTATTGATGCCAGCCAAATTCTGACCAACTACTTTCTTGGCCAGATTCAAGGCGACACAAAAATTGACATGGGCGCGCTAATGATGGATACTTTAAAAGTTTCAACAACGATAGGGCCGGGAGAACAAGTAACAGTGGCAGTAAGCTCTCCGGACTCAGATATGCGGCTAATCTTAAATACGGCATTTTCCGCAGCCATAACTTTTGTAGCCGGTTTTGTTTTGCTTATTGGCGCGATTTTGCTTTTTTTAAGAATAGGCGCGCTCTGGGCTTTGATAATTGTCGCTCCTTTTGCCTGGTTTTTTGGTATTTTTCCGGCTCTTAAATCACACAATGATAAATGGTGGTCGGAATTTTTCAAGTGGTCTTTCTTTGCCCCGATTTATGTTTTCTTTATTTATCTGGTTCTTAAAATAGGCAAAGAAACCGTTCTTCTAAGCCTAACAAACGACCCTGAGTCTCTTCAGAGATTATCTATGACTGAAATGATGGGCAATTTGAACTTATTCTGTTATTTTGTTTTCCTGATTGTTCTTCTCTGCGGCGCGCCAACTTTAGCTATGAGTCTGGGGATTAAAGCAGCCGGAACAGTCACTGCTTTTGCCAAAGGGGCCTTAAAAGGAGCCACGTTAAAACCAATGGGAGCGGGCGCAAGAGGCCTCTGGAGGAAATTTGAACGGTCGCGTGTCGGCACAGCCATCCCATTTCTGCGGGCATCCAGAGAAGCCTGGAAGTTAAGAAGAGAAGAAAAAGAAAAGAAAGCTTATGCTCCGGCAGTGGGCAAATGGAGAGATAGACTAAATCAGACTCTGGACCGCACGAAAACCTTTGAAGAGAATAGGGCAAAAGATATGCTGGTAGACGACGAAATGGGCAAACTGAAACAACAACGTCTTGGCAAACAGGAATTAGCTAACTTGGCTGGTTCTTATCTGAAAGGCAAAGACTATGAAAAATTCCAAGCAGCTTACCTAACATTAGTTTCTCAAGGCAGCGAAGAAGCGTTGGGCGAGCATCCTGAAATAAGAAAACTAATGGATCAAGAACTAATAAAACAATATGGTCTAACCAGTAAGGAGACCATAAAAAGCCTTTTGCAAAATGTTATTCCCGACAAACAAGAAGCAATAAGACTTGCTGGAAAAACAGGAGCAATGGCAAAAACTATAGGCCTTTCCTATCTTGATGATATGGTTAGATATGATGAGAAAAAAAAGGAATCGCGTTGGACCACAAAAGAAGAAAGTGAAAAAGAAGATATAGGAGGAGCTGAGATGATGAAACTAGACCCACAGGGCCGATGGCGTAGGAGTAACCGCCGAAATATTCTCTCCCAAAATGAAGATGGCAGTCCAGCAAAAGTTACCACTTCCTGGAAAACAGCGCTCAGAATTTTAGACGCCCAGGATCCTGAACGAACCTACAAAGAAATGCCGGGTTATAACAAAGAATATATCTATAAAGGAAAAGATTCACTTCAGGCGCACATTAACACAATGAGCGGCACGCAAAAAGACATAGCTCAAAAATGGCTGGATGGAATAAAAAACGCAGTTGAGGGCAAGCCTTTTAAACCAGGGAAAAAGAAAGAAGGTGAGAAATTAACTAAAGAAGAAGCCGGCGAAAAACTTTTTGGGGGTAGAATATAAATAAACTTATGGCAACTATTGACGAATTAACATCAGAACAATGGGCTAACTCCGAAACATTGGAAAAAATAAGGGCTATGGCCCATGGATTTGTTATTTATGAGGAAATGTCCAATGCCTGGGGCTTGGCGCGAAAAGTTGAAAACAGGAGCCGCGAGCTGCTCGATTCTTCTCCCGAAACCTACCGGCAATATGAAAAGTTATCTGCCCAGCTGAAATTCATTGCTCTTCCCTTTTTAACCGACGAACAAATATTTGATTTAATAGAAAAGCATTCCCTTAAAGTTGTTAAGGCAGAAATTGATATTAAAAGAAAAATCTCGGCCTACCTAACTTCAAGGTCAGTATTTGTTCGCGACCAATTTAAACGAGATGTTCTGAAAGCTCTTAAAAAAAATCAGGAAAAACTTGAAAATAAAACAATCGGAGAATGGCTTCTTGCTTATGACAAATTTGCCGGAGCCAGAAGAAATACCAGTCTTGAACGAACAAAATTTCTCACCCAAGACCCGGAAGCCAAAAATTTATCAGAAGAATCAAAACAGCATCTCTCAAAAATATTGGAATTCTACGATAATCTAAAAATTACCGTCCCCCTACCCATAATTGAAGTAAGTGAAATTACTCTCAAAGAATATTTTGCCGAACTAAACGTCCCCTTGCCAGAGGAAGAAAAAAAGGCCCCCTTGCCATTGCCCAAGAAAGTCGAACTCAAAAAAGAAATCAAGCCCCCTATCCCGATTAAACCCGAACAACCAAAACAACCAGAAAAAAAACCAACACCTCCGCCTCCAAAACCACCCACTCCACCGGTTTATAAAAAAGAGGTTTTCGAAATTCCAACTTTTTCCAAGGAAACCGAAACAAAATTTGAAACAAAAGAAAAAGAGCCTATCAAAAAAGAGCCTATCAAAGCTGAGCTAAAACCTACTTTACCCCCTCCACAATATCGGATTCGAACAATGAAACAGGATATTGAAAAAGCTAAAAGACAACCTATCCCTCCAAAACCAGAACCAAAAATTAAAGACAACATCGTTGACCTCTCGGGTAAATAAAATATATGCATGCTCAAGTTCCTCAATATGTTGACATTGAAGATAAAATTATCGGACCCCTCACTCTAAAACAATTTCTCTATCTACTAATCGGCGGGGGAATAATATTTTTGCTGTTCAGCATCCTGAAATTTCCTGTTTTTATCATTGTTGCCATTCCCATTGCCTTTTTTACCATTCTTCTGGCATTTTTTAAAATCAACAATCAAAAATTCGGCAAATTTATAGCTAATTTTCTGGGATTCATCAGCAAGCCTGATATTTATACCTGGAAAAAACTTCCTTCCCAAAAAACAGAAGAAGAACCCGCGCCTAAAATCATTGAAAAAGCTAAGCCCCTTAAAAAAATCCCCGAGAAAAGCGGGCTCGAAGAAACCGCGTGGAAAATAGAAATATGACCCCTTCAAAAATCTCACAATCAAAAATTAAAGCCGCATCTCCCAGCCAAAAATTTGTTGAAGTTCAAGAAATTAAAGATGATGTAGTTATTTTGAAAAACGGAGGCTTGAGGGCAATTTGCATCGCCTCGTCTCTTAATTTTGAACTTAAAAGCAGTGACGAACAGGAAGCTCTGGTCGGCCGTTTTCAGGGTTTTCTTAATTCTCTCGATTTCCCTTTGCAGATTTTAATCAGTTCCCGAAAATTAAATATTGATCCCTATCTTGAAGATTTAAAAGAATTAGCCAGAACTCAACAAAATGAACTTCTGCATGCCCAAACAATCGAGTATATAGATTTTATAGAAAAGTTTGTCGAACTTACTGACATTATGAATAAGTCATTTTATCTGACAGTGCCCTACAATCCAGCAGGCGGCCGGAAAGAAAAGCCCTGGGATAAGATTAAGTTTATACTTAAGCCCCAAGAAACCATTCAAAAAATATCGCCGGAGAAATTCCTGGAATATAAGGATCAGCTTTTTCAAAGAATGAACCATGTTATAAATGGTTTAAATCAGGTGGAAATTAAAGTCGGTCTTTTAAATACCAATCAACTAATAAGACTATTCTATGAATTCTACAATCCCTGACACAACCACCGGCCCTACCGGCCTTCAGGATCTTATTGCCCCTTCAGCCCTTCAAATTTCTTCCAACAATATCCAGTTAGGGGAAAAACTTGCCCGAACTATTTTCATCGTGAACTATCCCCGCTATCTTAATGTAAACTGGCTCTCTCAGATTATTAATTTCTCCAAGGCAATGGATATTTCAATGTTTATTCATCCCACTGACACGGCCGAGCTTCTGAGAAAACTCAGGAAAAAACTTACCGAAATAGAATCACAAATAGCTTTAGAGCAAGAAAAGGGAAAGGTCCGCAATCCTATTCTTGAAACTGGCCGCCAGGATATTGAAACTCTACGAGATAAATTAATCCAAGGGACGGAAAAGTTCTTTAAATTTTCCCTGTATATCACTATCTATGGCGACTCCATCAAAGAACTAAATGAGACAGAAGCAGAAATTACCTCCTTGCTCGATTCAAGAATGATAAATACTAAAGTCGCTCTTTTCCAGCAAGCCGATGGAATCAATTCAACTTTCCCCTTGGGCTCGGACAAGTTATTTATCACAAACTCCATGAATTCTGCCCCTCTTTCTACTTCTTTCCCTTTTGTCTCCTCAACTCTCACTTCTAACAAAGGGATTCTCTACGGCATTAATCGCCATAATAATAGCCTGGTTTTATTCGACAGATTCTCTTTGGAGAATGCCAATATGGTAATATTCGGCAAAGCGGGAGGAGGAAAATCTTATGCTACTAAACTTGAAGTTCTGCGTTCTTTAATGTTCGGCAATGATATCGTTATTATTGACCCGGAAAACGAATATCAACATCTGGCAGAGACAGTCGGCGGCTCTTTTCTCAAAATATCTTTAACTTCGCCCTATCATATCAACCCCTTTGACCTCTCTCTCCCCGGGCCGGAAGAAAAACCGGAGGATATTCTCCGGGGCAATGTTATCGAGCTTACCGGTCTTTTGAAGATAATTTTTCAAACATTAACGGCCGAGGAAGAATCAATTCTGGACAAGGCCTTGGTGGAGACCTACGCTTCCCGAGATATCACTCCTCAATCCGATTTTAGAAACATTACCCCCCCCTTATTGAGTGATTTAAAAACTATTTTAGAAGGCATGGCCGGAGGAGAGTCAATGTCTAAAAGACTGGAAAAATATACCGAAGGAAGTTTTGCCGGCTTTCTGAACCAACCAACCAATGTTAATGTAGTGGACAAAAATATGGTTGTTTTCAGCATCAGGGACATGGAAGAAGAACTCCGACCAGTGGCAATGTATCTCATTCTTCACTATATCTGGAATCTGATTCGCTCAGAACTTAAAAAACGAATTTTAATAGTTGATGAGGCCTGGTGGGTAATGAAATATCCAGAAGGAGCTTCTTTCCTGCACGGAATTGCCAAGCGCTGTAGAAAATATTATTTGGGCTTAACCACTATAACCCAGGATATTCCGGATTTTATGGAATCGCCTTTCGGGAAACCAATCATTACCAACTCTTCGATTCAGATGCTTTTCAAACAATCGCCGGCCACTATTGATGTTGTTAAAAAAACTTTTAATTTAACCGACGAGGAAAAATACCTGCTTTTGGAATCCGAGGTTGGCGAAGGAATATTTTTTGCCGGCCTTAAACATGTCGCCATAAAAGTGGTTGCTTCCTATACTGAAGATCAAATTATTACTTCTAATCCCGAACAATTGCTTCAAATCGAAAAAGCCAAAGAAGAATTGGCGCGAGCTGGAGCAGAACAATAAATTAAAAAAGCTTATGCCAGATGCTAACGAAGAACAATACGCTACCCAACTTGCTGAAAGTAGGGCTGAAGGAAGTAGGATTAAACCAGAAAAGAAAGAAACAAAGAAAACCGGGCTGTTGGGAAAAGTTTTTAAAAATCCACTTGTCCAATTTTTAATCCCTTCTTTGGGTGAAACTCTTAGTGGGGGCATATTGCCGGGATGGACGGGCTTTGTTATTTGGACATATTTTAGTGAAAAAAAGTCCGGGAGCTCTCCTAATCTTGCTGAATATATTACTGTAGGGATCCTGGCAGTCGCCGCTGACGCGCTTGATGTCCTTGCTTTAACCGGCGTACTCCTGCTTCTTACTTTTCCCATTACTCTTTCCTGCGGTCTTCTTTTAGGGGCTTGGCGATTTTATAAACACGGAACTAAATCAGCAGCACCAAGCAAAATTAAAAAATCCTAATTAGAAATTAGAAATTAGAAATTTAAATCTATATTATGATTATGTTTTCCAAGTCATTCTCAATTCTCATAACTTTTTTAATATTCTTAGGACTAACCATCCCTTTATCACTGTGGGGTCAAGTTGACATATTAGACATGTTTGAAAATCCTGAAGGCGCTGAAGCAGAAATCAATTTAAAAACTTTGGAAATTTACTGGTCGGCCGATACCTATGCGCCCTTTGGCTATCAGGGCAGAGCTCTTCCCACCCAAGGAAGTCTTATTACCATTAATGCTGACTTGAAAATCGTTGGAGGCAACCCAAAAAGCCTGATCTACAGCTGGTTTCTGGACGGGATTTTTCAAGAAGCGAAATCCGGCTATGGCAGAGATAGCTTCAAATTCGGAATTAGAAGAACCAGCGGCGCATCTCATACGGTCTTACTTAAAATATTCAATGAAAGCCGTTCGTTTTATGTGGAAAAATCAATTAGCATTCCTATAACCAATCCGGAGATAGTTGTTTATTATAAAAATAATTCTAAAGTTAATCTGCCCTATATTGCTTCGGCTAAAAATTTTGAAGTAGCCAGTGACAAAGAAATTTCTTTTCTGGCCCTGCCTTATTTCTTCAATGTCAAAAGTATAAAGGATTTAGAATTTGAATGGACGCTGGGGAAGAAATCAGTTAAAGAATCCTCTCTCATTGCCAATATTTTTGGATTAAAAATTGTAAATAAAGAAACAGGGGGTATGCTCGAAGAAACTCTAAAGGTCATTGCCACTAATAAATCACAACTCAATCAAGCAATTCAAAAAATAATAAAGTTAAATATCTATTAATTATTGATTATGAAAAGGGCTACATTAATAATCGCATCACTGTCTCTATTCTTCGCAATCGCTGTTTCCATCAGCGCAGCAACCATAATTGAAGACTATCCTAACTTGCCGGCCTGTGAAAATAATGCTCAATGCCGTCCCGGCGAAGCTGGATTCGGATTTACGCAATTTATCAAGTATATATACCTCTTTGCCATTGGCATAGTCGGTATAGTTGGACTTTTGGCAATAATTTACGCTGCTTTCGGTTATGTTACTTCGGCCGGCAATCCCCAAAAAGCTTCGGATGCCAAGGATAGAATTATCTCTGCCTTATTGGGAATTCTCTTGCTCTTGGGAAGCGTAGTTCTTCTGAATTTAATAAATCCCGACCTGCTTAAATTAAAATTGCCGGAAAACCCTGTAAAAGTGGATGTTTCTCCTCCTGGCGAAACACCATCAACGCCAACAACGGGATGCATTCTTACCAGCATGGCCTGGGAAAAGGGGACAATAAAAGCAGGCGAGAGCGTGAAACTTTTTTTCAACCTTAGCGACGAGTGCGAAGGTTTACCTGCCCAGAAATGGAAGACTAACGATTTCTATGTAGAGCAAGAAAGAAGCGCCATGAGCTTTAGAAAGTATTGTATTGGACCGGATCAACCTGCCGGCTTAACATCTTATTACTGGATATGCACCTTTCCCACGAGTATAATGATAAACAAATACAAAAATGCTGCTGAGCGATTTTATATGGAGGGATCTATAAAACTAAATGACAAGAAGCAAAAAATCATTGAGAAGAAGTATATATATGTACAAGACCTAAAAGATGACGGCACTTGCTGTAAATAAATAATAAAGTAAAAACATGAACACTAATCTTAAAAAAATCCTAATAATTTTAGTTATTGTTTTAATCCTGGCTTTAATCGCTTTTCTGGTTTATAATTTCGTTTTCAAAAAACCAGCCGAAGAGACTGGCGGTCCCGGCCAATTTCCTGAAGGAGAAGAAGGAGGTCCCCAAGCTGGCGGTCAGCCCGGCAAAGAAGGTGCTGCTCCTGTTTCAGAATTAAAAATCAAAGCAATTAGTACAGAACGAGTTCTTAGCCCGAACCTATCTACCGACAGGACAAAGGTAATCTACTATAGCGCGGAAAATGGCAATGTCTGGCAAGTCTCTTTCGATGGCTCCGATACGACCCGAATATCTTCGGCGGTTCTAAACAACTTGGTAAAAATCATCTGGTCTCCGGATAAAACTAAAGTAATAAGCATTTACCAAGATGCAACAGAAAATATCACCAAAAATATTTACGATTACAAAACAGGAAAAGCTTCTCCGCTTGGTTCTTATGTCCAGGAAATCGCCTGGTCGCCCAATAACGACAAAATCGCCTACCAATATACCAATGACGCAACCAATGAAAATAATATCAGCACTGCTAATGCCGATGGCACAAAATGGCAGAATGTTTTCCAGACCAGAATGAAAAATGTGGCCTTAGATTGGGTTGGTTCGGAAATAAGTTTTTATGAAAAACCATCGGGTATAGCTCCAAGCTCTCTTTTCTTGCTCAATCCCTTGACCAAAAACCTAACCAAGGTTCTTTCCGATATTTACGGCCTAAGCGTAAAATGGTCGCCCCAAAAAGATAAGGTGCTTTATTCCAAAACAAATTCCACTGGCAAAACCATAAGTCTTTACATTGCCAAAAAAGACGGCTCTAATGAAGCAAATACCGCTATTTTTACCTTGGCAGAAAAATGCGTCTGGTCTCAAGATAATCGAACAATCTTCTGCGCAATTCCAAAAAATATTAATGAAGCCGCAATCTTACCCGATG
>Ga0210057_1008545_pt1 | contig 12089 bp, 14 predicted proteins | sample CryGeyCG2114_010_2_FD_183968 | JGI IMG/M metagenome (GOLD analysis project Ga0210057, IMG submission 183968) | Groundwater microbial communities from aquifer - Crystal Geyser CG10_big_fil_rev_8/21/14_0.10 (SPAdes) (version 2) | ecosystem: Environmental > Aquatic > Deep subsurface > Groundwater ...
TGGTAAAATCAACGCTAAAGCGTTAAAATTAGTTACTATGGAGGGTTGGCTGAGTGGTTTAAGGCGCCGGTTTCGAAAACCGGTTTCCCGGAAACGGGATCACAGGTTCAAATCCTGTACCCTCCGCAGTGCTGAGCACCGGTTCAAGAGACCGACACTTCCTGGGTGATTACGAAACCTAAATGCTCTACAAAATGAGATAATAAAATGAGTTCCCATAAAGTATTCCTCGCTTCATCATTCGTTATCGTTAGGAGTTGGTAGGTATGAAAAATGCGTTACAGGAGCAATTTTAAGCGAATTTAAGGGATTCACAGAGGGAAGCCAAAGAAGTAAGAGATATTAAGGAATAAAATTCTTCAGCCACTTTATGATTCTAGATGCAGAAGAGTCCTTAGGTGTAGTAAGATTCTTATCAAATCCCCAAATCACCAAGCCTAAAGCTGTAGTAAAAGCGGGATCTTGGATAATTTCTTCTGGCCCCATAATATTTTGGGCTACACCTCGACTCACCGGTAAGCTTAAATATTTTTTAGCTAATTTATCAAGACGCGGGATTCTTGAGCCGCCGCCCGTTAAAACCACGCCGCCGGGAAGCATTGAAGCTTTTCCCACCCTTTTTAATTCTTTTTGGATCATTTCAAAAATTTCAGAAAAGCGCGCTTCGCAGATTACTGCAATATCATGCAACGGTATTGAATCTTCGCCTCCTAATTTTTTTAGATCCACCTTATCGCGTAAGCTAATGTTCTCAGCTAGTGCTGAACCGTGTAATTGCTTTACTTTTTCGGCAGTATCAACGTCAACCTGAAGACCGTAAACCAAATCATGGGTGGCATGAGCTGATCCCAACTCCAAAATTGCGGCGTGAAATATGCCACCTTCTTCAAAAATAACTATACCCGTGGTGCTTCCGCCAATATCCAAAACTAAAGTTCCTAATCCCTTCTGACGAGGATTCAACACTGCATAACTAGCCGCAAGAGGAGATAAAACCAGTTCTTTGATTTTTATTCCGGCCAAATTAACAGCTTTGCGGAGATTTTTTAAAGCCGGTTTTCCGCCTTCGATTACCAATGTATCAACTTCGAGCTGGACTCCGGTCATTCCTAATGGATCCTTAACTTCTTCGCCGTCTATAGTCCATTTTTTTATTAAATTATGTAAAATTTCCCGATTTGAGTTCGGAGTGGCTTCGGCCTGAATCAGCGCCCTTTGAATATCTTCTCTTGTTACTTCTCTATCGGCGCGAGAAGCAACAACGAGACCTTTTGAAGGTCTTACAAAAATGTGTTTCCCGCTGATACTAACAACTGCTTCATTACATTGAACGCCAGCGTGATTTACTGCTTTTTGAAATGCTTCTCTTATGGCCGGTGCTGCTTCTTCAATATTAGCCACAACACCGCGGTGCATACCGCACGAAACTGCCTCGCCCCAACCGATAACCCGAGGCACTTCCTGTGTCTTTTGTTTTGACCCTACCACTGCTTGAATTGAGGTGGTGCCGATATCTAATCCGATGATTATATCTTCTCGTGGCATGTTGGGGTAGTAATGTTTAGCCCCGGCTTGGTAAGACCAGTAGCAATAACAGTAATTTTAAGTTCGCCCTTTTTTAAAGTTTTGTCATGGAATACGCCGAATATAATTTTTGCCTCTGAATCAACGGATTTGGTGATGATTTTTGCTGCCTCGCTTATCTCATGCAGAGTTAAGTTCTCCCCACCGGCAACAGCAAAAAGAATACCTCGGGCTCCCTCAGTGGAAATATCAAGCAAGGGAGAATTGATTGCTCTTCTTGCTGCGTCAGACGCCCGTCGATTTCCAGTAGCTTGCCCGATACCCATCATCGCCGGACCCGCCTCGGCCATAATGGTTCGAATATCCGCAAAGTCAAGATTGATAATTCCAGGTTTCAAAATAAGTTCGGAAATTCCCTGAACCGCGTTCTTTAACACGTCGTCGCATAGCGCAAAAGCAGTTTTGAGAGTAGTTTTTCGGTCACTGACTTCTAAAAGCCGGTCATTAGGGATTATAATAACGGTATCCACTAACTCAGTGAGACGTTCAAGGCCATCCTCGGCTATTTTGGCCCGCTGTAACCCCTCAAATGAAAATGGCTTCGTGACAACAGCAATGCTCAAAGACCCTTGATTTTTAGCAATTTCGGCAATGATGGGCGAGGCACCGGTGCCGGTTCCTCCACCTAATCCGCAAGTTATAAACACTAAATCTGCGCCGTGAAGCGCATTTTGAATTTCATCTTTTGTCTCCTCTGCTGCACGGCGACCAATTTCGGGGTTCATCCCAGCCCCGAGACCGTGAGTGAGATTTTTGCCGATGTGTATTTTATTCTTTGCCTTATTATGATGAAGATCCTGAACATCGCAATTAACCACAATAAAATCAACTCCGTGCACGCCGGAGTTAATCATGTGGTCAACCGCGTTGGAGCCAGAGCCGCCGACTCCCGCAACTTTAATACGGGCTCCGAATATAACCGGGGAATTCGTAGTGCCGCCCCGTGCTTGGTTTTTCATCTGCTCACTCATAATAAATTTGCCAGTTCCCTCCAATAAACTATAGTCTAGTTTTTTATAATCTTCCTAATGCTGATTAATTTCTCATCATCGGATAATTGATTCTTCTTTTCGTCTTCCGATTTATTCTCGATAACTTCAACAATCCTGCGGAGTTTGTCTCGACAGAATTTTAAGTATTCCAATTCGCTTGTATCTATGCTTGTCGTCGCCATAAATCACTTTGTTTTTCTTGCTTGGTTGATCAATCGAGCGGCGGCGCTGAGTTTGAGTTTTGCGGCGTCCATCAATTTATTAATAGGAGCTTCCGCAAGGGATTCTACCGTGCCGTAGCCCGCCCGCTCCAAAATTCGCGCCAACGAATCGTTTATTCCTAAAACGCTCGTTAGAGGATGCGGAGCGTGTTTCTTAACTCTCGGCTTTTTGGCTTTCTTTGTACCCTTTGACTTCTTTGAGCGAGCACTTGGTTTCTTCTGCTCTTTGTCTTGAATAACATCCTTTTTAACGGATGTCAACACATAAAAGCCGCTTGAAAAAGCGACTTCCTTTTTCCTGCTCAACTCACTCAAAATAAGATTGGTATAATCCAAACTTATTTTAAGCTCTCGGCTGATCTGATGTTTGGACGCCCTGCCTCCGCGCTTCAAAATCGCCTCTTTGGCTTGTTCTATCGTGCTTGGCATATCATAAATTATATAATAACATATCGTTATCTAACACCTCCCTTAATGATTAATGAATTTTCGACATCTTCTTTTTTAAAAGAATATTTTTGATCCTCAACTTTTCCCAAAAATTCAGCGCAACTCTGGCAATAATTTGCTAAAACAGTGTGGGCTTGGATTATTTTTTTCATCTCTTCTTCTTTACCCTGAACCTTATCTGGATGGTATTGATGGGAAAGCTTGCGATAAGCCTTTTGAACTTCCTCAAGAGAAGCTTCTTCACCCAGGCCTAGCAGTTTTCTCGCCTCATTTACTAGTTCAAAATTACCTAAGCTAAGATTAATATTTACAAAACTATAAGGAGGCATCGGGCCTACATATTTAAATCTTAACTTTTCTCCATACCTCTCTCCCAGTTCTTGCATTTTTTTATCAAATTCGTTTTCAGCTTTCTTTTCAATAAGAAAAGAAATATTTCCAATCATTGTTTCATCAAGAAGTTTTCCCGGCTGAAACTCTAAAGAACATTCTTTTAAGGAATTTTCAACGTCCTTTATATATTCTTTGCGCTTATTTTCTATGGTCTCAAAAATCAATTTCCCTAATTTTAATTTTGCAGGTATCCCTTTAACCAAAGATTGAGCTTCTTCTTTTAACTTCTTAATTTCTGGATTATTATTTACTAACTCTTCAAGGAACTTCTTTTCCTCCCAAAATATTTGGACTGCAAATTCTACTTTTCCAGCAATTTTCTGCAAAGCCATTTTAAATTGTAAATAAGCTTTTTCTAAAATCCTGAGGACCTCATCCTGATTCTGAGCAATTAGTCCAAAGGCCATCGGAACAACGTCGTACTCTCTTAAAAGCGCTTCGTTTACCTTTTGGTGCAACGTTACATATTCGGTTAATTCCTCTTTCTTCAAAGAACCGAAGTCAATATCCTCTATGATGCTTGCGGTCAGAGCAATATCTTTGCAGGGCATGGCAACCACTTCCTGATTTTGCAATCCGATTCTTCCAAAACTGCGATTTGTATCTTCGTTGATAACAGAATAGATATATAATGCCATAGATTGTAATTATGATTTTGAAGCAGTACATTCGCGTAATGCATCTTGAAAATGTTTCTTGGTAATATTAATTTTTGTTTTTTTCTCGTTGATACTCGCGCGGATTGCGCTCAATGCCGCTTTTGTTGCTACTGCTTCAATGTCTGAACCGGTCAGCCCTTCTGATAGTTTTGTAAGCTCTTTGAGGTCCACATTTGCCGCAACCGGTTTTCCTTTAGTGTGGATTCTCCAAATCGCAAACCGGGATTTCTCATCTGGTTTTGAAACTTCAAGAAGAAAATCAAATCGTCCGGGGCGCAAGAGAGCAGGATCAACGCGGTCAAGCCGATTTGTCGCTCCCAACACCACAACACCTTGCAATTCCTCCATCCCATCCACTTCTGTTAAAAATTGGCTTACGACCCGTTCGCTAGCCTCGGAATCAGAACTCTCACTTCGTTTTGGAAGCAGGCCGTCTATCTCGTCGAAAAAGACAATGCATGGAGCTGCTTGTCGGGCCTTACGGAATACTTCTCTCACGGCCCTTTCCGATTCCCCGATGTATTTTGAAAAAAGCTGCGGCCCTTTTATGGAAATAAAATTGACGCCGGATTCAAAAGCAACTGCTTTCGCAACCAGTGTTTTCCCGCAGCCGGGAGGACCATACAATAAAATTCCCCTGGGCGGCACTACGCGCGCTTCATTAAAAAATTTTGCATACTGAATGGGCCATTTGATTGTTTCTTTCAGCGTTTGCTTAATATTCTCTAGTCCCCCGACATCATCCCATGCAACATTCGGAATTTCGGTAAATACTTCGCGCAATGCAGAAGGCTCTACCTCTTTTAATGCCTCTCGAAAATGCTCTATGCGGACATCTATCTCTGCCAACTTTTTATATGGAATATACTCTTTCTCAAACTCAATTTCCGGCAGAATCTGACGCAAAGCAGCCATGGCCGCCTCTCGACAAAGCGCTTCCAGATCCGCTCCCACAAACCCGTGAGTAATCTCTGCCAATCTTTCAAGATCGACATCTTCTGCTAAGGGCATTCCTCGAGTATGAATTTCAAGGATCTGCTTTCTTCCATTTTTGTCCGGAATACTTATTGAAATTTCTCGATCGAATCGTCCGGGACGGCGCAAGGCGGGATCAAGAACATTTGGAATATTTGTAGCTCCAATAACAATCACTTGCCCCCGCGACTCCAATCCGTCCATTAAAGCAAGAAGTTGCGCCACAACTCTTCGCTCAACTTGTTTCTCACCTCCCAACTCTTCTCGTTTTGGCGCAATCGAATCAATCTCGTCTATAAACAAAATTGCCGGGGCATTTGCCTGCGCTTCTTCGAATACCTCCCGGAGCCGCCCCTCACTCTCGCCATAAAACTTCCCCATGATTTCCGGCCCCGTGATGCTTGTGAAATACGCGTCGGTCTCGTTCGCAACGGCTCGCGCGATCAAGGTTTTCCCGCACCCGGGAGGACCATGAAGCAATACTCCTTTGGGCGCATTGATTCCCAATCTTTCAAAGATCTCGGGATATTTTAATGGAAGCTCGATCATCTCCCGGATCCGCCCAATCTCTTTTGAAAGCCCGCCGATATCTTCGTAGGTTACTTCTACCCCCTTTTTTCCTTGCGCCTCGCCTTTGATCTTAACAACAGTAGAAGAAGTAATAATGATCGCTCCCGCGGGATCGGTATCTTCCACTAAAAAATCCTGGGCTCTTGAGCCAAAAAAAGTTATGCGCAGCGTATCGTTTTTTATAACAGGAGTGCCATCAAGAAGTTTTGTAATGTATTCTTTGTCTTCTCCTTCCGAGGACAGGGCGCGTGTGCCGGTAAGAGGCGCCAAAACAACTATATTCGCTTCGGACGAGGAAACTTTTTCAAGTATCATTTTTTCATCCAACCCCACTTGCGCATTTTCTCTCGTGATCCCGTCGATTTGAACAATTTCTCTCCCCCGATCTTCCGGATAGAGCGGCATTATTTTCACCACTGTTTCTCGGACCTTTTCTTTAAGTCCGCCCACTCCTTTCAATTTGGCGATATCTCCTATTTCAACGTTAAGATCCTTAAAATACTGGGGATCGATCCTTGCAATCTTCCTTCCCACATCCTTGCTTTTTGCCTCTGCTACCCGCAAAATCAATTGTTGTGATGCGCTCTTCGATGTCATTTATTCCCCGGCTTTTTTAAATTTAACTTCCAATACGCCATTTTTGAAGAAAATCTCTTTCGATGCTTCATCTACCTTTGATGGCAGCAGAATTTCTTTTGCAAATTTTCTGCCTCCGTCAAATGCCTCCAACATGAGCATGTCTCCCTTTATATCAATCGTAATATCCTTCTCGCTTATGCCCGGCAACTCCGCGACGACACGCACATAATCCTTTTCGTCAAACACATCTACAAGCGGTTCTCTTGTTTCTTCTACCTTCAACCCCTCTTTCGTTTTACGAATATTTCCAAAGCTTTCGACGTGCGGCTTTCTCCACTTTCCCTGCTCACCAAGACCCGTTCGGATGGTGAACCCATACACTCCCCGCATATCTTCTCTTCCCCCGAGGCCCTTAATGATGCCTTCTTTTTTGAACTCACCCCCTGCTTCTTCCGCTTTCTTAGCCAAATCAATCAGTTTCCCCAAACCCCTAAAGAGACCTCCTACCAAAGGAAGATCTTCTAACTCTTCTACATGAAGATCTTTCAATTTTTCTGCATCACTTTTCCCTTTTTCGCCTTTTTTATCTGTTTTCTTCACCATGTTTTTTGACCGTTTGAAATCCTATTCTCAACAACTAAAATTTTAATCCGCTCCTTTTTCGCTCTGCGCAAACAAAGCCTGCGTAATCCACACTTATTTTAAGCTCTCGGCTGATCTGATGTTTGGACGCCCTGCCTCCGCGCTTCAAAATCGCCTCTTTGGCTTGTTCTATCGTGCTTGGCATAAAATGAGTTTACTTCCCGCGCTTGACCTTCAGTTTGTCCTCTAAAGATTCTATACGCTTAGCCAGCTTGGTGTTTTCTTTGGACAATTCAAGCTCTTTGGCTTTTGGAGAGAGATATGAATCATGCTCCCACCAAGTAATTCCCATCTCCTTCGCTTTCTCAACCGAGGCAATAAGAAGTCGGATTTTAATGTTCAAAAGCTCGACATCCGCCAACTATATCCGAATGTCGCCGGCAATGACGATGCCTTTGTCCAGCACCCTTTCCAGAATATCAGCCAGATTGGTCGACTGTGACATTGTTTGTGCTATTTGTCTTTCCATAAGGTTATTTGCCTGTTGCTAAATCTTTGTAAAGCTTGACGGCGGCGTACTTTCGACCCTTTTTGTCCCAATCTTCGGCGATTTTCAGAAGTGCGCCCCTGGCCTCGCCCGCTTCTGAACTTTCAGAATCAATTTGAATCACATCCTCATACGACTTTATCGCGTGATGCATGGTATCTTCGGACTTATGCCAATCTTTGGCCATCTTCAAAATCGCCTGCTGGGCTTTTTTGATTGTGGCTTGATTTGAAAAATTTTTGTTGTTTTCTTCTGCCATATGTTTAATTTTATTAAGTTTAAAGAAGATTACCTAACGGCCCCAGTTCCAAATTTAATTCTTCTTTAATACCAAATAGTGCTTTCATTTCTTGAATTTTTTTCTCAAGAACTTTAAAGGTTAGTCCCAATTTCTGAATTTCTGTTTCGGAAAGAGTGCCTGTATCGACCCTTCTCACCGCCTCTCTTTCCAGCAATTGGCTGATTAATTTAACAAGTAATTCCTCTCTGGCCTTGGCTTTAGTTTTGTCTGTGGTTATAGCCATACAAATAAGATTTAATTATTTAAAAATTTTTACCCCGTCTGGTGCGGAAAGTCGACCTTATTTTATTTAGCTGTTTCTTTGGCTTCTAATTCTTTTACTCTTGCTTCTAACTTAGCTTGCTCTGCCTCCTTCTCCCTTGCTTTGCTGGAAAGGAAAGAATCGCTTTCCCACCAATCAATCCCCATTTCTTTAGCTTTATCCACTCCACATATCAAAAGTCTTATTTTGATGGTTAATAAATCAACATCGGCTAATTTAATCTGAATATCGCCGGCAATAACAATACCTTTATCCAAAACAAGCTCTAAAACATCCTTAAGGGTTGAACCGCCAGTTGATGTTTTAAGTTCTGTTTCTGCCATAAATTATGTCTTTAATTCTTTTTTAATCATCTGAGTTTTCCCAGGGGACCCAAATTTAAATTCAAATCTTCTTCTTTGAGTCCAAAGACTAATCTAAGCTCTTCTATTTTGGTTTCAATAGCCTGAAGATTTAATCCTAATTTTTGGATTTCGGTTTGAGTTAATTGCCCTCCTTCAACCCTTCTCATCGCCTCTCTTTCTACCAAATCAGTAATAAGTTTGATTAAAGTCAAAACTAATTGGGCCAATCCTGACTCTGCTTCTTGGGAATTATCGGCATTAATCATCTGGTTGATATGAACCTGGGCTTTCTCAATTTGATTTTCCATTTTTTTAAGATAGACTTCGTCCCCTAATTCATTTTGGTTTACCTCGTCAGTTCTCTTCCCCTGCTGAGCCTGTAATCTTGTCATAGAAACCAAAATAAGTTTTAACTGAATAGCTAACAAATCTAAATCGGCTATTCTCACTACTATATCTCCTTGAACTACCGCTCCTTTATCAATTACTGTATCTAAAGCATCAACTAAACTAGCATTTTTATTTTCTGAGTAAGCCACAATTGATTAGATTAAGCAAAGTGATAAGAGGGCCAGGGCCCACTCATTTCAATAATAATCCCCTTGCCATTATATTTTTCTTTTAATTCCTCGACCTTTTTTTGAAAATCATTTAATTTTGCTTCTTCTATTAAATGAAAACTGTTTAAAATCATTTCTTCTATTTTCCCGGTAAAGTCTTTTTCCAAAATTTTGGCTTTATTAGAACTGGCTGCTAACTGAGATAAACTTTCCTGGATTTCGCCTGTGATTTTATCTAATTCTTTTTCTTTTATTTCATCGATTTGGGAAACTGCTTGCTTTTTTGCAAAAAAAGCCATTCCTTTTGGGAGGGATTCTGCTTCTTTCTTTTTAGCTAAAACTTCCTCGCTTCCTTTTTCGAGAAATTCCTCAAAAACTTTCCGACTCAGGAAGGCCTTTACTCCCCATTCCTGTTTTCCTGTTAAGTATTCTAAGCTTTTTCTGAATTTTTCAAGATTTTTACTTAAGGTTTCTTCCAGTTTTTCTTTAGTTTTAAATATCACTCCAAATTGCATTGGAATTACTGGAATAATATTTGAAGTACCCTTTCCCATTGCCCGTTCAATCACTTCTTCGTGTATCTGGGCTTTTTCTTTGATCCAATTTACATCGTCTTCGGCCTTCTTTTGAATTTCTTCTGAACCAAATTCTTCTAAAGAAACCTCAGATACCACTGCTTCCAAATCTTGATAAGGAATACTAAAAACTTCTTCTCCACTCATTCCTTTCAGAGAAAATTTAGAATCGCTTTTTTTCCTAATACAATAAAGATAAAAACCTTTCATAATTTGGCTCCGAATTACGAATTTTTTACGAATATACGAAAACAAAACAATTTAAAGATTCAGTTATAACAATTTCGTATATTCGTAGATTTTCGTATTTCGTAGATATTACTCTTCTCTCTTTTCAAAAGTCTCGGTGTCCGCCTTTTTTCGCATTTTTGTTTTATCATAACCAAGCAGCTCTCCCTTTGCATCTAAGTGAACATCATAAGTTCCTATAATATCCATCCCCTCGGGAATAGATTTTTTCTCAACAATCTCAACAGTAACCATCCATCCTTCTTTTTCTTTTTTCAATCCTATTCCAGCCGGTTCTTTAAAGCCAGTTAAATCGGCCAATTGTTTTTTTGCTTTTTCTACAATCTCCTTTAACTCCATAATATTTTTATATTAATTGCATTTTATTTTTCGACCTTGTTATTTTTAAAAATTTATTTAATGAAGAGGAATTTAGATAATTCCTTTAAGGACTTTATGCCCCTTATATCGTAAGAAAACAGGGGGACTAAAACTACTTCTTTTTTAGGATATTCTTTTTTTACTCTGGTAATATATTTTTCTTGATTCGGCCTTTTGGCTTGACAGAATTTACATTGAGAAGCGGGGCTAATCATATTCAAAATTATGTAATTATAAGGAATGTTAAGTTTCTCTAAGGACTGAGCTAAATCTCCCATTTCTCTTACCCCCATTTCTTCGGCAATACTTATCATTATAAACTCCGTAGCCTTAGATTCGAATAATGTTTCTTGAATTTTCTTTATATCCTTGGAAAAATCTAATAGCTTTCTTTTAATCTCAACCAGTCCAACTATATTTCTGTATCTAAGTAAAATTTTGAAGATGCTTTTTAACCAATCCCTGATTACCTCTGGAAGTTCTAGAAATCGAAGTAAATGACCGGAGGCTGCTGAATCTATTACATAAATGTCGTATTTGCCAGGGGCCCGCTCGCCTTCGGCGAGTGGGAGGGTGGCGGGTGGGTTGGAGTCCTTCATTAAATCTATGATTTCGCCTAAAACCATCAGTTCTTCCAGCCCCGGAGGGGAAAGTTCCATTAACTCCTCCATCACTTTTCGGTCAAAGGCTGTATCCATTCCTCCTTCAATAAACTCCTTAAAAATAGTATCTATATCTTGGTGATATTCGTTTTTCCATTTTCGAAGCTTTTTTTGAGCATCTATTTCCAGAGCAAAAAGATTACTAAAACCTTTTAAAGGAACCGCCTTTGTATCTAAAGGAATATCCTGAGCAAAAACATTGCTAAGGGCATGGGCTGGATCGGTAGATGAAATAAGGATTTTCTTATCTGCTTTCTTTTCAGCCAAAGCTACAGCGGTTGTGGCAGCCATTACCGTCTTTCCCACTCCGCCTTTTCCTCCACAAATTATAAAGTTCAAATCTTTCTTCAAAAAATCAGCCATTTTAGCTCCGGGTAAAGCAGGAAATTTTGAGGGGACAATCTTTGGCAAAATGGATTGATATTCTTTCTTACCAAATAAGATTTCAGCATACTCTAATAAATCTTTTTCTCCCCGAATTTCTTTTGGAAACAAAGGTATTTTCAAAACCTGAAATCTCTCAAACTTTTCATCAATTAATTTGGTGTGTTTTTCTTGAATTTCTGCTCTTTTTTTACAAAATTCACATTCGCCCGGAAATAAAATTCGATTGGCAATAACATTTTCTACCTTTATATCCAAGTCATTGAGATATTTAATCAAGTCTTCTGTCTCTAAAATACTCATTGGCTCAGGAATAGTAACTGGAATAAATTCAGTTAATTCAGGATTTTTTAAAAGATCTTTAACTTCAGTGACATCGGCTTCAGTTTCTTCTAAAAATTTATCGGCTTCATCTTTCACATATTTCCCTTTCCAGTGTTTCTTTAAAAATCGATGTTTCTCTTGCATTAAATTCATTACCGCGAGCCAATTCTCCATAGCCTGAGGCAGAGATAAAAGAACTTTAGTATGACCGGTAGGAGCAGTATCAAGAATAATCAAATCATAGGCTTTGGTATTTAAAAGATCGGCGATTTTTATTATGGCTATCATTTCATCCATTCCGGGAATAGCCAAATTTTCAAATACTTCAATATCTTCCTGACTTAAATAAGTACCCCGTTCTACTAAAGTTTTAATTACTTCTAAATTCTTTTTTCTAAATTCTTCTAACAATTCCTTAGCATCAAATTCAATAGCCCAGAGATTGTCTTTAATTTTGGTAATTTTATTTCCTATCTCAACATCGAAACTGTCTCCAAGAGAAGGGGCCGGATCAGT
>Ga0210057_1008546_pt1 | contig 12088 bp, 8 predicted proteins | sample CryGeyCG2114_010_2_FD_183968 | JGI IMG/M metagenome (GOLD analysis project Ga0210057, IMG submission 183968) | Groundwater microbial communities from aquifer - Crystal Geyser CG10_big_fil_rev_8/21/14_0.10 (SPAdes) (version 2) | ecosystem: Environmental > Aquatic > Deep subsurface > Groundwater ...
CTTCCTGAATCTCTTTAATGACCTGATCTTTAAGTTCGTTTGAATATCTCATAACCACTCCTATAATTGGATTTACGCTCTTAGTCGACGACTAAAATCTGTCCACGTTATATAGGGGGCTAGAAGGTAGTTGAAGTAAGAATTTCACATAAAAATATATAGAAAACCCTTTAAATTCCAAGAGCTTATTTTTTCTGAATTCAATCTAGTGTCAAATTGCACCCGGACCACATAAGGTTCTTGGACATTTATTTTTTTAGAAATACATCCGAAGGTAAGTGACAATCTTATTTGGTGGTCAAATAGGATTTCTATTAATTCTTAAGCTCTAATAAGGAGTGATATATGAAAACAAAGTCGTACAAATTTGGAAATAAATTTTTTAAAGCCTATTTTAAATCTGTCGGTGAGGGGTTTGAAGTTGGTTTGCATTTTAATCGCAAATCAATTTTTGTAGGAAATTTTCTACATAAAAAAGAAGCTATGAAGTGGTGGGCTACGATGAATAAAGAGATTCGTATGTTTACTACTCGTTATTGGGTTACTATGAATACGAATTTTAACTGGTACAGTAAGTTTTTCTCGAACCATTTATATCAAACATATTACATGCATTTAGATAAGTGGTTTAATGGATATACGAATAACTTCCAAAAGGCTTTTAAAAAAGAACTAAAAAAATATAACCAGTTTAAGAAAAACTGGGATCACAAGGAAAAAACTCAAATTCGAGCTGCATGATTTTAAATTATGGGTTATAAACTAAAACGGAGCTGAGGGGCTCCGTTTTTTATTTGTGAGGTCTGATGAAAAAAAAATGGTGGGAAGAGGGTGTACGTTTTGAGTGTCAAGGCTCAGGCCAATGTTGCCTTTCTAGGGGTGAGTACGGTTTTGTTTACTTAACTTTAAAGGATAGGCAGCGTTTGGCTAAGCACTTTAAAATACCAACTCGGAGATTTACAGAACAGTATTGCACAAAGCACAATGGATATTTTTGTCTACGAGAGGAAAGCAAGAGATCTAATTGTATGTTTTTGCTTAATAATAAATGCAGCGTTTATCGTGCGCGTCCTGTACAATGTCGGACCTGGCCTTTTTGGCCTGAAGTTATGGGAGCAAAAGCTTGGGCGAAGGAGGTTGCCGCCTTTTGCCCCGGAGTCGGAAAAGGAAAAATCATTCCTGCTAACGAAATAAGAAAGCAACTAGAAATACAAAAAAAATCCGAAGAACAACTATAGCTTCTGGATTTGATATCCTAAAAACTTTCCTAAGTAGGCATACATATTATTATCCGTGTAATGGTACCGAAAATAGAAAATCTAGGTATAGTTTAGTAAAAACCATATTGCCATACAAATTATTACATAGATGAGTTGTAACCAAAAGCCTGGAAATCAATCCAAACCTATGTCGAGGCCTAACTAATTACTGATATTTTTCCAATATACTGGCCTCACCTTTGGTTGAGAAGGGCGAAGCAGGCTTGGAAAGTGCATTAAGTCCATGTCCTGAAAACCGAAGGGAGTAACATGGGAAAAAATATAGATGCTGAGCATAGAAAAGTCAGAGTGAATCGCCTGTCCATTACTAAAAAAATTAGCTTATTAGTTTTATCTATTGTCGTAGTCGCTATTGCCGCCTATGCCTACTTTGCAATCAGTCAGTTTAAAGCTGATAAGTTAAAGTATATACACTTGGTAAACTCCAATATCACAAATGCCATTGGGACTAAGATCAAGTACAAGTTGGATGGTACTGAAACCGACATGAAAAACATTGCGCTCTTATTTAAGACTATTAGTCTCAGAAAAACTGCCTCACCCATACTTAAGGGTATTTTTTCAAATAATCCATCTATCATTGGCTTATTTTTATTTGAAAAATTCAAGCCAAATGCTCCATATGTCACTAGCTATGCTTTGCTGAACAAAGATTTAGTGAATATAAGAGGTTTGAAGTTAGAAGATTTAAAAGGCATCGCTAAAATGCAGCTAGATAGAAAAATTGCCAGCGTCACTGACGAAAAAACAGAATTTACTAGAGTTAATGATGAAGAGCAAAACAGCTTAATATATTTTTTTGATTTAGGAAAAAGCAAATATCTTACATTTATTGTTGGTAAAGAGTTTTTGAATGAGACTGTAGAAACTGATGTTTCAGAAGTTGCTATTATTGATAGAGCCGGCAAGGTGTTGGCAGCTAGCAAAGGATTTTCAGGGGGAGAGGACATAGCAAATCACCCTATAGTTCTCTTTGCAGGAGAAAATCCAGTGGAAGAGGGAGGCACAGAGTTTCAATTGAGAAGCCCCTCCAGTACAGATTCATATATTGGAAACTTTTTTAAGTTGAATTCCAACCTTATGTTGATTTCTCAGGTCCATAGGGAGCGTGCCTTTGCAGGTATGAAGACGCTAACATTGAATACATTGTTTTTTGCTGTGGCTTTGTCTGGTATTGCGATTTTAATTGGTCTAGTACTTTCTCGTGGACTAACAGCCCCATTACAATCTTTAATGACTGTCACAGAAGACATAGCTGCGGGAAACTATAATCCAGCTCTTAAAATTAAATCTAATGATGAAATTGGCCAGCTCGCTGATTACTTTGTAGATTTAGGAAAAAGATTGAGCCAAAGAGAAAGTGAGTTAGAAAAAACTACAGAACTAGCTATTCGCGACGGCTTAACAGGAGTTTACAATCATCGACACTTTGCTGTTCGTGGGGAGGAATTTTTTAATTTAAGCAAGCGCTCTGGAAGAAAATTGTCAGTGATTCTTGTAGATATTGATTTCTTTAAAAAATTCAACGATACATATGGGCACCAACAGGGCGATCAAGTGATTAGAGATATAGCACAAGTCTTGACTAAATCTACTAGAGATACAGATTTTGTGGCTAGATATGGTGGTGAAGAATTTGTCGTTATCGCTCCAGATACTGATATGGAAGGTGCAAAAAATCTAGCCGAGAAAATTAGAATTGCCTATGAGTCGCATAAAATTAAAAATATTAATGACGAAGGATATTTAAGTAGTACCTGTAGTCTTGGTGTATCATGTTTAAATAATGGAACATTTGAAAACTTCAAAGCTCTTGTTGAATTGGCTGACAAAGGACTTTATGTAGCAAAGAAAAGTGGAAGAAATAAAGTGGGGACAGCTTAATGCATCGCTGTCTATGGCAACTAATTTTCATTATGCTTTATTCATTTGTATTTGGTTTCGCTCGTCAATTATATGCAGCTGATGGGCAAACCCTTGAGCTTAGTAAGCGTGATGGTCAAATGGACGTTGCTAATTATATAATAAAAATAAGTCCTAATAATAAAAATAAAAGTATTGAAATTACAGGAACTGCTCCTCCTGGCAGTATTGTTATTCTCGAGGGCAATAGAAAAAATTATTTTGTAGGTCAGGATGGAAAATTTTTGGCAAATACAATTGTCGATTTAGATCATGAGGGGCCATTACGCCTCTACTTGCTTTCTACATACGGTGAGCTGAGTGAGTTTGCTATTGAAAATGGCGTTCAAGCGAAAATTAGTAAAATAAAGTATGCCAAGATCAATGAATGGTCTAATTTTGATATTAGCGGTCATATAGCGTGGAGTCCTCTAGAAAATTGGAATTGGATGGGAGATGCTAACTTTCATTTCATTCCTGAGAGTATATTGGGGTTGGAAAATAAATATTTTTCTAAGTATCGCTGGGATTTAGGTATTTCCTATAAAAAAAACCTTTCTGGAGTTACGGCCTCTGAGTACGATAGCATAACAACTGATTTGCAGTATCATGTTCTGCCAATTTCTAATGCTTGGTCTCAAAGAATATCAGTGATTGCAAGTTATCAAAGCATGCAATACTCGGGAGTAAGGTCAACGATGCTCGGTGCAGGCTTTTCATGGGCTAAACCCTTATTCCAACCAGTGGACTGGGCTCTGAATCAAGTACCTTATTTTAGGTTACCCAAGTGGTTTTGGGTTGATGGAATGATGTACTTTGCCTCAGATGATTCAAATGTTGAAATTATAGGAACTAATTTTAAGGCAGGTGCAGGCTTAAAGATGTATGTTTCTAAAAGCATATATTTTGAGTCAAAAACATTGGTCGAAAATTATAATTTAAAAAAGAAGTTTGAAAATAAAACTATTAAACTTAACTTGTATTCCGTGCTGCTTGGCGCGGGAATTGATTTTTAGGAGTATTTGATTGTCCTTTGAAAGGTCTATAGTTCTTACTGCACTGTTTGCTATTATTGTATCTCTGTGTGGGATATATAGGAATGCTCATTTAGCGAATAGAATTAGTTCTGAAAAATACACTCTTGCAGGATCAATAGAAGATAAAAAAAATGATGTTAAAAGAAAACCATATAAGAGTTTTGTCTGGAGTGAAGTAGAGACCGGACGAAATGTTTACGAGAACGATATTATTTTTGTTGGTACTAACTCAGAGACAAGTATTAAATTATCTGGAATAGGTAAATTGAACTTAGGTGAAAATACTCTCTTAGTTTTAAAAAATCTGAATTCACTTGACCATAGAACATCAGAGTTTACAGAGATTCAGCTTTTGAGAGGTCATGTTGCAGTTCTAAAATCCAAATCAAAGGATGGTCCCACAGCTTCATTGAAAATATCTTTTGATAAGACTAAAAGTGTTTTGATTGGAAGCAAAGCTGAATTTGCAATTTCAAAAGTTGGCGACAGAGTTGATCTTGCTCAAACTGGCGGTAATGTCCAGCTTCAATGGGGTGATAAGTCTATGGAACTTTCTGGTGAAGGTGTAAAATTAGTTAAAAATCTATCTTTAGAGTCTGTCGATGCTCCCGAAGATCATATTGAAGAAATAGATAATAGTGAAAAAGTTGATATTCAAAATTTAGTGATAGACAGGTCTCCATCTAATGATTCTGGTTCAGTATCAGCTTCTGCTGAAAATGCAGATTTAAAGCTGGAATCTCAAGGTGATCTATCCGTTGTCATGGGAAATATTGAAGGCGCAAGCTCTGATTCTGAATATAAAGATGACGTAGTGGAGCTAGAGCAAGTAGAGCTAACTCCAAGTACAAATATAACATATAACTTACGATCTAGTATTTCTGATCTCAACATCCCCTTGCCTATTGGTTATATTCAGGGCCGTCGCTATTTGCTTCAGATTAGTGATCAATTTGAAACACATAATCCATTGTTGGAATTTGATGTTACTCAAAATATTAAAAATAAGGATGAGAATTTTAAATTAAGCCCCTTGTACATGATTTTTACGCCAAACTTTATGCATACTATTTACTCTCAAAATAAAATATTTTGGAGAATTTTAACACTAGAGAGTAAGGATCGTCGCCTTGCCTCTAGCATTGGAAGTAATCAAATAGCCTTTAATACTAGTGATTATGCTGAATTAGAATACAATCCGGATATGAATTATAATAAGATCGATCTAGATAATAAAAGGCTCAGGCTAGCTTGGACTTCGCGTAATTATTTACCCAATGTCTATAAAATTGAGCTTTACTCTTCCCTTCACCCTTCTCAAAAGACTTGTACATATTTTATTGATAAGTTTGATTCTAATTATATTGATCAAATCAGGAACAAACAAGGGACGTCCACTTCAAAAATTAATATGGAATTTGCAGAAAATGTGGAGCTTCACGAAAGTGAGGATTGCTATTTTACATCTCTGATTGAAAAACATAAGACTATTTATGTTCGCTTAAGAATATTAAATTTCTCTGGTGAATCTGTGCCGATTTATTTTAAAAATGGTAAGTATTTTGAATTAAAATTTGCCCTCTAATGATCTAAATATTCTTTGTTTTTTTAAATGGCCAGATAAAATAATGCCAATTTTCGATACTGTTTTAAGTAGAAAATGGACCTGCTCTTTAATTCTGAAATATAAATCCATTGTGAAGAATTAGATGCCTGTGATTTAGGCTTCAAAATTGCTACGCCTATTCTTTTTCTCAAGAAGAAGAGGGAATGATGCGTTTATTAGCTATATTACTGACCATTTTTGTCTGCACTAGTAATCTTTACAGTCCAAATTCTCAAGCCCAAGATTTTGGGCCACCATATTCAAAAGTGTACTCGACTAAAATGACAGAGCAAATGCGCCAGCGTGAGCAAAAAGTCAGAGAGGCTTGTTTTACTCAAAATTGGAGTCAAGTGCAGCCTGTGCTCCACACTAAAAGATATGTGACTCATAATTTTGATCCAAAAAATCAATATAATACAGGCAAGTTGGATTTGGCTATCACTCCTATATTCAGCCTTGTTGAGGCCGCCGGTGCTTTGAATGACTTTTTTTATAATGTAATAAAACACCCCGGCCGTATTTTATTGTCGCGATTGATTCATCAAGCTTACAGTTTAAATGGCTTTCGAAGCCTTAGCTATCACCAGCGCGCTTGTGTGGCAAAATGCATTTCTGCCAATATTATTGACTACGATAAGGAAATGGAGGCGTTTATCGTAGATTATAAGATGAATACGAAAGCAGTTACAGAGAATATGCTTTCATTTCTTCATAACAGTTCTATAGCCGCAAGCTATGAAAAAGGTGTGTGTCGAGAGTTTGCCAAAGTATACAACTTTTTTGCTCGCCGATTTGGAGTCATGTCTTTTGGAATCCCGGGGCCAGGACATTTGTTTAATTTTATTCGTACTAAGGAAGGGGCTCACTACTTAGAACCCCAAGATCCTGCATGTGTTTTTTGGAGTGAGTAATGTAACTATAGATGTACGTCGATAGAGGTATGCTGTTACCTTCTTTCAACGAGTCTTGCGATAGCTAATGCTAACTTACATCTATCCACTGGCTTACCTACATGTGATTGAAAACCTGCTAAATGTATACGCTGAATATCCTCTTCGGTAGCATAGGCTGTGAGTGCAAGTGCCGGAATTTGTGCAAGATTGGACTTCATAGCCCTAACCTTGCTGATCAAGTTATAGCCATCTTCTCCTGGCATGGCAATATCGCTGATCAAAATATCTGGATTGAATTTATCAAGCACAGAGAGCGCCTCATTGACTGAACTCGCTGTTCTAACTTCAGCACCAAATGATTGTATCATGACACCAAATACTTCTCTCGCATTAGGCTCATCGTCCACCAGTAGGACTTTTGAGCCGGTAAGAGTAATCTCTAAATCTGCAACGATCTCATCCTCAGGCGCAGCATATTTTACCTTAGATTTTTCTGGTAGTACTATAGTAAAGGTTGATCCTTTGCCTATCCCGGGGCTCTCGACTTCAATAAATCCTTCATGCATTTCTACAAGCTTTCGAACAATTGCAAGGCCAAGTCCAAGCCCACCGTAGGCCCTTGTACTAGAACTGTCTATCTGAGTAAAACGCTCAAATATAATGGGAATAAGTTCTTTTTTTATTCCTTTTCCATTATCCCGAACTTGAATTTGGATATTACGAATAGAGTGTTGCTCTGTGTGTTTTACCCCAATCCATATTTTTCCACCCTGCGGAGAAAATTTAATTGCATTGGTAATAAGATTCCAAAAAATCTGCTGAAGTCGTGTTGGATCAGCATCGAGACTTAGTGCCATAGGATCAATGTTGGTTTCTATCTGGATTGATTTGCTAGCCGCTAGGCTTCGAGTGGAGTCGATAGCAGCATCGATAACTTTGCTAGGATCAACTTTTTGAATGGCTAAATTTAATTTACCGGTTTGAATGCGTGAAATATCTAAAAGATCATCAATTAATTGACTCTGGGCCTTGGCACTTTGTTCAATTGTCGTGATACCTCGTTTGGTCTTTTCAGCATCAAGCTTACCTGACTGTATCAACTGAGCCCATGAGAGGATTGAGGATAGGGGTGTGCGCAGTTCGTGAGAAAGAGTTGCCACAAATTCATCTTTCGATCGATTAGCTTTTTCAGAAGCCTCGCGGGCCTTAGTTTCTACTTCTAAAACTCGTGCTGTCTCTTGCTCCTGTTTCAACCTTACCGAGCTATCGCGAATGATAGCGGTTACAAAAGTTTCGTTTCCAGACTTTACTGGATTTAGTGAAATGTCGACAGGGAATTTACTTCCGTCCTTACGTTTACCATACAAATTAATACCTGACCCCATTTCTCTGAGTTTAGGTTGAGACATGTATTGAGAATGATACTCAACATGTTTTTTTTTGAGTGTATCTGGTATCAATATGTCTATAGATTTACCCAGAAGTTCTCCTTTATTGTAACCAAATAACTCCTCAACTTTATTGTTTACGAAATCTATCGTGCTTCTTGAATCCACAATGAGTATACCCTCGTGGGCGGAAGTTAAGAGTCGTCGATATCTATCTTCGGCAAATTTTAGTTTTTGCTCTGTCCTTTTGCGTTCAGTAAAATCTTCTATAGCAATGAGGGCGGCATCAGTGCCTGAACCAGGAAGTCTAACCTTCTTTGCGTTTAAGATCATTGTCTTATAGCCTATACGAGGAAAAGCATACTCAACCTCATAGTTCTTAAACTCGGTTCCTTGATAAAGAACAGATTCAACCATATGGAGAAGTACGGGTATGTTCCAGTTTCCATCGCCAAGCTCCGAGAAGAGTCTGCCTTCAGTTTCTGAGGCTGCCACCTGGAATTTTTCATAGAATGGCTCATTAGCAGTAATTACTTTCTTGTTGGAGTCTACGGTAATAAGGGGTATTGGTATCTTTTTTAAAATAGTTGCGCTGTCATCGTGGGCTTTCTTAAGCTGCTCATTTCGTATATTTAACTCTTCATTTACGGTTGATAGCTCTTCATTAATAGATTGTAATTCTTCTTTTGCAGTTTCCAGCTCTTCGTTGGTGCTCTGCAACTCTTCATTGGTGCTCTGGAGTTCCTCATTGCTTGTGGTTAGTTCCTCCTGCGCAGTCGCAAATTGCTCAATAAGAGTTTGCTGATATTCGTGACTAGCAGAAACTTTTCGCTCCATTTCCATAAAGTCTTGATTTTTTTTATTCTGTTGATTGGTTTTGAGCACAGGTGTTGCGGATTGCTTCTTGGGTTGTCGAATTTCTTCAAAGAAAATTGAAAAATAGTGTTCTTTTGAGGTTTGCAAACTAATTGGAACGACATTTACGTTAAAAAATAGTGTGCGTTTTTTCTCTTGAAGCGACAAATGCTCCCTTTTAACTGAGGTGCCCTTCTTGCGAGCCTCAATGATGATGGATCTTAGTTCGGCAATCAACTCTGGATGTACCATTTTTAACAGATTGAAATTGGGTTGGCCTGGAGCGAGAGCAAGATACGGATCAGTTCGACCACGAGCATGTAGAATATCCATATTATCGTTTATCAACACGCCAGGCGGAACATATTGAGATGAGGCTACTTTATCTAATTCTTGTTCTGCATCTAGGGTGCTTCTGGTTATCTCAGTTGACCGAGGTCTTGTTCCCGGGGCATCTACTGGAAAACGGCTAATTGGGATTTTGAATTTACTGGGTAATTTAATATTTTTCTTAAAATAAAACTTACCTGTTTTGCTCTCATGAGAAAAGAGATTTGAAAATTCACCTACGGATTCAGCGCTCCCTAGCCAGAGAATGCCACTTGGGTTTAGTGCGTAATGAAAAATAGGAAAAACATGCTTTTGAAGAGGTGCTGAAAAATAGATCAGCAAATTACGGCATATAATCATATCAAGTTTTGCAAAAGGTGGGTCCTTAATAAGGTCATGCCTAGAGAAAATGCAAATATCTCTAACCCGCTTGGTAATCTTGTAGCCATCATCAGTTTTTTCAAAAAATTTTTGAAGACGCTCCTTTGATATTTCATTTTTAATGCTTTTTGGGTAGAATCCTTTACGAGCTTTCTGTAGTACAAATTCTGAAATATCAGAAGCAAAGATATTGAGATTGATTCGAAGACCTGATGTCTCTCGGAATTCTAAAAAGGTGATTGCAATTGAATAGGCTTCTTCACCGGTTGAGCAACCTGCCACCCATATTCGAAAGGGAAGCTTGGGATCTCTATTTTTTATATATTGAGGTAATATTTGGTTTTTGAATGCTTCAAAGGTCTTTGGTTCTCTAAAAAAACTAGTGACATGAATCAGTATATCTGCAAAAAGCGCCTTAACTTCTGCGGGATGAGTTTCTAGAAACTTAGAGTAGGACTCCAGGTTTTGAATATCTAAAACAAGCAAGCGCCTTGAGATTCGTCGTTGAATTGTATTACTTTTGTAGTGAGAAAAGTCAATATGGGTTTCTGTTTTTAGAATGGAAAAAATTTTGTTTAGGCTCTCATCATGTTCGTTCCATCTCTGATGTTCAAGTGTCGTATTTGATAATGAAGTATAGGCATGTTTAGATATTCTCTTAAGTTCCTTTGCTATGCCCATGGGGGTTTGCACCAGATCTACAACTCCTGATGATATGGCACTTCGGGGCATTCCATCATATTCAGCTGAACTAGGTTCTTGAGCTATGGTGAGCCCCCCTTCAGCTTTGATAGATTCAAGGCCAAGGGTGCCATCCGATGCCGTGCCTGATAGAATAACCCCAATGGCATTACTTCCTTGATCTTCAGCAAGGGACTTAAAAAATAGATCAATCGGCATATGGCCTAGCCCTTCTGAGCGAGGGCAAAGCTTTAGTCTTCCATTTATTATGGCTAAATCACGATTTGGTGGCATTACATAAATAAAATTAGATTTAATGTTCGTATCATCTTTGACTTCAGCGACCGGTATCTTTGTTTTTCTAGAAAGAATCTCTGCTGATAAACTCTCATGAGTAGGGTCAAGGTGTTGTATCAATATAAAAGCGAGTCCTGTATCGATTGGTAGATGAGCGAGTAAGTCACCAGCTGCCTCTAGGCCTCCTGCTGACGCTCCTATCCCTACAATTGGAAAGCTTGATGGCTGATCGACATTTTGAGCTTTAGGGAGTTTAGTAGAGTTTGATTTTTTACTTATGTCTTTCTTGGGCTTAGATTTTGGCAATTGGTCTCCTCAATTTGGGGAGTAAGTAAACTATATGCTTTGATTTAACTCTCCAGCTAATGATGATTATTATCAACTGCATCACTGTCTCCAACTTCTAGGAAGCTATTGACGGTTTTTAATAGTTTAGTATTTTCTACCGGCTTGCGAAGAAAACCTTTTGCTCTACTCTTGGGTACTTGATCCATACCAGTGAGAAAAATAACCGGCACATTTTTAGAAACTTCAGGATTCTGCTGTTCTAAGATTTCAAGAAATTCAAGGCCAGACAAGTCCCCTAACTGCATATCGAGAAGAATTAGATTCACCTCATTGATATCAGAAAGAATGTTTAGTGCTTCTTGCCCACTTGACGCCGTTGATACTTTGTAGCCCGCCATCTCCAGAATAATTTTACTCAGCATAACACTATCTTTACTATCATCGATGACTAAAATTGATTTTGCCGCTCTTAGCTTTTCTGGAGAAATAGGTATGTTCTGACTTGATTGAAGTTCCACTTTGCGTCTCCTTAGAACCAGAACACTATGTCACTGAAGAGCCTGGCTGTATAGTTTAACCTTGAAGTCAGCTCAGTGCTTTTGAGAAGGACAAGGGGTTGGGCTCACATTTGTTTAAATAAAAACACAACAACTTGTCTCAGATTAACGGAGGTGTCCCTTATGGAAAAATATTTTTGGAAAAATTAATGCAGAGGTTTAGTTTGTTGGAGTTAGTAATTAATTAAAATTAATTTACTAGAGAGAATAGCAAATTTTACAATTGGTACTACGGTAAAAAGTGACACTAAATATATCAATTAAATTTATTTAATAATTTAAGTTCTACAGACCTGCCCCTGAAGGTAGAATTCCTGCTGATATGTCCCTGAAAATAGGGGTTAGCTAGCCAATACCCAGGTTCTGTTTTGTGGCCTTTGCCGATAGTGAGATGTCTGAGGTGTAAGGGGGTGTGTGTTTTTTAATTTCATGACCCAATTCGTTTAAACTTTGAGACTCATACTTGGGCTCTTCACGACTCACCGTATAGAACAATGAGTCAAAATAGACTGAGCATAGTCCCTCTTTTCGGTAGGATTTGTTTATCGAGAACAACTCTTAAGGAAAGGAAAAGGACTATGCTCCCAGCCAGA
>Ga0210057_1008547_pt1 | contig 12088 bp, 4 predicted proteins | sample CryGeyCG2114_010_2_FD_183968 | JGI IMG/M metagenome (GOLD analysis project Ga0210057, IMG submission 183968) | Groundwater microbial communities from aquifer - Crystal Geyser CG10_big_fil_rev_8/21/14_0.10 (SPAdes) (version 2) | ecosystem: Environmental > Aquatic > Deep subsurface > Groundwater ...
TAAAGACTGCGGAAAAGAGTTTGTCTGGACGGCGTCCGAACAGAAATTCTATCAGGAAAAAGGCTTTGAAAACGCACCGGTAAGGTGTCCTGAGGACAGGGCAGCTAAAAAATCAAGGATGAACGAATCCAGAGGCCCAAGAGAAAGTTTTGAAATAACTTGCGCAAATTGCGGAAAAACCGATACAGTTCCTTTTAAACCAAGAGGAGACAGGCCCGTACTTTGCAGAGATTGCTTCAGAAACCAAAGACAGGCAGCATAACTGCTGCCATGTATATAGTATATGGTATTTAGTATTTAGCTATGGCTGATTTTATTAAGCCATTGAGCAATTTATGCACAACAATTGTTTGTTGTGCGATACTATCAAACTCCTTTTTAGTTAAATACCCTATATCTCTTGCAACCAATAATTGGTTTTACAATTCTGTTAATGAACCTTTTGATACATAATAAAATTGGAGTTTTTCTTTTTTACCCTGCCTTGAAAACCCCTCCGCAATATTTGACGTTATCGAAATGGCACATCTTCTCATCTGGTCTATAAGCGAATAAGTTTCCTTCTTTGGAAAATTATCTGTCGTCTTATAAATAAGCAATACAAGCTTATGGGCCTCTTTCCAGACATTTAATTGTGTAAATGATTGAATCTTTTTAGTTTGCACGTGCTATATACAATATACAAAATACCAGATACAAATTCTACGGGGTAATCGCAGGCGACGGACTCACTTCTCCGGAGGGCGTTGGTGTAGGTGTTGGTGTATCTATTGGCGCAGGAATTTTAACCGGCGGTTTCTGTTCAGGAAGCTGAGTTGCCGGCTGGTTTACCTCAATAGGAGGCTGATTTTCAGCTGCCTGAGCCTGAGGTTGTGTGCCTCCCGCCTGGCCAATTTTTTCTTCTAAAACTTTAATTTCGGCATCTATTTTGTCAAGGCTTGTTTTATCATTGGCAACTAACGAGCGCACCGTTTGATATTGGGCAAGGGCTGTCTGCAGATCTCCTTTTTCTTCTAAAGCATGTCCTAAATTATAGTACGCATTAGCATAGTCTTGTTTTAGGTTTACAGCAATCTGGAATTGCTCTATGGCTCTGTCCCAAAGCGCAAGCTGAAAATAAATTCCTCCTGTATTTATATATTCGGAAGGGTTGCCTGGATCAAGCTGTGCTGCTCTTTGCGCGGTAAGTAGGGCAAAACTATCAGCATTCTGTCCAAATCCGATTAAAGCCCTGTATACAGATGAAAGATTTTGCCAATTTAGAGAATTTGCGGGAGAAACATCCGTTGAGTTTCTTCCCGAGTTAATTGACTGCTGAACGAGCTGATAAATTGTCTGTACGGTTTGAGCGCTTGGACTTGAACCTTGGGGTATAGACAGCGCAAGGCTGTTTGCCAAAGCCAAATTGGTTTGCGAAAATACTCTGTGGTATGAATCTACATATTTTCCGGTCGGAGAATTTAATACACCGGATTGGTAATTGTAGGTAAGAGAGCCGTTATTCTGACTTGCCGCAACTAAAGATCGCTGAAAAAGAATGTTTCCCCATAAATAATCATAAGCTAAGAAACCAAAACTTACGCAAAATACTGCAAAAAGAGTAAGTATTATAGTAGAAAGAGGTTTTCCGTATTTTTCGCGCCTTTCTGAGGCTTCCTCTGTAGAAATAACAAAGAATCCTCTTTTTGACGCAACCAGCTGTAAGTCTACCTCAAAATATTTAGAGCTGTTTGTAAGGCCTTTTGCTCCCGCATAAATTCCCAAAACCGCGAATAATAATACTATATGATAAAAGCCGAAGGGAAGAACAAAAGCGGCTGCAAGGAATAAAATTAACGGAATAAATAACGGTTTTTCTTTTATTGCTCTGTAGACGATAAATAGAAAAGAGATTATTCCCAGTAAGCCTGTTGTTGCTAAAAGTTCCAGTACATAGCTTGAAGAGCGAAAGAATGTTAAGTTCCAGATATCCGGATTTACATTAAATGCAGCCTGTTTAAACCGCATAAACGCAATGAAGAATTCACCAAATCCGGAACCTAATAAGAAACCCTGGATTATTCTTGCCGCATCCTGGGAAATTGCCGCAAATGCTACCTGAAAACCGGTGTCTACAGGGAGTATTACCGGTTTTTGAAGAGTCATTAATATATATATTGATATAATTGTACCTAGTAATATGATTACCGAAGAAACAGATACCACCAAAACCCTAATCATATTTTCCCCCTTAAGATTTTTAAGGGAATCAGGACCCTTTTTAACAAACGGATAAATAAAGTAGACCGCCAAAGGAAGAAGAAACGCTAAATAAATTGTCTGATCAAGAGGTGAACCCAGTGTTGAAAATGCCTGAAACTTTGAAAAATCAAAAGAGAAAACATAAATTTTAAGAAAACTCAATATTGAAAGTACGGACGTAATAGCTCCTCCTACAAGAAGCGATATTACCAGAGCATATAAGGATTTTTCATTTTTAACGTTATGTGTAATTGCAAAAAATGAAAGGGCGGCAAAAAGAAAAGGAACAAAATTGAAAAACGAATCAAATCTTGCAACGGAAAAAACTACCGAAAGGGCTGCTGCGCCGATAAAAAGAAGAATAGGGAAGTCAAATGGTGTTCTTGCTATTCTTACTTTTTCAGAAAGAAATGTTTTTACGGCGTAAAGGGCAGCAAGGGTAATAACTGAAAATACCAAAAGCGCCTGTTTTGGAAGTACGAAAAGATCAGTGGTTAAATTAGTAAAAAGAACAGGGAATAATATAAATAGTATGCTTAAAATTATTACTGAAGCTTTTTCTATGTAGTTAATTATTTGTTCTTTGTTTTGTGCTTCCATACTGTTAATCCAATTTATCAGTTAAAAAATATAATGTCAAGGATAAAAAATAGCTTTGCTATTTTTTATCCGCAGAACTAATCAAAACTATGCGGAATAAGGCGAGGCCTTGCAAATTAATCCTCTAGCGTTAGTCCATTCAAAGTAATAGCTTCGTCTTCGGTAGGATTTTCTAATACGAACGACTGATAGGATAGGTTAGGATTTGATTTTGAAAAGAAAGATAAGACCTCTTCCGGATGAACCCACTCGGTTTTTCTATGCCCTAAATACTCACCATATGAACAAGGACTCTTTTGCAAGGCCTCGCCTTGCAAGGAAATTGCTTGTTTGTGAATATATTTGCTAAGGTATATAAATTGCGATTCGCCCGTCACAAGAACTGCCTTATAAACTCCTTGATAGAGTGAACCTACTCTCTTGTACTTTTTATTAAAATACATAGTATATCTTGTTCCCAGGGAATTCATAAATTTATCGATTGAGCCGGCGCTTTTTTGTTTCATAAAAAAATGGAAGTGATTAGGCATTAGGCAATAAGCCAGAAGAGTAATTTCCTCGTAAAAGTTATTCATGCGAAGGGCTTTATGTATATTGTCTCTTTCCATTAAGGAAATTGAAGGGTCGGCTAATCTTTTATATAGAGCCTCTTCGTCCTTAGGAAGTAAATATTCTTTTAAGTAGGATAGGAAAACAGAGTAGTCTTGCTGGTCGAGGAATATTTTTCGCTTTTCGACGCCCCTGTTATATATATGGTAGTATCCGTTTTCGAGGTATTGTTTTCTGGAGTTTTTAGCAGGCATATTTTTATCCTAGCACGCCCGATGCCCATTTGCAAGGCGAGGCCTTAGAGTTTCCTAGAACCTTCTTGGGGTTTGGGGAGGGCGGCGAAGCCGCCCCGCGAAAAGAGTTACGACGCTCCTGTACTCGGGCCAAAATTCACCGCTCCGTTGTTATAGAGGGTTTTAACTTGTTACTATTTAAAAAGTTCGGGGAAAGTTTTTCTGTCCATTCGTGCTTGCTTGAGAATGGAATTTAATGTTCCCGGAGCGATAGGTTTGTTGTGAATTGCAATAGTAATTTTTCTTCCATCGGAATGAATTAATCTGGCATGAGATCCGACCTGTCGGCTAACCACAAATCCCCGCTTGGTAAAGAATTTTAGAAGAGGTCTGGGTTTTATTTGTGGTAACTTGCTCATTAAACAGCCAAACGAGTTTTTGAAGGTAAAAACGCCGCAACCGTTGTTACAAAAGATTTCCCGCTCTCAACAGGTATCTCTGATCCTTCCTCGGATAAAGATTCTATATGAAACTGAACTAATGCTTTTATATCATTTTTTACCTGTTCAAGAGTATCCGCTTCAGTCGCAATTCCCAATGCGGGCACAAAAGCAGCATAGCAGTCTTTATTGGTTCCTGTTCTTTTTTCTTTCTCAATAATAACAGTGTAGTTAGTAATATTTTGTTTCATAACTTCATTATATCATATTTTTTCTCCCTCCTTCTTCGGAAAAGATTTTCCCGGAAGCCGCCATGCTCAATAAATTTTTTCTCAAGAGACCCTTTCAGCTGTTTTTGTAGATATATAGCTTGATTAGTCAAGGTAATCATCAAATTGACGGCTTCCGAAAGAAAATCGGGTAAGTCGGGGAAGTTGGGGAAGTCGGGCAGAGTCGGGTTCCTTTTCCCAAATTGGGATTTTATTTTGTCTTGCAAAAGAAAGATAGTCTTTTAGCAATTCCTCTAAAGAAGCAGAGCTTACTCCGGTTAGCTTTATGTATCCCTCCAGACTTGACTGCTGATTGCCTTCCGGAATATTTGTCATACCGCTTCTTGCGGCCTGCACCATTTGATCAAAAGTTCGTGTAGAGGAAAGCAGGCTGCGGTACTTTTTGCAAAATAAAACCGTGTAATCATATACCACAACACTTATCTTATAAGCTAAAAGATACTCATAACCCGCTTTGGTTTTTTGATTTTTATTTCCCATACTTTCCATACTTTCCTAACTAAACGCTAGACGCTAATTAACTATCCGCTTATAAATTAGCAAAGCTAATTTATAATTATCCAGTTAAACGGTATTGGCACAAGCGTCGGGTTTTGAACTCCCACCGTAAAGCTTTCTCCCGCAACCTGCCTGAATAAATACAATACCTGATTTCCGGTATTTGATGTTGGCGTTATATAAATTAAACTTTTTTCCGTAACCAGAGGATTATTAATTGTTATTTCTTTTTTGTAAGCGTTTATTTGCGACACTCCCGCAGAGCCGGTTGCAATTTCTTCCGTTTGTGAAACTGCAAGGGCAGGAGGAGCAATACTATTTATATTAAGTTTTGCGATACTTGCCGCGCCTGATGAAATCAAATTACCTAAATTATCTATTGCCAAAACAGCCGAGTTCGATGAACCATGAATCAACAACGATGAACTTGTTGCCAGATTTATGCTCAAGTCTTTTCCGGCAATTGGAGACATAACATTTGCAAAAAGAGTGCCTTTTACAGTTGCGTCACCTTCAAAAGTTACGTTGCCGTTTGTATCTATAAAAATTAGTCCTGCCATTATAGAAAGTCCGCCCTGCCTTAGCGGCTGTAATTGTAAATCAGAACCCAATACATTTATGGAACCGTTGGCAAAAATCATATTTCCGCCAACAGCAAGCTGTCCTATTATAGAAGTGTCGGAAAGTGTAGTATCGCCGTAAACTGTAAGTCCGCTTGCAAAAGTAGCATTTGCCCCATACAAATTTTCAACATAAGCAAGTTGGGAAGAAAACGTAGCAATGGAAACGTAGTTTCCAGTAGGCTGTAGACTGTAGTCGGTAGACTGACCGGAAGGAGACACTGATAATGTTGGGAAACTAGACGCTAGACCCTGATCACTTGACGCTGACGCGTAGTAGTTATTTGTAATGTAATTTGCAGAAACAGTTGCGGCAGAAACATTCAATCCCTCGATACTATCTGCGATTATTCTGCCTGCTCTTAAAGTCCCGCTGATGCTCGCTTGCCTCGCATCCAGATTTTCACTGATTGATAATTGATTTCCGCGGATTGTGCCGCTGAAGGAGGCATTGCCCTCATTATCAATTGTCACAACGGCAGAGCCGGATGCTGATTGACTATTGATTATTGATAATTGATTATTGTCAAATTTAAGCGCAATATTCGAATCCTCAGAAAGCGGGGAAATCAAATTTGTTTTAATAACGTCAATAGACGCAATCGGAGAAATTATGTTTTGAGCATTAAGACTTGCGATTTGATTAGAAATTAGAAATTCTGAATTAGAAATTACTTCGCTGACTATGGATGTCACATAGTCGCGAATGTTTTGGCCTCCAATTAATATATTTTCTCCGGTTACGGTTAGAGCATTGGTTGTAATTTCTTGCGCATCAATTAAGCCTGCTACGGTCAGTGCTTGCGCATGAACGTAGCCTGCTACGGTCAGTGCTTGCGCATGAACGTAGCCGGCCCGGATTTTCGCGGATATCACCTCGGCAAAAGCCGAGATCCTATCTACCACTTGCCCGTTATCATGCCTCACTTCAAAATCAGCAGAGGCTGTTGCAGGAAATATAGATAGATCCCCTGAGCTGGTAATATAAATATCTTCATTGTAATTTTCCACTTTCGTATTTAGATCCTTTATAGCTTCTATAAGAATCGGTCCAATCTTGTCATATGCTATACCCCAATATCCTTCACCCTTATCTACTATAAGCGGGAACTGCGGGTCCACTTCCTGGGCAATTACTCCAATTTCTCTTTTATAGGGTGCGCTTTTCCAATTAAATTCTACCCCTCTAAGCTGAAGTACTTTTTCAAGTGCATTATCTATTTCAATAATATTTTCTTTTAAAGCTATGTCTGAATATGAAACCCAGCTATTGGTATTCTGAGGTAAGTATACTCCGTTATCCGCGTTTACATCATTGATATGAAGAGTGCTATTAGAGGTTGCCCCAACAATATGCCATATAACTGTTGCTCCATTATATATGTAGAAATTGGAATCTCCACCACCAACCTGATTAGTAAGAGCTAACATTGATCCATGTAGTGTAATACCATAATTAGTAGTTATACCGTTAGCTATAGTAGCACCCAATGTCCCCGTACCTGTATAGAATTTATGACCACTGTAATGTTTATAGTACATTCCGTCATTCCAAGCTCCGCTTTGAATTGAGTAATAAGGATCAGTTGGACCGCTTAAAAAATAAATTGGTTGACCATTAGTATAAATATAAGATGATGTTGTTAATGCACCTGTTAAATTCAGAACACTGCTGGCTCCCGCTAGGGTAGGCCCGCCGCTCCCTAGCTTAAGCTGTCCTACAGTAGTATCTGAAGCTGAATAAAGACCAAGTGTATGTGCTACGTCAATATCCGTAAGGAAAGTATCATCGCCTATCAGGAGATTTATTCCTCCTGCTCCCGTAGTATCTCTGATTTTCATTAACCCGTTTACGTCTAATTTATAACCGCTTGTGGGACTAGTCGTCCCGATGCCCACTTCTCCGGTGCTTTTTATAGATAGTCTATCGCTTCCGGCTGTTCCAAGAGATATAAACCCATTACCACTCGCATCGTCTGTTCCTATTTCTACAAATGCTTTTGAACCGTCTGTAAATGAACTATCTACAGCATATTGAAGTCTGTATCCGGTTCCCTGCCATGCTGACCCGGCAACTCTTCTGTATAAAGCTGTCTGAAGTCTTATGATATTTCCTGCAGAATTAAGAACTTCTGCAGGAAAAGCATAGTTTGTTGCAGAAGTTCCTACTGCAGTCGTTCCCTGTACATTAAATGCTGTGGCTGAATTAGTCCTACTTGTTCCAACTCCTACATCTAATCTTGAGATGGGCGTAGACGTACCTATTCCCACATCCCCGTCATTCTGGATTACAAACCGTGTCGTTCCAGATGAAGAGGCTGTGAAAATATCCTGCGATTCTATCTGGTCAAAGATAGCCAGAGCTTTTCCCGTAGCACCAAAAGAGAGAGGGCGGGTTACATAAAGCTCGGAAGTTGGGGATGCTGTTCCAAGTCCCACCCTACCATTGTTAACTACTGTCAATCGAGCGTTTGAATCTGTTGGCGAAGTGCCTTGCCCGTCTCCCGTAGCAGCTGTCCATACTTGGAAAATTCCGCCAGTGGATACGCCCCACATGGCAGCTGCGGTACCCGCTGTTCTTGTCCAACCAGAGGCGTATCCCCAGTTGTTCGACCCGTAGTAAGCTTGATTATCGGTCGTTGAGGTAACAGACGCACCAGACCCCAACTTAGCTTGGAATTGAGTGTTATTACCAGTAATATGTAGCCAGGCGGTAGGCCCCGTTGTCCCAATCCCTGCGCTTCCTACAACAGCAAGGGAGGTTCCTGTTGCTGATGGGTCTAGAAAATAAGAGGAATTATCAAGGTCGAAATAGCTTCTTGCATAAACAGACCCTCCGGATGTTAGATAAAATTGTGTTACACCTGAAGCTGAGGCAGTGAAGATATCCTGATTTTCTATCTGATCAAAAATTCCAAGAGCTTTACCGGTGGCACCAAAAGAAAGCGGGCGGGTTACGTGGAGTTGGGAAATGGGGGAGGTAGTGCCTAGACCTACTTGCCCAGTTCTTAATATGGACATTTTTTCAGTAAGACCTGTTCCTACCAAATTTGTAAAAATCTGTAGTCTTCCATCAGTTGTAGCTGCTGTTTTTATTCTTGCCCAACCATTTGTGGAAGCTCCAGTAACAGCTGAATTTTGAAAGGTAATTCCATACTCTGTTGTTGTGCTTTCATCACCAACAATCAAATCTCCTGCAATATCTAAAATGCTATCAGGTGTTGTATCTCCGATGCCGACGTTGCCGCTTCCCCGCACCGTAAGGTATTCGCTTAACACAGTACCTGTTGTAGAGCCTTGGGGAGATCCTAGAACACCAAATACGCCTTGATTAACATCGTCTGCACCAAGATAGATTGCCCCCGCGCCAGTTATACCGCCGGAGGTTGTCCGTTGGAGTACTTGGTTACTTGCATTGACTGCATTTTGAATGTTGACGCCGATAGCTTTGGCGCCGAACCCAATACCAGTGTTTACGTTCAAACTATCAAGAATGTATAAGTCACCCGTAGTGTTACTTCCCCCGGTAATAACCAAAGGCGGGGTTGTGCCACTGGCTGGTCCACCGTTAATGTTCAATACTCCGATTGGCGTCGCTGTCCCAATTCCCACATTACTTGTAGGTATAAGAAGAAGGCTGCCGGTATTGGTCGTTACTTTTAAATTATTGTCATTCGTCCTGAACATGCGGAAGATGACACCTCCGCCGCCGTCACCGAGCTCAATGCCTCCTCCACCGTCAGCGTTATCGCTCGAAAATCCGATCGAACGAATATTGGGCACAGTCCTCGAAACATTCGACCCCGCATACAATGCGCTCACATTGGACGCATTAGCTACTTGTAGCATACCACTCACTGGGTTTGTTGTCCCGATTCCGACATTGCCGTCATTCTGAATTACAAACCGTGTCGTTCCAGATGAAGAGGCTGTGAAGATATCCTGATTTTCAATTTGATCAAAGATAGCCAGAGCTTTACCTGTAGCTCCAAAGGAAAGAGGTCTGGTGACGTGGAGCTCTGAAATTGGGGAGGAAGTTCCTATTCCAATTCTTCCAATTGTATCAATTCTTAACCTTTCAAGACCGTTGTTGTCAAATACAATATGTTTATTTGTCGCTGTAGCGGATAAATTTTTGTCATCTATTGCAACCGCTGCTCGACTCCCATCGTATCCAAACCTTGCTCTGCCCTGAGCATTGAAATACACTGATTCTCCAACTGCACCCGTTCCGCCCAATATATAAGCTGCTGATGCTCCATCTGTGGTATCAATTTCAAGTTTTGCTGCAGGTGCAGATACCCCTATTCCCACATTGCCGCCGCTTGGCTGGAGGAGAACATAAGATGTTGTTCTTGTGGCATTTGTTGTTCCCTGTAAAGTAAGGTTTCCATTGGCCACATCAGAACCGCTCAAAACAAGATTATCTGCTGTAAAAGTTAGCGCTGTTGCCCCTCCCCAGCTTACGCTTGCCGATGTAGTGAGAGTTGTAAGAGAAGAGGCTGTTAGAGTAGTTGTTCCTGAAAGAGTAAGAGTTGTAGATTGCAATTGCAGTGTTCCGCCACCGGCAGAGCCGGTTCCGCCTGATGCAATTATTCTTGCATCATAATCTACAGCTGTTGCTCCACTGTGGAAATCTATATAAGGAGTTGAAGCTACTCCATCTGTTCTTCCCCATTCAGCGTTTGCATTTCCAGCTGGAGCATTAGTAAGGTTTCCACTCATTGTTATGTTGGGGACAGTCAGTGTCCCTGTCAGTGTCGGGTTTACTGAAAATACAGTACTTCCGCATGTGCCTGTGCTTACAACTAAAGCAATAAACTCCGCGCAGGTGTCAATGTCGGCGGCGGAGAGGACTGCAGAACCCGCTTCTGTAATAGCGCCTGTAACTGCCAAGGCTCCATCAATATTAACATTTGCTACATTAGTGCTGTTTGTATTATAAAGATTAATCGTAGAAGTTCCCGCATACCAAGCGTTTATATTGGTTGTAGCACTACTATTTATTATTGAGTCTATATTTGACCCAAGCTCAAAATATCCAGCCGCATTTGCGCTTACCACAATTCTATTATCTGATGCTTCTCCAATATCAATAGCCTCTCCATTTGCGCCGGTTATATCTCCGCCGTCAACACTTAAGTCCCCGACTATTGTCATATCCCCTGAATTATTTGTTTTTACTATTTGCCCCGCATCTGTACTTAAGGCAAATACATCTGCTCCATATGTACCGGATGGATTTGTAGTAGTAAATGACCCATCATATCCAACTGCAGCTCCAGATGTAGTTTTTAGATCTAAATTGACTAGCGCCCACTGGTTAGTCCTGAGATAAACTCTATATTGGCTACTCCCTGAATCATCAAAAACTTCTATATCAGATCCTGTACCTACCAGTCCCCAGACATTACCGAGTGCTAAAAATCCGTCTCTTACGGAAAATTTAACGTCGATATTGGCTTTACCCTGCGCTTGAGTGTGTCCCGCCAATATTCCGCTTACCTCAAATTCTCCAGCACCGTCATTTACAGTGCCCAGGAAATACCAGCGGGATGTGGCATCACTTGATTGATCTACATATACTCGGAATAAATCTGAAGTTGAAAGCTGTAAAAGAGATCCTGGACTCGTTGTTCCAATTCCCACATTGCCGCCGCTTGGCTGAAGGAGAACATAAGATGTTGTTCTTGTGGCGTTTGTTGTTCCCTGAAGAGTAAGGTTCCCATTGGCCACATCAGAACCGCTCAAAACAAGATTATCTGCGGTAAAAGTAAGAGCTGTAGCTGTCCCCCAGGCAACAGTCGCAGATGTGGTAAGAGTGGCAAGAGAAGAGGCTGTAAGAGCGGTTGTTCCTGAGAAATTTAGGCCTGTTGCTGCAAGAGAGATTGTCCCATCTGTGTTGTTATCTATTGTTTCATTATTTTGAAGAACAATATCGAAAGATATGCCCGTATTTGTTATATCAATTCCATTACCAGATGTTCCATTCACAGTAAGGATTCCAGAAAGTGCTATGGTTCCATCGGTTGCGTTACTTATTGTCTCACTGTTTTGAAGGTTAATATCTGTTCCTATTGTTCCACTTAGGTTAATGCCGTTGGTTACGGTTCCCGCTGTTCTTGTCAGCTGCAAAAGAGAGGTTACCGTTCCTCCCCCTGTCTGATTTATTAAAGTGTTCTGAGTAAGAGTTCCCGCAGGATTACCGGATGTGAATGTGGCAACGGTTGAGGCTGCTGAAGTTGCAGACAGGGTATCATTTGTTGTAGCAGGGAAGAGGTTGCCTGCGCTTCTTTGCCAGAAGCCTACAATTCCTGCTGTAGATGTAATATTTCCTGTGCAGGTGAGATTTCCGGAGGAGTTAGCTATTGTACATCCTGTTGCACCTGATCCTCCTGCTATATTTACATCTACTCCACCATTTTCTTCAATGTTTAGAGCAGTGCCGGCAGAGGAAAGGGTAGCATTCGCTGCTAAATTTAAATTCACTGTACTTGAGCCTGAAATAGTACTAAAACCTGTTAATGTGAGAGTTTCGCTTCCTGTGCCATCACTTGAAGCATCAATTGCCAGGTTTCCTGATCCGTCAACTGTAAATCTTGCATCAATTGTTCCAT
>Ga0210057_1008548_pt1 | contig 12088 bp, 12 predicted proteins | sample CryGeyCG2114_010_2_FD_183968 | JGI IMG/M metagenome (GOLD analysis project Ga0210057, IMG submission 183968) | Groundwater microbial communities from aquifer - Crystal Geyser CG10_big_fil_rev_8/21/14_0.10 (SPAdes) (version 2) | ecosystem: Environmental > Aquatic > Deep subsurface > Groundwater ...
CGTTTGTCGTGCTTCTTTTTTCCACGACCTACTGCAATCTCAAGCTTTAACTTACTATTTTTATTATACCACCGAACAGGTACTACTGTCAAACCACGCTTTTCACTCTCTGTGAATAACTCCAAAATTTCCTTTTTCTTCAGCAGTAATCGTCGAATTCGCTCTGGGTCATAGTCCTTTGGGGCATTAGCCTTTTGGAAAGCTGGAATCGATGCACCTACTAAGTAAGCTTCATCACCACGCACTATCACGTGTGAGCCATCAAGTTTACCCTGACCGTTACGCAACGACTTTACCTCGGTACCTAAAAGTTCCACGCCCGCTTCATAGCGTTCGAGGAGTTCGAAGTTAAATCCAACTTTTTTGTTTTTAATCAGGTCAGTCATTAGACATTAAATGTAGCAGAAAAATGGCAAAAACGCCCTAGTTCTGTATAATCACCTGCAATATGAGTGATAAAAAAATAAAGAATAAAAAGGAAGGGGAGAAGAAGAATCGTTCGTCGGAACTTATGAAGAAGATGCCAGTTGGTCCAGGTAATTTCTGGAACAATATGTTGTCGACGATTTTAGTACTGATGTTAATCGTGGCTGGATATTCGTATATAGCAGAACGTCAGGAAGAACCGGTTGAAGCTTCATTATCTGCTATTGCAGAAGGTGTTAAGGCAGGGGAAGTTAGTGAGATTATTGTACGCGGTTCAAAGCTTGAGATTTCATACAAGGATGATTCTAAGCCAAAGGCTGAGGGTAAGAAGGAGACCGACGCATCTATCACCGAAACCTTAGCTAACCTTGGAGTTACTTCAGAGCAGATCGCTGGTGTGACTATTGATGTGCAGAAAGAGACTGGCTTCTCATACTATCTCTCTACCTTTGCTCCTTTTATCTTCCCGATAATTTTCCTCCTCTTAATTATCTGGTTCTTCACTCGTTCTATGCGTGGGGCTGGAATGCAGGCACTTAACTTTGGAATGTCTAAAGCGAGGGTGATAGACCCTAATGACCAGTCACAAAAAGTGACCTTCAAAGACGTGGCTGGTGCTAAAGAAGCCAAGCAGGAACTTGAAGAAATAGTGGACTTCTTGAAGAATCCAAAAAAGTTCTTGGATATCGGAGCCGAAATTCCTAAAGGTGTACTCTTGATGGGACCAGCTGGTACTGGAAAAACCTTGCTAGCTCGCGCGGTAGCTGGTGAAGCTGGTGTGCCTTTCTTCTCTATCTCTGGTTCAGAGTTTGTGGAGATGTTTGTTGGTGTTGGTGCGAGTCGAGTGCGTGACCTCTTCCAGATGGCGAAGAAGGCTGCGCCCGCTATTATCTTCGTAGATGAAATTGATGCGGTCGGACGTATCCGTGGTACTGGTATTGGTGGCGGAAATGATGAGCGTGAACAAACACTAAACCAGATACTGGTAGAGATGGATGGTTTTGAACCAACCGAAAAGGTGATTGTGATGGCGGCTACTAACCGACCAGATGTACTAGATCCAGCACTCGTGCGCCCTGGACGTTTCGATAGGCGTGTCACTATCGACCTACCTGACCGTGATGACCGTGAAGCTATTTTGAAGGTACACGCTCGCAAGAAGCCGTTGGCAGAAGATGTGAATCTTGGAACTGTTGCTACCCGTACTCCTGGCTTCTCTGGCGCTGACTTGCAGTCACTGATGAACGAAGCAGCTATCTTGGCAGCTCGTGAGGAGCGAAAGACTGTGTCACAGTTTGATATTATTCGTTCAATTGAAAAGGTAATGTTAGGTCCGGAGAGAAAGAGTCACTTGCTCTCTAAGAAAGAAAGGGAAGTAACGGCCTACCATGAAGCGGGCCACGCTCTAGTAGCGTCAGTCTTGCCTTATGCAGACCCAGTGCAGAAGATATCTATCATCTCTCGTGGACGAGCGGCAGGATATACTCTGAAGCTACCAGACCAAGACCGCAAGATGCATTCTCGTAAAGAGTTTATTGACGACATTGCGATGACGCTAGGGGGGTATGTGGCGGAGGTGATGATATTTGATGACCTAACCACTGGTCCATCCAACGACCTGCAAGTGGTGGCTAATCTCGCACGCGACATGGTCACTAAGTACGGTATGAGTGACAAGCTCGGTGCTGTAGCTTTCGAAGGTTCAGGTGGACGTTTGATTGGTGGTGGAGTGGGAGAAGACCGTGGCTACTCTCCTGATGTAGCTAAGGCAATTGATGAGGAGGTTTCTAAGCTGATTTCAAAAGGGATGGAAACAGCGAAGGAAATACTCTCTCAGAATCGTAAGGCACTGGATGCTATCTCTATGCGTCTATTGGAGGTAGAGACCTTGGAGCGCGAAGAGTACGAAGCAATCCTTAAGGCCGAAGGTGTAGAAATAAAAGATTTCTACCGTGATCAGCGTCTAGAAGAAGAAAGAATTGGTGACCCCACAAGAGCGATTGAGTTTGATGCGGACCATATGAAAGGGAAGGAGGTCTAAGAACATTAAAAAACCGGTAGTCTGTGTGACTACCGGTTTTTTTATTTGCCTTTAGGTGACTAACTAACCTTTTAGTCTAGTTGCTAAACGGAAGCTCATGTATGCCAAGTATGCTGTTACGATGCTGGCAGTCCAAGAGATCCAGTGTGGAGCTTCGTAACCCATTACTGCTACATCCACATCAAAGAGGATGCGAGCAAAGTGGATAACTGCCACAGCAGCGAAGACTAGTCCGGCCAACATTAAGTAACTGCGTTCGCGAAGAGATGGTATGTTACCGATTCTCCAAGCATAGTGGACCAAGAATGATAGTGCCGCTACATCAAATACAATGGCTGGCCAGATCATTGATTCGGTGACGGTGACACCCATTACTGTGAGTGGAAGTAGGCCACTATAAGCAAACCAGATATTGGTTGCTAGATCAGCAGCTACTAAACCACTCGCGAATTTTGCCACCTCGTGCATAGTTCTTTGACTCATTATGTTTTATTTAACTTGTTAAAAGCTTAAAACTATTGTATCAGCGTGTTTGACAAAAATGTACAGTTTTGCACAGTGACTGAAGATGCTATAAAGTAGTGTCTAATTCGTGAGTGGTTTGAAGGTTATGTCCGCCCTTAGCTCAGTTGGTTAGAGCACAGAGCTTATACCTCTGGGGTCCTTGGTTCAAATCCAAGAGGGCGGACAGAGTTTTTAAACGCCACGCAGGTTGCTAGTATCCCTTGAAAGGGTCGTTGACTATGTGGTTTCTGGCGACTTGATTTTCTATAAGGTTCTTCCTTAAGGCCTCAATCATTCCTGGTGCGCCTGAGAGTAGGTAGTGAATATCCTTATTGTTATTGGCTACCTCTTTCAGTAGTTCTGCGTTTACTTCTTCCGCTGTGGCGGTGTAGGTAATTTTCAGATTAGGTAGTTTACGCTTCCAGTCTTCTAACTCAGCTTTGTATACATGCTCTGCTCTGGCTGAGTAAATCAGGTGAAAATCTACATCCTTCTCACTTTCCGCCATATCACAGACAATTGAACGAAACGGTGTGATACCAATACCACCAGCGACAGCAACTACTTTATTCATATTTGGTTTTAGGCAGAGTTCACCGTACGGACCAAACATTCTGACTTTATCGCCCGGCTGGAGACTTCTTAGTTTTTGTTTAAAGCTACTTGGTTCAGGCGGAATGATTGTGCCAATTCGGATTACATTCTCGCTCGGTGCAGAGGCTACTGAAAACGGTCTCCACGTTTTGCCTTCTACATTTGCTCCAGGTATTGTAAAGATAGCGTGCTGTCCGGCTTTCCAGCTAGGTAACTTTGTCGCCGTGAATATAAAAGAATAAGTATTTTCGTTCTCTTGAATTTTTTCCTTAAAGCGTAGAGTAGTGGTGCGCAGTACGCCCGAGTAATCAACTGGATGGAGACAGGCTCTGGAGATGATGTCTAACATAAGGCTATTGTACCAGCAGACAGTTATTAAAAATAAGCGTAACCTTTGTTATAGCTAGCACGTTAAATAAAGTAGAAAAACAGCGCTCACAGAGACAGTAATGGAACAGTGGAATAATTTCAAATATAAGCCACTACGGATTGAAGACGTACAGGCCTGTCAAATTCGTAGTGATCAAAACAATATTCATACTCTGAATAGGGTTGAGTCCATTGTGCTGCTACGCTTGATGACTTGCTATGGCAGAGCAGTGTCGAGGGACATACTTTTGGCTGGTCTGACGAGTGACTGCGCTCTCCGAGTCGCTGTCTGCCGTCTCCGCAAGTTCTTGAAGAGTAATTTTAGAAACGTTGTCTCTATTGAGCGACGTAGCAGGTTTGGATACAGTCTCTCCCTCTTGTCGAGATAATCTATTCCAAATGTAAGTTTAGTCCGAGTGCGGCAACGCGCTCGGCTATTTTTTTATGTTCCTTAAGTTCTGGATCAGTCTCGACTAAAGTACGTGCCTCAGCACGAGCGGCTTCCACTAACTTCAGATTTTTTAGTGCTTCCATACCTAGGTCAGTGAGACCAGATTGCTTTGAGCCGTACAGTTCACCGGCCCCTCGGAATTGCAGATCATATTCAGAAAGTTCGAAACCATTCTTGGCGGTAGAAAGTGCCTTCAGACGGTCCTTAGTTTTTTCACTTTTTGATTCGGTAACAGCAAAGCAGTATGGTTGGTATGTACCGCGGATAACTCGACCACGTAGTTGGTGAAGTTGGGAAAGTCCAAAGCGTTCGGCACCTTCAATAATGATATTGGTGGCATTCGGTACGTTAACACCCACTTCTACGACTGATGTCGCAACCAACACATCACTTTCATGATCTAGAAAGCGTTTCATCACCCTGTCTTTTTCAGACGGTGTCATTTTGCCGTGGAGAACGTCAATTTTGGCGTCTTTGAATACTCTGGTTCGAAGACGCTCAGCTTCGGAGATTACACTCTTAAGATTTAAAGCGTTTTCTTTTTCTGGATCAGGCTCATCAATGCGTGGGCAAATAACATAGGCTTGTCTGCCAGCTTTGAGTTCACCCTTTACGTGCTCATACATAGGTTCCTGCTGATTGGGTCCAATTATCTTTGTATTTACTTGCTTGCGACCTTTCGGCATTTCGTCGAGCAGAGTGAGGTCTAGGTCACCATAAATAGTGAGTGAGAGGGTACGAGGGATAGGAGTGGCGGTCATTGATAAAAGGTGGGGCATTGGAGCGCCCTTTTTGGTCAATGCCTTACGCTGATTGGTTCCGAAGCGATGTTGCTCATCAATAATGACGTAGGCAAGATGCTTAAATTCCACACTTTTATAAATAAGTGCATGCGTACCGATAAGTATTGGCACTTCGCCATTTTTTACCCACTTCATTAGTTGAGCTTTAGAAATTTTGGTTGGCTTGGTGGAGTCGGACTTGGAAGGGAATTTAAAGCACCCACTTCCGGTGATGAGTCCAATTTGAATCGGGAGGTGTTCGAAGTATTCGATAAAACTCTCGAAGTGTTGTTTAGCCAGAATTTCAGTCGGTGCCATGTATGCCACTTGAAGGTTTCCATAGTCGATTCCACTTTTAGTATCACGGCCTTCTGGCGGACGAGAAGTCACTACCGCATAGGCAGTAGTTGCAGCTACCGCTGTTTTACCACTTCCCACATCACCCTCAAGGAGTCGCGACATCGCGTGTTGTCCACTGAAGTCCTTTAATATTTCATCAATGGCTCTTTGTTGCGCTCGGGTGAGAGGAAAAGGAAAGCGAAAAATGAATTCATTTACATTGTCCTCGGTGACATCGATGTTATATGTAGTGGCGGCTGAGACAGCAGCGCGTTCCATTGCCTTTTGGACCTGGATATAGAAAACCTCTTCAAAAGCAAAGCGTTTACGGGCGCCAGTGGCGTGATCTAGCTTCTTAGGTGAGTGAATATAGCGCAGAGCGGTCTTTAGTTCGTAGAGCTTGTAGCGCTCAATTATCTGTGAGGGAATTGGGTCAATAAACTTATCGAGCACTCCAGCTTCGAAGCACTTCATTACCGTGTGATAGAACCAACGACTAGTTACACCTTTAGTCTCCTTATATACAGGATAAATAGTGTCGTCTATGTTTTCAGTGTTTTTGAATATTGAATCGTGTCGGTCGATAGGGAGAGACTCCATTGGTTCTAGTTCGGGATTAGCGAGGTACATCTTGTCACCTACGCCTGTAACTTTTCCCGACGCTTTTACATACTGTCCGTCTTTATACATCTTGGCTAGGTAGGGTTGGTTAAACCACATCACCTTGATTCGTGACGTTCCGTCTTCAAGCCAACCTTCAGCTATCGGCCTTTTACTCTTCCAAGCCTTACGTGCCCTGAGGCCACCGAGTTGACCATATACTACCGCTTCACTACCGGTTGTGAGGCCAGATACTGACTGAATATCGCTAATATCTTCGTAGCGAGAAGGAAGGTGATAAAGAAGGTCGGATACAGTTTCAATCCGGAGCTTTTTCAGGGCTTTTTCATGCGCTTGATCTAGGCGGAAGTGGGTCCTAAGCGAGTCAGTGGGGAGCATGGCATCTATTTTACCAGCAAATAGAGTCTTTAGAGTCTTTTTCTGACTTGGAATGTTATACTTTTCTCTATTATGCCGAAAAAGAAAATCACAAAAGCCACAAAAAAGGTTGTCTCTAAACCTTCCGCAAGAAAGGACTACAACCAAGCGAGCGAGCGTCGTGGGAGAAACAACCTCAGAAAAGTTTCTCACATGACCGAGCGAGCGCAGGGTGTATTACGCAAGGATTACAACAAATTAGCTCTAGCGCTACACAAAAAGCTGAAGGGTAAGCTTGAAGTGGTGAGCAAGGTGGAACTCAAGAACCGTGATGATTGGAGTACTCTTTATACTCCAGGAGTAGGTGCAGTTTCTTCACATTTAGCCAAGAAACCCAAAGAAGCTCGTGACTACACCATCAAGCGTAATACGGTGGCAGTAGTATCAGACGGTACAGCTGTCTTGGGGCTTGGGAATCTTGGTCCTATTGGTGCGTTACCAGTTATGGAAGGTAAGTGCGCAATCTTTAAGGCAATGGCCAACGTAGATGCTTTTCCGATTGTGCTTGATGTGCACGATCCAGAAGAAATAATTAAGGTAGTGAAGGCAATTGCGCCGACATTTGGTGGAATTAACCTTGAGGATATCGCAGCTCCACAGTGTTTTATTATTGAAGAGCGCCTTAAGGCCGAGCTCGATATTCCAGTGATGCACGATGATCAGCACGGTACTGCCATTGTGGTTCTGGCTGGACTTATAAACGCCGCAAAGGTAGTGGGAAAGAATATGGAGGACATGAAGGTGGTGATAGTGGGGTCAGGGGCCGCAGGGTGCGCTATTGCAAAACTTCTTCGTGAAGCAAAAGTAGAGGACGTGATTGTGACTGACCGCAGTGGTGTGATTGTGGCCGGACGACCAGGTCTTTCAGGATATAAAAAAGAGCTTTCCAAGATTACAAACCCACGACACGTTAAGGGTGAGGTAATGGAGGCAGTGACTGGAGCTGATGTGATTATTGGTGTATCTGGTCCTGGCACTATCACTCGTCACCATATTGAAAAAATGGCTGATAGGGCTGTGGTGTTTGCGCTAGCTAATCCGGTACCAGAAATTTACCCTGATGACGCTAAGCGCGCCGGAGCGGCAGTGGTAGCAACTGGACGCAGTGACTTTCCTAATCAAGTGAATAATTCTCTAGCTTTTCCTGGTATTTTCCGAGGAGCTTTGGACCGTAATGTGAAAGCTATTACTGAGCCGATGAAACTAGCGGCCGCAAAGAAGATTGCATCCTTGGTTAAGAAACCCGGTCCTGACAACATCATCCCATCGGTTATGACACCTGGTCTAGTGAAGGCGGTAGCTAGTGTGATTAAGTAGTGAACCATAAAACAAATTTCGGCCATGCTTCCCGAGGGATGCATGGCCGTTATTTAATTTCAGGGACGATGTTCATTTTGTGTTCATCCCCAGCGGAGCTTCCATCAAGTGGTTGGCAGGAATCTCGGGCTGACTCATTATCCATTCATACACTTCACAGTCGTCGACACCTCGGGACGATTCTTTCGGTGTCATTGTTGGAATACCGGCGTTTGCGTCCATCATCTCGGCGGCAATTTCCTGATGGTCAGGATTGTCGCAGGACAGAATGCGGGCGCTCTTCTGCCCGCATACGACGCAACCATAGGTGATGGGTTTCAAAACTTCGGTCATGGTACTTCTCCTTCCTTTACTAGTTCAATAATCGCAGATAAGTGTAGTTTTGAATAGATGGTGTAGTGCACAAATATTTGAAAAGGTACATGAAATAACGTAGTATGTCGCATAAGGAAAAGTGTCAGAGTGGTCGAATGTGCCTCCTTGCTAAGGAGGTAGGGTGTTAAAACCCTCGAGGGTTCGAATCCCTCCTTTTCCGCAGAATAAAGAACAAAAAGCGAACGCTTGGAGCTTTTTTGTGATTATATTCTGCGAGAAAGGGAGGGATTCAAAGACCTTTTGAGATAGTTTATGAGCACTGCGAAATAAAATATCTCAAAGGTGTACTGGTCTGTAAGAGAGAAATTCCCTCCGTCTCATTGCACAAACATATGGAGGATTGGGTGAGTGGTTTAAACCAGCGGTTTACTAAACCGCCGGCGGGTAAAACCGCCCGTGAGTTCGAATCTCACATCCTCCGCAGATGAACGAAGTGAATCAAAGAGGATGTGTCGCAGGATTTTGAAAAAATCCGTTGCGAAGATTCGAAGCCGTTGCCAGCTCTTTTGGAAAAAGAGCGACAACGGGTACTGAATATGTAATGTTCGAATCTCACATCCTCCGCAGGTGAACGTAGTTATCCCCACAGAACACTGCTTTTGGTTGACACCTCTATTGGGTGGAGTTATATTCAGGTTATGACAGGCAAGTCAACAACAGGACAAACAGGGAAACTAAATTGGTTTTCTTTCGTGTCTCTGGCGATTCTGGAAAGAATCGGGTTGGCTCGCGTGTAGTGGTAATACTCCAAATGACACAGAGCCAGTCCGGAAACGGTTTGGCTCTTTGCTTTCTGGAGATGGTTTAGTACTTTGAGTAAGAAACGTCCAACAACGAGGAGGACACAATGGACGATAAAAATGGTCTTGGAAGTAGGAACGAAGGTGTGGCTGAACCTGGTCAACCTTCAGAACTTTGGCGCGCTGTCGTCGACGGCGACTTGGATCCAAAGGAGGTCCATCCAAGACGATTGCCTGGGTGTAATCATGCTGATGAGTCACACAAACGCATCGACGTATGTTGATCGAACAGTCAGCAAAAGGGCGCCGCAGCTATATGCTGTCGGCGCCTTTTCATATCATGTCTTGAGAGAAGCTTCTCCTCCTCTCTAAATTCTAAGAACATACCTTATCGTCATTGTGAACATATCGAGCAAAACACTCGTTTCTGGTTCACTTAGCCAGAAATCCATAAGGACAACTTCTGGATCTACAAACTCCATATCCTCCAGAAAGTCCATTAATTCGTCGAATGGCGATATGGCCGCCTTGATCATGTTGAAATCGACTTCTAATACTTCAGACATTTCGGTCCCCTATAACAAATGTTCCTGCCTGCATTTTTGCAGGAAGGAACATTTGAGTCAATCGGATAACTGTGATTAAGAGAGGTGTGCTGAGACAAGCTTTGTCATCTCAAACATTGTTACCTCGTCCTTACCACCAAAGACAGGCTTTAGTTTGTCGTCAGCGAGAATGTTTCGCTTATTCTGTGGATTTTGTAAGTCGTGCTTCTTGATGTAGACCCAGATGGCCTTTACTACCTCTGAACGTGGCATTGGACCTTTTCCAACTACCTCAGCCAACTCTGGGCTGATGTTCATTGGCTTCATAAACGCTGAATTAGCTTTTGGCATTTCGGTATAAATTACTGTTATGAGAATAGTCTAGCACTGAAAATGGCCTTTTTTGCCTTGCCAACTGGAACTGTGTATAACTTAATAATATACGAAAAGGTGCATTTATACGTGAATATGACCCTGTGATGTATGATTGTCATACTTAATTAATTATTTTTTCATGGTTAATCCGTTTGAAAGCGCCCAGAGACAACTTCATTTAGCCGCCCAAGATACTGATTTCTCTAGTGATCTCATAGAGCAACTCTCACGAGCAGAGCGAGAAATTACCGTGACCATACCGGTCAATATGGATGACGGTTCAGTGCGATTCTTCGAAGGGTACCGAGTGCAACACTCGGGTCTGCGTGGTCCATATAAGGGTGGAATTCGTTTTCATCCTGAAGCTGACCTAGATGAAGTGCGGGCCTTGGCACTATGGATGACTATGAAGACAGCGGTGGCTGATATTGCAATGGGAGGCGGTAAAGGTGGGGTGGTAGTAGATCCGGATGTTCTCTCCTCTGGTGAACTAGAGCGTCTGTCTCGAGGATTTGTCCGAGCTCTTTATCGTAACCTGGGACCCTTGGTAGACGTGCCTGCACCAGATGTGAATACCACTCCAGAAATAATGTCATGGATGTCAGACGAATATGCAAAGCTAACTGGTGACACGTCTGGTGCCTCTTTTACCGGTAAGCCAGTCGATAGGGGTGGTTCAGAAGGCAGGGGAGCTGCGACTGGCATGGGTGGGTACTATGTATTTGAAGCATTAAAGGTTCATCTCAATCTTCCCGATAGTGTATCGGTAGCTGTGCAGGGAATGGGGAACGTCGGAGGGCATGCTGCCCGTACATTTGTGAGTCACGGTCATAAAGTAGTAGCAATGTCAGATTCAAAGGATGCGATTTATAATAAAGATGGACTCGACCCTGAGGCGGTGGAGAAATATAAAGCTGAGCATCGTTCTCTGAAAGGTTTTCCAAACGTTCAGATGCTCACTAACGCCGAGTTATTGGAGTTGTCGGTGGATGTATTGATACCAGCTGCGCTTGAAAATCAATTAACTGAGGAAAATGCAGAACGGGTTCAAGCGAAGATGGTACTGGAGCTAGCAAATGGACCAACTACACCAGAAGCCGATGAGATTTTAAGAAAACGAGGAATAAAAGTCGTGCCGGATATTTTGGCGAATGCCGGTGGAGTAGTGGTATCAACTTTGGAATGGGAACAAAATAAAAAGAATGAACATTGGAGTGAGGAAGTTGTGTTGGAGAGATTGAGAGAGACACTGGTTCCGCAGGCTAGTACGATATACAAGAATGCTGAGGATTCAGGTGTGACGATGCGTGTTGCCGCTTTTAGATTGGCGCTTGAGCGTTTAGAAACTAGTTTGAAGTCTCTACGCTAACGCGCTAGGGAAAGTAGGGTGATGTTCGTCGGGTGGTGTTTCTCCAGGGCCCGTCTGGCCGCACTGAGAGTAGCACCGGTGGTGGATACATCATCGAGAACGATGATATTACGGTTTGTTATTGAGTTACCATCGCGGATACCGAAGGCGTCTTTAACATTAGTTAATCTTTCTTTACGTTTCAGAGTAGTTTGCGGTACGGTGTCTCGCTTCCTAAATAGGGTATGGGTACTAACTTTCAGGTGTGGCAAGAGTCTATTTGCACACCTAGTGATTTCTTCTACCTGATTATACTTACGCTCACGCTGTCTCTTTGCTGACAAAGGAATCGGTAATAGCAGGATGTCTTTTTCGTTGTGTTTTAAATACTGCGCCAATACCTCTCCTAGTAACTCCCACGCTTTTTCGTTGTGTTGAAACTTTGCTTCATGTACTACTGCCCGAACAATAGGCTCACTGAAGGGGAGTAGTGAAACTGTATTGTCTCTGATAGTTGGACATAGGTAAAACAAAAGGTCGTCTAAGTTAAGATTGCGCACGATGCGGTGTTCGATTCTCTCGGGAAAGACATACTCACAGAATTTTAAAAACAGAGTCCGCATTTTTGTATGTTAACGTTATAATGATAGTGCTATTCAATTTTAAATTTTAACTTGTAAGTTTGGTTTTTGCATTTTAACTTTTGAAGTTGTTATTAACGTATGGTCTTTTCCTTTAAAAAAATCTTCGGTGGAGTGAAAGAAGCGACAACAGACGCTAGCGCTACTACTGTAGGTATTGATATTGGTAGTGCTTCTGTGAAAGTGGTGGAGATAGAGGAAAC
>Ga0210057_1008550_pt1 | contig 12086 bp, 16 predicted proteins | sample CryGeyCG2114_010_2_FD_183968 | JGI IMG/M metagenome (GOLD analysis project Ga0210057, IMG submission 183968) | Groundwater microbial communities from aquifer - Crystal Geyser CG10_big_fil_rev_8/21/14_0.10 (SPAdes) (version 2) | ecosystem: Environmental > Aquatic > Deep subsurface > Groundwater ...
TTGGTTGGTCTTGTTTCTGAACAATCAAGACGAATTGTCCTTGTTTTATATTTTCTCTTGTTTTTCCAGGCATATTTTTTAAACTAAATAATCTTTCTATTCACCATTTCAAAAAAACACTTAGCACAAGCTTTTACATCAGCTAGAGCATCATGAGCATCATCAAAGTCTTCACCAAAAAGTTTATTATGAAGCTCCATTAACTTCGGCCATTTATATCCATATCCACCTGGAATCGCGCAATAATCAGTTGACTCATGCATTGTACAAATCTTCACCCGATCAAAAAGTTTGCTTGTCTGATCTTTGCGTAAAAACTCCGCTCCCATGATTTTTTCATCAAAGCTGATATTATGAGCCACTATAATTTTTGTCACCTCCAGAGCATCGGCAAATTCTAGCAAAGCCTCGTGAAGCGACATTCCTTCAGAAAGAGCTCTTTCGGTCGTGATGCCATGTACTTGAGACGCTGCCTCAGGAATCAAAAATCCTTCCGGCTTTATAATCCGATTTTTTCCTTCCACTTCCTCTCCTTTTTCGTCTACCAAAAGCCAGGCTAGTTGCACAAGCCTGGGCCAATTTTCTAAATCTTCAAGCGGAGCTTGCCAATTCTTGGGCAGTCCAGTTGTTTCTGTATCAAAAAATAAAAACATATTTACATTATAGCACAAATATTTAATGTATTATAAAACGAAAATGTCCGTAGCACTAGAAGTAGCGCTACGGACCACGAAGCAAACTCTTGATGATGTTTTGTCTAATCTGAGATCATCACGCCCACGATCTGTATTGGGAGCCTCAATTTTCTGAGAACTTCGTCGTTAGAAAGGTGCACACTGTTTCCCCACCACCTCTCTCTGCTGATTTGAATTGCAACAAGGTGTTTTGAGGCACGCAAAATCCTCTCTGCTTCTTCTAATGCCTTGCTCTCACTGATACAAAAAATTTCTCTCTTGGGACTTCTGACGTGATAACTCTCCACCAAGAATGCTCCATTTTTCATGTCCCCCTCCCTTTCTCCCCATTGGGGATGCGAGTTTTTATACTTTAAATTTACCATTTTTTTACAATTAAATCAACAAAAAAAGAAATCTAAAAATTATTTAAAATTCTTTTTTAATTTTTATATTCTATTTTTCACTACACCCGCAATCTTCACATCCGGCTCCGCATTCACAGCAATGATAGCATAAATCTGGACTGCAACTGCAGCATGTTTTTTCGTCGATTGGCATGCCGCAAGAACATTTTTTGTCCATATTTTTTATCTAAATTTATTATACTATAAATAATATAAGGCCTGACAAAAGGCCAAGGATCAAAATCCAACTAGACCATCTGATCAATTTTGTCTTTTGCTTCAAAGAATAATTAGCCAAGTTCCAAACTTCCTTCATATATTCTTCGGCTATAGAATTCTCTGTTTTAGTAGCTCTTTCTACTTCTTTTTTATATTCTGAAAAACTGTCTATGTGGCTGCCCCACCAACAAATTAGGCCCATCTTGATCCGCGTTTTTCTTTTGAATGGCATACTAACTACAAAAACAAGAAGTAGAGCTGATACCAAGGAGCACAGAGCCATCACAAGATACTGCAATTCCCTCATATTTGAAATACTAATTGCCAAAACTACGCCAGAAAGTCCTAGAAGCAAAGCGGCCTTGTTGTCTAAAGCATTTCTTACATCTCTATGGTGAGCCAGAGACTCTTTTAAAAATTTTATTTTTCTTTCCTGCATGAATTTATTCCAGAGTGTTTTCTTTTGTCTCATCTTTCGGCTTCATTTCTGTTTTTCTAGAAGATAACACCATTGCCAAACTGACCACAAAGGCCAAAGTGAAAAACAAAGCTCCATAAAAACATGGGGTCAAAAATGGATTTACTACCTGGCCAGTTGCGCTACACCCTGTTTCACAGGCCTTGTTGTTGAGCCAAGCAAAAAGCTCATTTGTGAAATTTGACCAAGCGAATACTGTACCAATCAAAAGAATTATAAATTGAGTTGTGATAAGTTTCTTCATAGATTATTTTAATAATTATTTTTATTTACCGGCCAACTGTCCACAGGCAGCTTTGATGTCGTCTCCAAATCTATATCTTTGGATAGTTTCAATTTTCTCTCTTTCCAAAATTTCTTTGAATCTATCAATTTTTTGTTGGCTTGTAGGCTTGTAATCAAGGGTTTTGTTATATGAAATTAAATTTACTGTGTATAAATTTTCTAAATTACTCTTCAAAAGTTTCGCTAATTTTTCTGCATCATTTTCCGAATCATTGATTCCAGTAAGCATTACATATTCTATTATCACCTTTCTTCCTGCTTTTATTATATAAGATTTTATAGCCAGAAGCAATTTTTCCAGAGGATATCTTTTGTTTATCGGCATATATTGGCTCCTTAATTTATCGTCTGTAAAATGCAGGGAGACTGCTAGGTTAATCTGTAATTTTTCTTTTTCTAGCTTTTTTATGCCGTCTATAATGCCAACTGTAGAAATAGAAATTTTTCTAGCTCCAATATTAAAACCATCTTTGTCATTGAGAATCTTGATTGCCTTCATCACTTCTTCATAGTTTAACAAGGGTTCACCCATTCCCATAAAAACTACATTGGTTACTCTTTTGTCTTCCTTTTTCAAGATACGCGCGAAAAATAAAACCTGATCTACAATTTCTTCAGATATTAAATTTCTCGTTAATCCTAATTTTCCAGTCGCACAAAAATCACAAGCCAAACTACAGCCGATAGATGAAGAAACACAAACTGTATTCCTGCCGTCATACCTCATAAGAACCGTTTCCACTATACCGCCTTCTAGTTTGATAGCTGCTTTGATGGTTTTTTTATTTTTTGAAATATATATTTCCGCATCAATACACAACGAAGCTTCTTCCTCTAGCATTTTTCTCAAATTCTCTGGTAAATTTTTTGCCTCATCCCAAGAAGTTATAAAATTTTTGTAAATTACTTCATAAACTTGCCGAATTCGAAAAGACGGTTCATTTTTTAATACTTCTTTTATTTTTTCTTTATTTATCATATTTTTAAAATTTTTTAGAATCAATTGCCCAGTGAAAAAGGGCTTGTCTTTGTTTTTTACGGCAATCCAGGTCCCCCTTGATGCAATTTATTTTGACTTGGGCTATGTGCCTCTTTATTTGTTTCCATCTTTTGATTTGCCTTTTGTCTTCTTCGGGAATTCTTCTCCCCATATAGTACCTGCAATACCACTGAAACCAACCGCGCGGATCTTCTGGATAAATCCATCCCTTTTTTAGCCACACAGACAAAGGTTGTGAAGCATTGACGCCAAAAAAGTTCAATTTTGGATCATGTTTTTCTGAACACAGTTTAGCTTTCTTGAACCAACTAGCTGGAAATTCTTTTTTACAATCTGTCATATATTTCCCTCCGAATACTCCTATTTTCAGCATCTCTTTTGGTGTCAAATCGGGTTTGAATTCAGGAACAAAATTTTTTCCAATTGGTTCAACTAAAATGTATTTATAGTTTTTTTGCATTTTATCATTAACCGTGACAACCTTTTTGCTCGCCCGCCCGTAGCTCTGACTAGGAACGGAGGGGGGTATTTTGTCATTAACTGTAATTGTTTCTTTCATAAATATTATAAACAATCTTTAGCCTTGAAAATTTCCAAAAAACTTGGTGTATCTCCTCCTATTATTTCTTCAACTCTATTTTTTCCCAATTTTTCAATCGCGCAAGCCTCCATTTCCGGAGGAATATTGACAGGCAGTGTGCCAACATTTACTCCCAGATCTTCAAGCATTTTTTCTTGTTTATCTGAAAAAAGCGGGTGATTAAAACCAGAAGTTTCTTTTATATTAGTACTTGTTGAATTTTCACCTAGACTGAAAAAACTAGAAATAATACATGCCTGAATATTATACGGATTTTCTTTAGCAATGTACATAGCTCCTCCGCCGATTATAATAATCGCAGTTAAAACAAAGGTGATGATAATAGTAAATAGTGTTTTCATATTTTATTTAATAATTTTATAAATTTATTCTATATCTAAATGACAATATTCATCTCCGGTTGCTTTATCAGTTCTAACCTCAAAACCAAAATTTTCTAAAAAATTCTGTCCAGCCTCTGTGTCTGCTTTGGCTGTAAAATAACTACAACCTTCTTTTTTGGCAATTTTTACCAGTTTATTGAACAAATCATTCGCCAATCCCATCCCTCTTTCTTCTTCTGTAAATAATAATATTCCGATTTTACAAAATTTTTCTTCCTCGCTATCTTCTTCAAAATCATAAGTAAGAACTCCCTCTAACTCGCCCGTGCCCTCATTTCTTTTTTCCAAAACTTGGAAACCCAAGAAAGCATCATCCAAAATTTTTTCTGGAGAATATCCACTTTCATCAAAGGGATAATTTTCTGTTATAAATTTTTCTTGTTCTGCAATTTTTTGTTTTTCTTTGTCTTGAGAATTAGGTTCTTTGTCAATTCCCATAAATTTATTCTTATTTAAATTTTAAAACTTAAATCAAAGATGCCTCCAATGCCCAATCTTTCAATTCGCTTATATTTTCTACAATATCTCCTGGCACTTCAAAATAATTTTTTAAAATCTGTTTTTTACTGGCCCTAAATGGTCTCATTCCATATTCTTCATATTTTGCCCGTGTTTTTTCATTTGTCTTGAAATAAAGCCTATTTTTTGAAAGAATAGCAAAAAATTTTTCATCCAAATATAGTCCAAAACTAGAAAACATAGGCTTAACTCTAATATTGTCTAGCTCTCTTAATTGATCCACTATATAGTCTTTGTAGTCTTCTTTGTTCATAGATTAATATCTTTATTATAACACGATTAATCAATTTACTAAAAAGCACCTCTCTCGAGGCGCTTCTTTGTATTCATAATTTCAAATTTTCTATTTCTTTTTTTTGCTTGTATTTTTTTCTTTTTTACCAGAATAATCTTTTGCCAAATCAACCAATTTTTTCATGCCCTCGCCTATCAAAAGCAAATAAGAAGTGCTATGCTCTACTTTTTCTTTGAAAGTCTGAATCAATTCGTCTATTTTGTGAAGCCTATCCCTCATATCTCTAATTATTTTGAATCCTTGCTCTAAAATACGCGCTAAATAATAAATAGCTGCACAAAGAAACAAGACAAGTGCTCCGATAGATACTGCTTTTACAATATTTAGAATGTCTTGGCTAGTTTCAAGCATGGTTTTATTTTAAAAATTAAAAATCTCTTACTTGCGCCTCAAATTTCTTTTCCAATTTTTTAATCAAATCTTTTTGTATTTTATCTATCTCTTCCTGAGTCAAAGTTTTTTCAGCTCTATAAACAATATGAAAAGCTAAACTCTTTTTATCTTTTCCGATTTTTTCGCCCTGATAAACATCGAACAAGTCAACCCCTCCTATATATTTATGAAAGCTTTCCATTTCTTCTCTGATATCATTATATAATATTTTTTCACTTACCACAATTGCTAAATCTCTAATTAGAGGTGGGTATTTTTCAAATTCCTTAAATTGTATTTCTCTGTTGGTTTTTATTAAATCATAAACCTCAACTAAATTTATTTCTGCCACTACCGTTTCTTTTTTTATATTAATTTTTCTTTTTATTTTCTCATCTAATTTATTTATAAAACCAATAACTTTGCCATTAACATTAATTTGGGTAGAAAAAATCGGGTCAGCCCAATTAGCTGGCGAACTGCACTTTTCAAACTTTACATTCAAATTAAGATTCTTTAAAAGATAATCAACCACTCCCTTTATATCATCATAAGAATCTTTCGCTTTTCCACTAGCTTCAATCAACCCTAGCCTTTTTTCTTGATAAGGAAGTTGTTCATTTGATTTATCATCTTTTTCCAAATCTCCTGTAATAGAAGAAAATATGCTTCCAATTTCAAATAATTTAATTTTATCAAAACGAGCTTGGTTTAGTTTTGCATTTTCAAATAAATTCGGTGCCAAACTTTGACGAAGTAATGTCTGATGAGCTGTGATTGGGTTGGCTAGTTCAATATAAGACGCATGATCAATCCCCAGCTTCTTCAACTGCTCAGCTCCCACAAATGAATAATTGTAGCTTTCTGTAAAAGCTGGTGCGCCAATCAAAATTTGTTTTATTTTTCTCTCAATCAATCTTTCTTCGTTTATCTCTGAAACATTCATCTTTACTTCTGGCATTTCAGGGGTAAAATTATTATATCCAATAATCCGAACTATTTCTTCAGCTAAATCTTCTTTGATAGAAACATCTCGGGTGGCTCGCCAGGTAGGAATTATTACGCTAAAAGAATTTTTATTATTTTTCACTTCAAATTCTAACCGCTCTAAAATATTTACAACTCTTTTTTCTTCTATTTTTTCACCAACAAATTTATCCAACCACTCTAATGACAATTCAATTGGCCCTTGATTCAATTTAAATTTTTTCTCATCAATTAGTTCGCTGACTGCTTTTGCTTTAGGACATATTTTCTTTATTAATTCTATTGTACGAAGCATTGCTATTTCTGCTAGATTTGGGTCAAGCCCTTTTTCAAATCTTTGTGAAGCCTCTGTTCTAAGACCTAGTTTAGTCGAGGTCTTTCGAATAGAAACAAAATCAAAGTTAGCTGATTCGATTAATATCGATTTCGTATCATCGCTAATTTCACTATTTGCGCCTCCCATAACGCCAGCAAGGGCTATGGGTTTTTTAGAATCAGCAATTACTAACATTTCCGGACTTAATTCACGCTTTTCATTATCTAGAGTCTCCATTGCTTCTCCTTTCTTGGCAGTTCTAATAATAATTTTATCAACAAGATCTGAATCAAAAGCGTGAAGAGGTTGCCCGAGTTCAAGCATAACGTAATTTGTGATATCTACTATATTATTAATTGGCCGAACTCCAACTGCAATCAATCTGTTTTCTATCCATTTCGGTGATCGAGTTATTTCTATACCGCCAATTTTTATAGCCATATACCGAGAACAAAGATTGAAGTTATCCACTCTTACGTCTAATTTTTCGGCTGGCTTATCCTTTTTAATTTTATTTTCAATTTTTATCGCTTTGAATTTTGTTTCCAAAAATGCGCTTATATCTCTGGCTAGCCCCAAGTGCGACCAAAGATCAGGTCGATGAGAAATAGATTTATTATCAACTTCATAAACCACATCGTTTACTCCTAAATAGTCCGCAAAGGCTTGTCCTGGATTAGCATTTTTTTCTAAAACCATTATTCCAGTATGATCATCGCCAAGTCCTAATTCGTCCTCCGCACAAATCATGCCATTTGATCTTGTTCCTCTAATTTCTGTGGGCTCAATTTTCATACCATTAGGAAGTTCAGCGCCCACCAAAGCAACTGGAACCAATTGACCTTCTTCTAGATTCGGCGCACCGCATACTATATCCAACTCTTCTTTACCAACATCAACTTTTGCTAATTTCAATTTATCAGCATTCGGATGCTTATCGACCTCGAGAACTCTGCCAATTACTACATTTTTATATTTTTCTTTTTGGCTTAAAACATCTTCGACCTCTACGGTATGCAAAGTCAGCATCTCGCCCAATTTTTCTGGGCTTATACTTTTTGGAATGTCTACAAAATCTTTTAACCAATCTAAACTTATTAACATGTAACTCGTAACATGTAACTCGTAACAAAAAGATACGTGCTACATATTGTTATTTATATAAAATATTAATTTATTTTTTGCCCACGATTTCTCGCAGGCATTTTTCACCAAATCACAAATCTTTAACCGGTTTGGTAAGATCAAATCTGGCTTTTTGCGATTCAATATGCGTTCGCCTAATTCGCCTAAAAATCTCCTCTTCCTCGGGAGTGAATTCTCTTATGATTCTGGAAAAATCTTCACTTATTTTTTTCAAAGTTTTTTCATCGATTTCTTGTTTCTTTTCTTTCTTTTTCTCATTCATTATTTTCTCTCCTCCTTTTCTCTTTTCTGAACTGTAGAACAATAACCCTAAAAAATTCAATCATAACGAACCTCCTTTTTTAACAAAGAACATTTTTTGTTAATTGTTAGCTGTCAAAAGTCAACTGTCATATTTCACATGGGATATCAACAAACTCAATTTTTATTTTAAATTTTTTAGCTATTAAGTTTCCTAGATTTTGTATACCTGATTTTTCCGTATTATAGTGGCCAGCATTTATAAAATTAATTCCAACTTCCTTTACGGCTTCAACTATCTCTTCTCTCACGTCTCCGCAAATATAAGTATCAGCATTTAGCTCATGAGCCAATCTAAATTCGGGAGAAGCACCTCCTGATATTATCCCTACTTTTTTCACTTTTTTCTTTCCAGCCAAAATTGTATATGAATTTGTATCTAGTTTTTTATTTATTAATTCCACAAAATTATTTATATTCATCTCTTTTTTCAACTCTCCCGCAAATCCTACATCAAATGGTTTTACATTTTCTATATTTAATAATTTACATAAACTAATATTGTTTCCAATCATTGGATGAGCATCAAGCGGCAAATGAAATCCCAATAGATTAATATCATTTTCCAAAAGCAGCTTAATTCTGTTTTTGGTAAATCCTTTGATCACTGGCGGAGTACCTATAGAATTTTTGAAAAGCCCGTGATGGACTATGATCATCTTGGCTTTTTTCTTTATGGTTTCTCTGATTAATTTTTCAGATAAACTTACGCCCGTAATGATTTTACTTACTTTTTCAGCGCCCTCAACTTGAAGACCATTCACGCAATAATCCTCAAAGTTTTTTACCTTGAGATAATCTTCACAATATTTTACTATTTTATTTCTCTCTATTTGCATATTTTTACCCCCTCTCCTTACTAAGGAGAGGGATGGGGTGAGGTTTAAAATTGATTCAAAAATCTTAAGTCTCCACTATGAAATAATCTAATATCATTAATTCCATATTTGAGCATGACTAATCTATCTAATCCGAAACCAAAAGCAAAGCCGGTATATTCTTTTGGATCAATCCCTCCTGCTTTCAAAACGTTCGGATGGACCATCCCACAACCGAGAACTTCAAGCCAACCGGTATTTTTACAGAGTCGGCAACCCTCTCCACTGCATATAAAGCAAGTATATTCTCCATTTGATCCTGGCTCAACAAAAGGATAAAATTTTGGCCTCATTCTTAATTCTGTGTTTGCCCCATACAACCTTTTTCCTACTTCCAATAAAACTCCTTTCAAATTTTTGAAATTTATATTTTTATCAATCATAATTCCTTCCATCTGATAAAATGTATGCTCATGTCGGACATCTGTCGCTTCACTTCTAAAACAACGACCCGGGACAATAGCTCTCAATGGGGCGCCATACTTTTTTATAGCCCTAATTTGAACTGGTGAAGTTTGCGTTCTCATTACTAAATCACATTCACCTTCTTTGTTTTTTTTATCTATATAAAAAGTATCTTGCATATCTCTGGCTGGATGATGAGGCGGAATATTTAGGGCTGTAAAGTTAAAAAAATCACTTTCTAGTTCTGGTCCGTCAAGAATCATAAAGCCCATGGACTTGAATAGATCTTCTAATTCATTCTGAACCAAAGTGATGGGGCTCAAATGCCCTCTCTCTAGTTTTTCGCCTGGCATAGTAGTATCAACAAAACTGACCTTAGTTTTTCTGTCTTCAAAAATATTTCTAATTTCGTCTACCTTGCTATTTATTTCTTTTTTGATTTGGTTTGCCAATTGACCAAATTCTTTTTTTTGTTCTTCTTCCAGATTCACAATATCCTTGAGCATTCCTGTAAGTTCTCCTTTTCTACCAATATATTTTTTTTCAATTTGAAAAAGCTCTCCCAGATCTACTGATTTGTTGAGATTGTCTAATATTTCTTTTTTGATTTTAAGTAATTTATCCTTCATATTGTTGATTTTTTGTGTTTGTGTAACTTAACAAGAAAAACTCCAAAACTGTGAGACCCACAACCAAAAGAAACAAATTCAGCCAAGAAAACAAATTCTGGGATGCTAACATTAAACTTGCGGTAATAAGAATAGCAAAAAGAAAAGACTGCCGAAAAGCTTCTTTCACGAGTCTGAAAGCGATTTCTTTCTTCATGGCAATAAATCTAATGACAAATCCCACAATCGCTGAAGTGCCAACCATAGCCAGAAATAAAGAAACATAAAAAAGTGTAAAACCTATCCAGTTTGTAATGCTTGGGTCAATCGTGAATAAAATATAGGCCCATGCGCCCCAGCAAATTATGGTAGCTATTATCATTAATGTCAAATATGATTTTAATGTCATATATTTAAACACTCTATCATCTTAAGCTCTATTTTTCAAGGGATAATTATTTTAAAAAACTATTCAACAGTTTAACAATTTGACAATAAAAAATATTTTTCCAATTTCAATCAGACAACAAATACGTAAGGTATATAATAAGATTATCTATTTTTCAGGCTCTCTATGATTTCCTCAGCGGTTAGTATTTTCCCTTCTCCATTTGGATTGTATCCATTCTTTACCTCTTCCCCGTCATTGTGTCCATCTCCATCTGTATCAGGATTGTTGGGATCTGTTTTCCAAGTCATTTCTTCTTGTTTGTCAGTCAATCCATCACCATCTGTATCTGGACTGGGAATATACGCGGTATCTGCTAAATCATTCTGGTCTGTTGTGCCTACTGCATCTTCTTGGTTATTTTCCAAATCTTTTTCTTGGTCCTCTATATCTATTTTTGAAGACGGTAGTGGTTCAGATATATTTTTATCAAAATAAAATTTATACCAAAGATATCCGCCAACTCCAAAAATAATTATAATCAAAACTATGATAAAAATTATAACAAATAATTTTTTATTATTTTTATCTTTCGAAAATTGTTCTTGATTATTTTCTGGATTGTTATAATTTTCTTCCATATTTTTTAAAATTAAATTACTATTCGCTTTTAACTAAATATTAGCAATCTGGGTCAGATGACCGCCTAAAAAACTATCTATCGCAAGTTATAGAAATATCAGGAATCAATCTAAAAATATTTTCCAAATAATTTGCCGAGGGAGAAGCAAGACATGATAGAGTATAATCATAGTTTGGAATATTACAGGGTGATGCAGTCCAGCTTCCTCCACCAGTGCCAGTATCTATAAAATTTGCTGGACCTGATATATCTAATACTAAACTACCTGAACTATTATACATTTTAACATTTGTATCTTCTCGCAGTGCAAGAGTATAAAAATCTAGCAAAGTACCTGTGGGGGTACTAACAATATTATAATCTTCATAATATCCGCTAGGAAGAGAACCTACTCTTACAAAAGTTGAACCATCTGATCTTCTGCCCTCATAATATATTCCAACTCCCTCACAGCAATTATTATCATTGCCAAAATAGCAACCCAATCCGCAACAGCCATTATCATTTTGGCATACGCAGTCTGGATCTCTATTGTCGCCAGAACATCCTGAATAGCATACTCCATCGCATGTGCCAATACAAGGATCAACACAAGCTCCATTTTTGCATATCATACCAAGAGAAGTGCAATCTATATTATGACTAGCTGGATATTGAGCTGGGGCTGTTCCTTCAAAACACCAATACTCTCTCAAAATATTTCCAGTACAAGTATCTATACCTAAATATGAGGTTCCGTTTAAATTATATCCTCTTACTGAGCCAGAAACAAAAGGTTCTAAGCCAAGTCTGGGAGGACCAACATTGTCAGTATCAGAACAAGTGCAATCTGGATCATCCAGTCCACATCCCGCTTCGCAAACTCCATTGCTAATACAATGGCAAACACAGTCGGTTTCAGTGGCGCAAGCTGAATTTCGGCAATGGCCGGAAGAGCAGGAAAATCCGCCGTCACAGCCTATAGCAGCTGTACAAACTTCATTGCAGGTTTGGGGTTTTTGGCAAGTGGAGGTGCAGCCGTCGCCATTGGCGGTATTGCCGTCATCGCATTCTTCACCTGGATTGACTGTGCCATCGCCACAGCTGGCGCAAGTACAGTCGGTTTCAGTGGCGCAAGCTGAATTTCGGCAATGACCGGAAGAGCAGGAGAATCCGCCGTCACAGCCTATTAGAGAGGTGCAT
>Ga0210057_1008551_pt1 | contig 12085 bp, 12 predicted proteins | sample CryGeyCG2114_010_2_FD_183968 | JGI IMG/M metagenome (GOLD analysis project Ga0210057, IMG submission 183968) | Groundwater microbial communities from aquifer - Crystal Geyser CG10_big_fil_rev_8/21/14_0.10 (SPAdes) (version 2) | ecosystem: Environmental > Aquatic > Deep subsurface > Groundwater ...
CCCGCCGTGGCGAATCATCGCGGTCATGTGTTTCGGCGTGAGAAGGTCGGTCGGAATGTATAAGTCTCCCTCGTTCTCACGGTCAGACGAATCAACAACGATGAGAAGTTTCCCTTTTCGTATTTCATTGAGCGCTTCCGGTATGGATACAAATGTTTTCATAGTGAACGGAGAAGGTTAATCATGACGAGCGCGGTTTCCGCGGCTTCAACTCCTTTATTTTCTTTCCGGCGCGTTGCCCGAACAAGGGCGTCTTTGATATCGTAAACTGCAAGTACTTCAAAAATAACCGGTATCCCGTAGGCGAGAGAAACATCCATGCACCCGCGCGCGCACTCGTTCGCTATCTGCTCAAAGTGATACGTGTCTCCCTTGACGATGGCGCCGAAGGTTATGAGCGCGTCATACTCTCCTTTCTCCGCGAGCTTCTGCGCGGCGAGCGGTATCTCCATCGCGCCGGGCACCGAGACCATGCGGATGTGTGATGTTGGCACGCCGCGTTTCTTCAGGGTCTCCACGCACCTCTTTTCAAGCGCGTATGAAACTTCCCCGCGGAACGAGCTGGAAATGACGGCTATTTTTATTTTTTTGTTTTTCGTCATGTTCTTCTTTTTTTTGAAAATGTTTCGGCGTATTTTGCAAGAACATCAACTTCAAGATTTAAAAAATCGCCCGGCGCGATGTTTCTCATCGTCGTTGCATCCCACGTGTGCGGGACAATGCCGACCGTGAAATTTTTTTTGCTCTTCCCTATGACGGTGAGCGAAATTCCATTCAGTGTCACCGAACCTTTTTCAACTACATATTTCAAGAGAGAAGCGGGGGCCGAGAGCGTGAGAGTGTGGCTGTTGCCGTCTTTTACAATGCGGAGAAGCTTCGCCGTGCCGTCGCTGTGTCCCTGAACAATATGTCCGGACAAAAAAGAAGACGGTGTTGCCGGAAGTTCAAGATTGACTGCGGAACCTTTTTTCAAACGTCCGAAATTTGTCTTCAAAAAAGTTTCCGGCATGACGGCGGTGTTAAACCTCCCCGCGCCGCGCGAGGCGACCGTGAGACACACGCCGTCAACGGACACGCTCACGCCGACTTTCAACCGATTCAGAAAACTTTTTTTTGCAGAAATGGAAAGAGCTGCGTCCGTTTTTCGCGCAACCTTTCCTGTATCGGCGATGATTCCGGTGAACATGTTCAAAAAATAAAAAAACCCCGGTTCTTTCGGGGTTTTGCTCATCCCTGCAATCGTATCATATATGATAAGATTGCGGAATTCCTTCTTCCATCCCGACTGTACGGTCGGCTTCGGAATTTCACCGAATCGTGCCACAAAGGCTCGCGGGCTTTACCGCCGATTGGGACTTCCTACCCCGAGCAAGCTCGAGGGGTCACCCAACCCCGAAGGAACAGAGGTATTGTAACACACCACCTTTGACATTCCAGGACGTGCTTTGTAGATGTGAATGACCCGCGATTGTGGTCAAAAACCTTATCATATATGATAAGGTTTTTGACCACTTTAAATTTAAATACATCAAAAATCTATTCTCTTATTCGCGCGAATTAGAGAGAGGAGGTATAGATTTCAAAACTAGCGCCTCGCCTTAGCCCTGTCGTTTTCGGTTAAAAACTGCTTTCGCAGACGTATCGAAAGCGGAGTGATTTCTAAAAACTCATCCTCGGACATCACCTCAAGTCCGCGTTCTATCGTGAGTTCCTGCGGGGGCGTAAGCGTTACCGCTTCATCGGAACCTGACGCGCGCATGTTTGAGAGCTGTTTTCCTTTCGTCGGATTGACTGTCATTTCTTCTCCTTTCGAGGTATTCCCTATGACTTGCCCTTCATACACCTCAACGGTCGGGCCAATATACAGAACGCCTCTGTCTTGCAAATTCCACAAAGAAAAGCCGAGCGCTTTCCCTGTTGCCATGGAGATCATTGAACCCACAACCCTTTTTCGTATCTCACCTGCATATGGTTTGAATCCCACAACACGCGCAGAAAGAATACCTTCACCTTTCGTGTCAATGACAAATTGGTTTTTGTATCCCAACAGTCCCCGTGTCGGCCCCTCAAAGATCAAACGCACCGAATTGCCATGCACGAGCAAATTCTGCATGATAAATCCGCGTTGTCCGAGTTTTTCGATCACCGCGCCCTGAAATTCGCTCGGCGTATCAATAACGACTTCTTCGAACGGTTCTGTTTTTGTGCTATTCTCTTCATGGAAAATGACTTTTGGCTGAGAAATCATCAATTCAAATCCTTCGCGGCGCATGGTTTCAAGAAGGATGGCGATATGAAGTTCGCCACGGCCTGAAACCCTGAATGATTCCAATCCTTCGTTTTCAGGAGAAAAATCAACCCTCAATCCGACATTGACTTCAAGTTCTTTCTCAAGGCGCTCCCTGATCTGCCGCGTAGTCACGAATTTCCCTTCGTGTCCGGCGAATGGAGAGTTGTTCGGATAAAAATTAAGATTAATTGTCGGTTCATCAACCGCAATCGCGGGCAAGAGACCAATCGTGTCATCAGTCGTTATGGTTTCTCCAATGTAGATATCGGGCAACCCCGCAATAAGAACGATATCGCCCGACGATGCGGATTCCGTTTCAACTCTCTCCAAACCCTTAAATGTGAATATTTTTATAATTTTCCCTGTGCGGCTCTGCAGAGCCCCAGTTTTATGGTCGAGGTTTTTTATCAATACTGAAAGACCGGTGGTAACCGTTCCTTGATAAATCCTCGCAAACGCCATACGGCCTAAAAAATTATCGTACGCAAGATTGAACGGCTGCATGAGAAGCGGAAGGTCAGCTGGTTTATTCGATGCCGGAGGCACGTGAGCGAGAATAGTGTCCAAGAGTGGCGTGAGATTTTCCGACTCATCGCTAACCTTTATCTTGGCGATGCCTGCGCGCCCGTTCGCGTAGACGACGGGGAAATTTGCCTGCTCATCGGACGCCCCGAGTTCGAGGAATAATTCCAACACCTGATCTTCCGCCCGGTGAGGATCCGCGGCGGGTTTATCAATCTTATTGATGACGACGATGGGGCGGAGTCCGAGTTCGAGTGATTTTTTAAGGACAAAACGGGTCTGTGGCATCGGGCCTTCCTGCGCATCAACCACAAGAAGCACGGAATCAATGGACCGCAATACGCGTTCCACCTCGCTGCCGAAGTCGGCGTGGCCGGGAGTGTCAACGATGTTTATTTTCGTGTTCTTATAAAACACCGCGGCATTCTTGGCGTAGATGGTGATGCCGCGTTCTTTTTCGAGCTTATTCGAGTCCATCGACACACCTTCCCCGCCGACTCCGGTCTGCTTCAGGAGCGCATCCGTCAAGGTGGTTTTCCCGTGGTCGACGTGCGCGATAATTGCAATGTTTCTAACTTCAATCATGAAAGAAAAAATCCGCGCCGCGGATCTCCCTACAGAGTACTCCTCCTCGCTCTTCGAGTAAAGGACTACAACGTATATGTCGCAAGGTTTTTTTCAATCCTTGACGCAAGATCTCCTTTGTATTTTTTAAACGACTGACCTGTCAACTTCTCGTAAATATCTATATAACGACGGGAAAGTTCGGACACCATATCAAGAGGGGCTTCCGGCAACACGGGGTCATTGTACGGATCGCAGTGTTCCTTAAACCAAATGCGCAAGAACTCCTTATCAAACGCCATCGGTTCCTCCCCTTTGGAAATCTTCTCCTCAAAGTTCTCCTTGAGCCAGTAGCGCGAATTGTCCGGCGTATGAATCTCATCGATCAAAATTACCTCCCCGTCGTAGAGTCCGAATTCATATTTGGTATCAACCAGGATGAAGCCCTTTGAAGCTGCGTGGTCTTGCCCGTATGCAAAAAGTACCAAAGCGGCTTTTTGCATGGTCTGCCATTCTTCGTGTGTCGCGAGCCCGCGCGGGATAATGTCATCCAAGTCAAGATTTTCATCATGTCCCGCTTTCGTCGTCGGCGTGATGATTGCGCTAGGAAGCTGTGTGTTTTTTTTCATGCCGTCCGGCAGAGTGATACCGCCAAAGTCTCGTTTTCCTTTCTGATAATTCGTCCAGATTGATGTGTCGGTTACTCCGGTTAAATATCCACGCACCACCACTTCAACCAAAAACGGTTTTGCTCGCTTGGCGATAACTACATTCGGATCGGGCACGTCAATCACATGGTTTTGGATAATGTGCTCCGTCTCCTTAAACCAAAACGCGGACGTGAGGTTTAAGACCGCCCCCTTATCCGGAATATGCGCGATGATGCGGTCAAACGATGAGTGCCGGTCGGTGGTGATGAGGATAATCCGATCCGGCTGTACATAGATGTCGCGCACCTTGCCTTGCACCCGTTCGCCTATGTTTGAAAAATAGGTTTCTTTGAGTACGTTCATATCGTTTGCTATTCTCATGTTCTTAAGAATTTGAGAATGATTCTATTCGCCCGGAGGACGCAGAGTAATATTGTCTGGCTCAAAAATGACCTGTCGGTCACCCTTCTCCACGACGCCTATTTCAACGAAGTCATATCCCGCTTTTTTCCCAGCAACGAGCGCCGCGGACACGGCATCTTTTGGAACGAATACATAATATCCCGCGCCCCAGTTAAAAACTCTGACGCACTCCTCAAGCGAGACTCCGTTCTCTTTCATAAACTCCATGAGAGGCGGAATGGCGAGCCACGAATGAATGCGATACATGAAAGGCCGGTCGTCGTACGCGAGTTTCGCAATACCACTTCCGGTCGCGGGCAAAAGGGCGTGCACGGGAACTTCGGCGTCAAGCAGTGACTCTACCAAAGCAACGTATGAACGCGTGGGGATGAGTGCTTCTTCACCTAAAGTCTTCCCGTTCGGGAGTGTGGTGAGAAATTTTTCCGGGAGGTCCATCGCTTTCCTGATAACAAGAGAAATGCCATTTGCGTGAACACCGGAGGAGGTCGCGGCGAGAATCACGTCGCCGGGTGCAAGGTCCTTACCCGTCACGAGTCGATCTTTAGGCGCGATGATGCCGGTTACGGAACTTGAGAGCGAGGGCGCGCTTTTGACCGGAGCTTTCGCATTAATCAAATACGTGAGAGCGGGCGACTCACCCGCAGGTAACGCCATGCCCACTTCCTTGCAAATCTCATAGAATCCCCGTGCGAGGTCCGCGGCGCGCTTCTCGTCCGCAAACCACTCCGAGTCCCCTGCCGCAACTTCATCGGTGAAAACAACAGGCATCGCCCCTTGCGCGATAAGGTCGTTGACCGACATCAGGGCCGTATCCTTTGCGATGGCGTCGTAATACGTTTTGCCAGAACCTTCGTTTTCGTACATCCACCCGGCTATCCAATTTTTGTTTCCTAATCCTTCCTGCGTTTTTGCCCACAAATGTGGCTCTTTCCCCCGATACTCAAAAACCGCGCCATGCGCGTGGAGCGCATCTTCGTTCATAAAAACGCCACGCTTATTCGGAAACGCGAGCGTCTTCTTCCCTGTTGCAATCATCGCCCGCTTGAAGGGTTCCAATTTCGAATAATCAACTCCTGCCTTCGCGTACTCGCTCGCTCCACGTGCTGTCATACCCATACTATACTCTGAAAAGTCTTTCCTCTAAAGCGCCAAGTGCCCACTTTAGCCAACCAAAAGCGTACTGCACGTACAGTATGTATATATTCTCTAATTCGCGCGAATTAGAGAATACAACAAAACAATGAAATTAAAGGGTGTAGAAAAATTAGAATAGGGCGATAACCCGGCGCGCTACTTCGGGCATATGTGGTAGAAGCGAATAATACATCTGGAGGCTTCTCTGCTCCCGGTCAATTATCCCTGCCGCAGAAAGTATCAGCAGATGCTTGGATGTTGCATTGAGAGAAAGTTTGATCTCATTGGCTATCTCCCCAACCGATGCCTCCTTCGCCTTTTTAAGGAATTTAAGGACGGCAAGCCGTCTCCGGTTTGCCATCGCTTTTAATACCCGCTCAAGTATTTTTTCGTTCATTTTCTTATCCTACCATTCGCGCGAATTGGAGAGTGGGTGGGAGAAAGAAAAAGTGGAAAACAAAAATGCTAATGGTAAAGAAAGGTGGGAAATTAAGAAAGGAAATGAGGATGGAAACGGGAAACTGTGACGAAAACAGGAAACTAGAAAACAAGAGGTTATGACAGATTTTCTTTGATGTAGCGTTCAAAGCCTTTTTCTTCCATTGTCCGCGCTTTTTCAAGAACTTCTTTCTCAAGATTCTTTTTGTATGCGACGACCTTCTCCATAACGCCCGCGTCCCCCGCTCCGATGATTTGCGCCGCGAGGATTCCGGCGTTTTTCGCGCCGTTAATGGCGACCGTCGCGACCGGAACTCCCGGAGGCATTTGCGCTATTGAAAACAGCGAATCAATTCCTGCGGTTGCAGAACTTTTTATCGGAACGCCAATGACGGGAAGCGGAGTGAAGGAGGCAATGACCCCGGGCAGGTGCGCCGCGAGGCCCGCGCCCGCAATAATCACCTTGAACCCTTTTTCATGCGCCGTCTTCGCATATTCAGCAACCTCCCCCGGCGCGCGGTGCGCGGAAAGTGCCGTTACCGAAGCTCCGATGCCAAACTCTTCAAGCACATCCGCCGCCACCTTCATGACGGGCAAATCCGAATCCGAACCCATAATAATGCCGACAGATGCCTTCATGTATAGAGTAAATAGTACCCTGAGTTCCCGCTATTGACAAAGCTCGTGGGGGGGGTACCGTGCTTTAGGGAATCCCGATTATCAACATTTATTTAAAACGTATGAGCGAAGTGAGAGATTTTGGAGGTGGAAAGAGGAAAGATAGAGGACCACAAGTACCTAGAGGTTACGAGTCGGTTTCTTTTGGCGACGTACATGTGGGCAATGATGTCATAGTAAAAATCACCGTCTATCTGACGGAAAGCGGTGGTAAATATGCAACACTGACCTACAGCGGAACAGTTCTTGCAGTGAAGGATAAAAATGGGGTACCCATCGGCTTCACAATCAAAACGGAGGTTGGTGAAGAGGAAAAAGAAATCGCAAAAGAAGGTGCGTGGGCAAATGCCCAATTCGTAATATTCCGCCGAAAAGGAAAAAAATAAATCGTATGGCTAAAATTGATGCTGGACCTGGAGTACCTAAGCGCGAAGTTAGCTTTATAAAAGCCCCGGAAGGTTACACGCTTGTTGATTGGGACGCACTCGAGGTAGGTGATGAAATTCAAGGCGTACGACGTCCTGTCTATGGTGAAGTTATGAACAAGAACGGAACCATCCGTGAGTTTACTTGGGAAGGTCGGGTGCGTGCTATAGATAAAAATGCTGTTGCTATAACAATCGGGACTAGCGACAACAGAGTTATTCCAATAAATAATGGACGCAAACAAAGCATATTTTTTCCGCAGAAACTGACTGAGCTGACGTGCGTCTCGTAGTCCGACTTTCTAGTTTTTTTACCTAGAATAATTAGTGATTTCGTAAATCACTAATCTTGGTCTATCTAATTTCAACTATTGACAAAGTAAACGGGGGGGTACCGTGCTGGAAGGTGTTCGATTATCATCATTTATTTTAAACATCATGAGTGAAAAAAGAAGTTTTCGGGACGGAGAACCTAAACTACCTGAGAATTTTGAGCGTGTTTCTTTGAGTAAGGTAAAAAAATATGATTATGTCATAGTATATATAGTTTTTCCGTCTGATGACTTGGTATTTGACAGCGAGTCAGAAATTAGTGGTTATGCTCTAGAGACGACACAGATAGAAGGCATGGTTTCTGCTGTGACAGACGAAGGCAAAAAAAACATTTCTATTACAGTTGTAGATAATGATGGAGATGAAAGAGTCTTGTCAAAAGATAAATGGAATTGGAACAAAATCGTAATATTCCGTCGAAAAGGAAAAAATAAAAGACCTATCTAAAAAACTCCACCCCGTTCCTGAATATCCGCAGGGCGTCAGTGTACTTTGGGAGCGTGGTTCCTTTTCTTTTTGTCTTCTCTTTCAACAGCGGCCAGTCGGGGCGGTGCATGGTGAGGAATGCGCGGTCGGGGTGGGGCATCAGGCCAAACACTCTGCCCTCGTTTGAGAGAACTCCGGCAATGTTTTCCATTGAGCCGTTGGGGTTTGCCGGAAGATTCTGATACGTCGCGGTTTTTCCTTTCACATAGCGAAGCGCGACACGTTTTTCCCTTTTGAGTTTCGCGAGTTCTTTGCCTGACGTGACAAACCTGCCCTCGCCGTGCGCGATGGGGCATGAGAGTGTCGTGAGTCCCGAAAGCCACGGACTCTCCCCTTCCACTGCCATGTCAACCCAGCGGTCGGTGTAGCGGTTGTTTGAATTGTAGACGAACGCGCCGGGCAAGAGTCCCATCTGCGAAAGTATCTGCTGGCCGTTGCAGATGCCGATAATGAGTTTCCTATCGCCGATGAATTTTTCAAGTTCCTCCTCAAGGTGGTTTTTGACCCGGTTCCCGTACGCCTTCCCCGCTCCGGTGTCGTCGCCATAGGCAAACCCACCGGGGAACGCGAGAATGTGATAATCGTCGAGCTTCACTAGCTTGGCAATGACATCATTAATATGAACGATATCGGCTTGTGCCCCCGCGCATGAAAAGGCGTAAGCGGTTTCTTCCTCGCAGTTGAGGCCGTAGCCGGAAAAAACTAAAACGCGAACCGTTTTGGTTTTTAATCTGTTCCTTGTTCCCCTTTCCTTGTTCCTTTTTTTATTCATATCACCAATGCTTAAAACGTGATGTGTACGCACGCAACGCATCACGAAGCGAAACCGATGCGACACGTTTTCCTTTTTCCCCGCGGATTATGACTGTAGGAGATTTCGTTACCACTCCGACCCTCGAGAATGATTGTCCTTTAAACAACGATTCAAACTCTTTTTTCAACTTCGGATTGATGGTTACCAAAACGCGCCCCTGACTTTCGGAAAATAACATAGACGAAAACTTTTTCACGCTACCCGGAAGGCGCGCCAGGGAAATGTCCATCCCAAGCTTCCCTGCCATGCTCGTTCTCAGAATGGCGTTTGCCACACCGCCTTTCCCGATTGAAACGGAAGAGGAGACGAGGCCTTTGCCGATTGCGCGCTCAAGGGCTTTGTAGAGCTTGAGATTCCTTTTTCCATCCACATTCGGTACGTTCCCTCTTGTTATTCCGACCATGCGGTAATACTCCGATCCTCCGAGTTCGTCATGTGTTTCTCCGAGAATGTACACCAGATCGCCGGTTTCTTTCAGGTCGAGAGAAACCGCTTTGCCGGCATCCGCCATCACGCCGATCGATGAAATGAGAAGCGTCGGCAAAACAGATAACTTTACAAATGTCCCATCCTTGTCGTACCCCTTGAAGTCGTTGAACATGCTGTCTTTGCCGGAAATAAATGGTGTACCGTACAGTGTCGCGTAATCGAAACACGCTCGTGCCGCTTCTTTTAATTGCCACAAACGTTCCGGCTCGTTCGAGCTCGCCCAACAAAAATTATCAAGAATAGCAAGATGAGAAAGTGATGCTCCCGCTGAAACCGCGTTCCTGATTGCGGTGTCAACTGCGGCGGCGGCCATGCGGTACGGATCGATTGGCGAATAGTAAGGTGTGACGCCGTAGGATAATACAACACCGCGCTTAGAAGCGAGTATCGGCTTGAAGACGGCAACATCGGCATTCACCCGACCCGCTCCCTGAAGCGGCTTTAACACGGAGCCCGCCTGCACCTCGTGGTCAAACTGCGTTGAAATAAACTCGTTCGATGAAAGGTTGTGCTGTTTCAAAAGTTCGATGAGTGTCTTTGAAAAATCTTTCTGCCCGTGTGAGGAGCGCGCACGGGTCGACTCTTCGGTTTCTGAATCTTCAAAAAAGACCGGCATCGGGTGCGAATACAACTGAGAGACGGGGAAGCCGCTGTGGAGAAATTCAAGATCGAGATCAATCACCTTCTTTTTATTGTTCAAGACTACACACTTTCCGGAATCCGTAAATTCGCCAATGGCAGTTGCCTCAACTCCGCGTCGCTTCATCAAATCAGACAACGCTTTCCATTTGTTTTTGGGAACCGAAACAGTCATTCGTTCTTGCGATTCAGAAATCCAAATCTGCCACGGTTCAAGCCCGGGGTATTTCAATGGAACCTTCTCGAGAAAAACCTTGCACCCACCAGCCTCTCTTGCCATCTCACCAATGGACGATGAGAGTCCTCCTGCTCCGTTGTCAGTGATTGAATTGTAGAGATTGCGGTCGCGGGCTTCTTTCACAATCGCGTCGGAAAGTTTTTTCTGGGTAATGGGGTCGCCTATCTGCACCGATGTTGCAGGGCTTCCCGAATCAAGTTCGACTGAAGAAAAAGTCGCGCCATGAATACCATCCAAGCCGACGCGCCCGCCAATCATGACAATAAGATCTCCCGCTTTCGCCCGCTTCGTGTACATCGTCCGTCCTTTGTGTTTCTTTGGTATTAAACCGACCGTGCCGACAAACACCAACGGCTTCCCGCGATACGAATCATCAAACAACATGAAACCGTTCGGGGTCGGTATTCCGCTCTGGTTTCCGCCCACGTTCACTCCTTCAATAACCCCTTCCATGATCCGTTTTGCGGGCAACATTTCAGTTTTTAGGGCGCTGTCGCGATATAATTTTTTCGTATCCTCCGGTTTTGCAAAACAGAATCCGTATGTATTCGCAACCGGCTTCGCGCCAAGGCCGAAACCGATCGCATCGCGATTGACCCCGCCAATTCCCGTCACTGCGCCGCCAAAAGGGTCCAGAGCGCTAGGACTGTTGTGTGTTTCCACCTTATGGGTTACCACCCACTTGTCGTCAAACTCTATGCCTCCGGAATTATCTTTGAAAACCGACACGCAAAAATCTTTTTTGCCCATTCGCGCGCGTATGAGCTCCGTTGCTCCTTTTATGTATGTTTTATAGACGCCGTCATGAATCTCGTCCAGCGGACTTGCGAAGATAGTGTGTTTGCAATGTTCAGACCATGTCTGCGCCAGGGCTTCAAGTTCGACATCGGTCGGAGAACGTTTGAGCGTACGGAAATGTTCCCGAACAGCTTTCATATAATCGAGACTCAATGCCAATGGTCCGCGCCGGGAACCGTCTGCATTTTTGATACCCAGCTTCCCGAGTTCTTCCAGTTCTGAATCGGAAACATCAAGATCGACATCGGCAACGCGAGACGAACCTTTGAGCGATACGCGCGGTATAATCGGCGCTTTGTTTTTGTTGCGTTTCAATTCCGTGGCATCAAAAATGTATGCCTTTTGTATCAACGGATTGTGAATCTCTGCCGCAATAATTTCTGCGTCTTTCCGCGAAAGCTTCCCTGCGAGATAAAAAACCTGCGAGGAATACACGCGTCCTCCTTTTGGAAGTTTTTTCCCGAGTCCGTCTTCAACAGTTTCGGTTGCGGTGTGTCCAACGTTGTCCGTCACCCCGGGCAAAAATCCGACCTCAATGGCCCACGCGAAAGATTTCGGAATGAAGCGTCCTTTGGTGAACGCTTCAATGAGAGGATTAGTCAAAAGTTCTGCGGACTTTTTAAATTCAGTGGCGGAAAGAGATGCGTCAATACTGTATGAATCGACGACCGTAACCGCGCGTATCGTATTGGAAATGAGACTTTGAAATGCGCGCTTCTTGATATCGCCCCGAGCGTCCTGTGTAATTGATCGGACATCGAGACGTAGTGCCATAACCTCATGGTACCAATAATGTCTGATTTCAGCAAAAAAATGTCTCCCTTTAGCGCTTTTTTGGTTTACGGAGATGATGGAAATGAAAGAGGATACACTCGGCATCCGGTGTAGGTGCTTTCATCGTTCTCAGTGAGAAATGCGCTGTAATCGTTTGTCCAGAGCACCACAGCACCATCGCGACTCAAGAATTTCGCACCAGACGCGACCGGCGCCTGCAGTAAACTGAACATCCGCCCATCAGAGAGGGTGAACGCTACGCCAGTGTCGGAAAAAACCGCATTAATGTATTTGCCGTTATCGCAGTGGTACGTCACTTGATCCGTGCCCTGCTCTTGGCTTTGACGGGAAGCTGTCGGGTTCAGAAAGAAAAAATACCCCCCAAGTGCG